>VFQN01007318.1_pt1 | contig 11970 bp, 15 predicted proteins | sample 3512371 | NCBI WGS metagenome assembly VFQN01 (sample SAMN10412370, study PRJNA504923) | tailings metagenome | isolation source: Replicate 2 from Balatoc abandoned mine | place: Philippines: Itogon, Benguet | collected 2017-08-28
GGGGGGGGGGGGGGGGGGGGGGGGGGGGGGGGGGGGGGGGGGGGGGGGGCGAAGAGCAGCATGTGGAGACGGTACAATGGCAATGAGCAAGCTGCATGTGTGTTATGCTGTTGCCTTGTGCGCGAGTTCGGCCTGTGCACGTGACAGCACAGCGCCGTCCTCTCTGATGCCTTGCCACCTGGCATGTCATGGCCGCCACATCTCCCCCCAGCGCGCAGGGGCCCATGCAACTCAAGGCATTCCTCCCCATGCTGCATGTCCGGGCCTACTATCGTTGTATAGGCACTGCTGTTTACAGGGCAAATCTCTGCGTCAGGCAAGCGCAAGCGTTGTGTCAGCGCACGAATGGATGGATGCGCGTGCGTGCACTAGGTTCCCTGGCCCCGGCTCCCAATCCAGATGCGTAATTAGCACCGGGAAAAACACCTATTGCATCCCAGACTCACCTAACCAAAGCGGCGGGGCAGGGTGGAGGGAGCACATGGGCAAAGGGCGGAACGTCAGAAAAATGTGGCGGCAACGGGCGGACGGTGTGTGATGCAGATGCACCTAGAGATGCGGAAAGGAAGGAATCAGTGCAAAGAAGGGAGGATGGGCTGTGCGGCCGCGGATGGTTGAAGATGCAGGGAGGCACGGTGGTAAGGCAAGCAGAATGGGGGAGGGGAGGGATGTATACTAGTTTGTTAGCTCACAGAGTATGCGCTTGTATGTGCGGGGGGTGATCCACCCACCCGTGAAGGCTGAGGACCTCCACGTCATGCCTCAGCCCCATCCCAGATATGACTTGCACCAACCCCGCGGGCCGCTGGCGACGTGGCGCCGGCCGAGGCCCTCGAGGAGGATGCGCCAGGCAGCCCGTCGAGGTGGCAGCGTGGGGACGGCCCGGTCCCGCTGCCGGGCTTTGGCAGCGGGACTGGGCCGTCCCCACGCTGCCACCTCGACGGGCAGCTGGGTGTGTCCTCCACCAGGGCCTCGGCCGGCGCCACGTCGCCAGCGGCCCGCAGGGCAGCACAACAGCACAACAGCACTGCCGCCGCTGGTGGAAGAGGCGCTCCCAGGCAGGCAAGTAGCACAAGAGAAGATGCCGATGGCTCACGATGCCCGGGCACACCTTGCCCGCGTCCGGTACCCGTTGCCCAACACACTTCAGTGGCTGCATTATACATGCATTCGGGGGCTGCCATGACGGCCACCAGCCCCACCGCCCGGCGACTTTGCATGCGCCAGCCTTGCAGGCCCCTGTCTGATCAGAGCACCACGTGGAGCTGGGGGGGCAGGCGGCTGTGCAGTGGGCTGGGCGGCGTGGAGGGCGCGCAGGTGAGACGCCGGGGCTTGTGGATCGTGGACCACGATGCATTGTTTGCTGCAGGAGCCTTTTATGCTTGGAGTTGGGCTTCTCTGCCACGGGTTGCAGGGCCAGCTCAAGCCGTTGTGGGCAACATCGCGCCAGCTGTGGACCCGGCACCACCGAATTGGGAAAGCAGCTTCCGGGCTGCCAGGTCCACATGTAGCGCAATGTTGCCCACAACCGCCCCGGCCCGGCCCTGCAACCCATGGCCGAGAAGGATGATTCCAAGATGGTAGGCTCCTGCAACGAACAACACAACATGGTCCACAAGCCCCGGCGCCTCACCTGCACACCCTCCATGCCGCCCAGCCCACTGCACAGCCGCCTGTGCCCCCGACGCCACATGGTGCTCCGACCTGGGGTGACAGCAGTGGAAGGGAATCAGGCAACTACAGAGAGGGGCCTGCAAGGCCGGCGCATGCAAAGTCGCCGGGCAGTGAGGCCAATGGTCGTCATGGCGGCCCCTGGATGTACGACTAAAGTGTGTTGGACAACCGACACGCATGCAAGGTGTCCCCGGGCATCATGGACCGTCAGCATCCCCCCTTCGAGCTACTGGCCTGCCCCATGTCAGCAGGCCCCCTCGCCGGACGCACAGGGGACCCCAAATCCGGCCTGCCCCACTGCTGCACCTCATTCCTACCCAGACCGTCCGCCGGCGGTGCAGTTGCACAACACACCACAGGCGCACAACACGCCACAGGCGTGTCAAGCACGCTGCATACCACGCACAAGCATAGTGGAAAGCTGCAGCAGCGTGCGAGCGTGGCCAGGAGCAGGCCCCCAGCCATGTAAGTGTGGTGGTGCCAAAGGGTGGCTGAGCCATTATCTAAGCCTCCTCCCGGTGCTTAGTTGCCCTGTTCTTGGTTGCACGGACGGCAGCAAACCGCCTACCTTGGGCAGGCGCCATTGGTTTACGAGGCAGCATTGTTGGCAGCGATTGCACAGCCGTCATCTCCGCTGTCGCTACCACAGGGTGCGGGGTCTGTGGGGCGGAGGGGCACGCATATCTGCTGGTCAGCGAGCGACCCACGGGACAGTGTACTGTTACTTCGGCAATGGTCAAAACGCCTGGACTGCACAGAGGGCAATAGTGTATCTGCTGATCGACAGAACATTCGAGCCAATGAACGCTGGCGTGTGGCCGGGAAAAAGGGTAAAGCGATGTCGGCGACGCGGGTGCAAGTGACGCAACCCATTCAATGGCCCGGAAACAACGTGGCTCCCTATGCCAAGCCCGAAGATGAGCGGCATCAACCAAGTAGCTTACCGTCGCATGCTTGATTTGCTGAGCGCCATTGTCACCTGGATACGGAGGGGAGAAGTGGCACGGGTGGGGACATCAAGCCGGTCAACGGACGCTCGGCATACAATGCCCCGCAGCCACTTCTTATTGCATGCTGTCTCAACCTCTTACTTAAAAATGGCATTTGCATAAGCGCAGCGCGCCTCTTCTGTCGGCGCGCCCGAAATGTTCCGACATCCTACCTGGCCTAGGCCTCGAAGCCTGGGCAATATAGCTGATCAAAGGCGTAAATGATGGTATGCATAGTGCTGGCATGCCACCCAGTCGGGACGGTGTGAGGCTTCGCCTGCGGCCTGGGCTAGGGCTTCGGCAGTCATCGCCAGAGGAGAAGGGCGCATGGCTGACAGCATACCCAAGAGCAACGATTTAATCGATAGTATAAGAGGACAATGGCAACGCGTCACCAATACCAGATACCACGATTCAATTGGCCCCCACAACCAACGCAACCCCAAACCACCCAACCACGTCCCAGCACGGTGGTGGTGGTATAATTCGAACGCGCGCCGTGCTGGACTTCGGCGCAGATTGCAGGACAGTGCCAGACCAGGTTGACGCCTTTGACAAGGCAATGTGGCCCCATGCGAGGACAGATTGGCACGTGTGGGGGCCTCGAAGCCTGGCTCGGCGAGTCTGCTGGAAGTCTCCAAGGGTGGGCCTGACACTGACTAGTTTCATGTTGCTTAACATCGGAGTTCCTGCATCCATGGCTGGAGTTGGCCCATGTAGGGGGACAGTCATCCCGTCAACAGGTCTGCACGCCAGCGCCATGGCTGCTGCATATTTCGCATGTGGGCACGGACGCCCGCCTACCAGCAGAGCTCCAGAGCATGGGGCCAGTCAGTCTCAGTCAGCGCATTCAGCTGCGTAACCGCGCACTGCTACCGCCCGATGCCACGCCGCTCCCATACCCAACGCCTCCCCACGCACCGCCCTCCGCACCAACCGCCACCACCTGAGCAGGTCTGCAGTGGCACCACCTGCGTGCCTGGACCCTGCGTCATGCGCATACTTCTGCTCGTTAGCAGTCCAGTCAGCAAACCAAAGTGGACCACTCCCCAGCATAGCAGAGGGCGCGTGCCATACACTCCGGCAGGGCTCGCACATATGTGCCGGCAGCCTCAGGTAGACGGCAGCAGGATGAGACTAGAGTACTGCGTACAAACGAACGCACGTGCGACGCTGTTCTCGTTAATGCCTCGCGCCCAGGGCGTTCTCTGCCCCTCAGGTGGCCCCCAACACGGCACAGTGGACAACTCTCTAAACGCGCGTTTGCACATTCAACGGCACAGATCCACTGTGTGCGCTACCTGTATAGCGCTTTTCCCCATTAGTACGTACGGTACACTTTGGACGCACTCCTCCCCACTCTGTCCAGCCCCCGCGGCCCTTTAACCCCACTTTCGTTCGCCACCTCTGGGACCCCGGGGTCCTGGCAGCCGAGTGCAACGTCCACAGCAGCAAAGCCCCTTTTCGCCAGAAGCATAGTGCGAATACAGACGCGCCACCCAAGTGCGGCCTCGCCTGCCCTAGCGCCCCCACAGTCCGCCTCTTCCGCTTCCGTTAACTGCCCCCATTAGCTGCTAGAACACGAAAGGCTAGGTGCCCGCTCCGCTGGCCCCCTTGCTCCGTGCCCCGGCCCCGCCAGCGGCCCCCGCCCGCCAAGCAGCAGCGGCAGCGGCGCGGTCCCAGTAGGCCTGTTGAGGCGGGAATGATGGGAGCTCGGAGGTTAGGGTTGTTGCGGGCGTTGGGCACAGCGAGCAAAGTTGCACCAGGCACTGTGAGGAAGGTGGACAAACAACACAGTGCCGGGAGCCAGCCTTGCGGCATACCGGTGGCCGTTGTGTGCACCCTGCTTCCAAGCTACTAACCTGCCCGCTGCGACGAGTGACAGGTGGTATACTTATGCTGGTCGGCTTCCATTTGCAGGCCTGTCGCCCGGCGCCCACGCACGGTGTTATGCACCCCCGTCCCTTCCCCTCTCCGGCCCCCTCTTACCCGTTGCCACCTTAAAGGCGTTGAGCGGCTTGGCGTCAGGGTAGGTGTGCGCCCGCACCACGCCGCGCACATCGGCCGTGACCAGCACCTGAGGCAGGAGGGACAGCAACAGCAGCAGTGACGGCATGTGTATTAGCAGGTGCGAGTTTGCTCCTTGAGTGCCGAGTCAGGTGTGCGCCCGCACCACGCCGCCAACAATGGCAGTCAACACCTTCTGCGGTAGAGGATCGTGTAGTAGCGCATGTGTGTATTAGCATCATAGGCCGGACGCCAGCAGCACAATGAGTGGTAGTGCACCCGCCGCACCGCACACTGACTTGCCCCCAAGGGTCTAGCTTTTTAATCGCTTGGGCGCAATTTACAACTCCGTTGGACGCCACCCCAGGGAATGGAAACCCAGCGCGCGGACGGGCTCTCCTAACTCGGTGCCTTACTGACACACCCCGCTAACCCACGCCCCTCCCTACAACGCACCGACCTGGTGGTACGCGCGAAAAGCCTGCTCTCGGACGGGCTCTAGAGGCCCGGTGCCCAGCCCTGCTATAACCCATCCTCTTTGCTAATACACACCCACCCACCTGGTGGTAGGGGTGGAAGGCCAGCACGCTGACGAGCTCGGGGCCGCACTCAATGGCATGCAGCGTGTCGCGCAGCTTGGGGTGGCACATGGACCTGCAGGTGGGGCATGTGTAATAGTAGTCATGTGATGAGACATGTGGCATTGAGGGTGACAGGCGGAGGGGGGCCAGGTGTAGAAGGTGGGGAAGGAACGCGTGGGGACAAGGTGCGAGGAGACGGCCTGAAATGGGGTAGGGAGGGGTGGGGGAGGTGTATAGGCTGTGGCGTTCTAAGGGAGTTGCTGGGGGAGGAGCAAGCAACGCATGTAGTGTTATGGGTGGGCCCTATAGCCCTTTGGGCCTGCCCTTGACCTGTATCCGTACTTGAGATTGTGGGATCCTGGCCGGCCCGCAGCCAGCACAGCCAGAAGGCCTGCAGTGCATATGGGCCGTGCAAATACACAACGCTTCGATGACCCACGTGCAGCACCATGTGTTGGGACCACACCCCTGCGTTCAACCAGCTCCTTCCCAAGGTGCGCGATAAACACATCCCTACCCATCCACCTTCCCAACTGCAGACGGTTGCCAAGCGCTAGGTACCTGTGCTGGCCCTAACCCACTCCCCAGGCCCTCACGCTAATACACATGCCTCCCTTGTTACACAACCACGCCCACCTGCAGCGCGGCGGCCAGTCGCTGCTCCCCCGCGCAGAGGTTGCTGCGGGGTAGCGCATGGACCTGGAGGTGGGGCATGTGTATTAGTATTCAGGCGAGACGTGTGGCATTGAGGTGATCCGTGCCGGCCTGGGGGAGGGGGGACAAGGAAGCATGGGCAGCGGAGGTGAGGTACGGCCAGCTTGAGGGACGAAGCCGAAGGACGCCAGGCAGCCAGCACCATGGTGGTGCCCAGCCCGCAGAACGCCCCATGGTTGCGTCGCGTCACGCTGCGTCGCAACGCAACTCACCGCAGGAAGCAGCGCGAAAGTGCGCCCATAGTACCCCCCTTTCAATGTTTCGCATCTCATTTCCACCTCCCGCGTCCGTTCCGCGGCCCCCCACTCACCCCTGCCGCCCCGCCGGCCCCCAGCGCCGCCCCCGCCAGCCCCGCGCCGCCGTGCGCCCGGGACTCGCCGTACGCCCCTCCCCCCGCTGCCGTACTGCCGTCGTAGTCCGACAGGCCGCCCACGCTGCTGCCGCCGGCGCCGTACGAGGGGTCTGCGGAATGGGAAGGGAACGGCAGTTAGGGCAATACTAGTGTTTGGCGTCGGGTCTTGTCGGTGAGTGACACACGCGCAAGTCTGCCGAGGTATTACAACATAAGCAAGAACCCATGCCGGTAGTGTGTGAGGAAAGCAAGCGGCACAGTGCCGGGGGCCAGCCTTGTGTACCGGTATATCAGTAGCCGTTGCGGGTGCCCTGCCGCCTAGCTACCATCATGCACCCTGGTACAAGTGATAGCTGGCATTCATCAGGTGGTCGGGTAAAGTTGCAGGCCTGTCGCCCGGCGCCCGCACCAGATGTTATGCACCCCTTCCCCTGTGTTCCCCTTAAGGCGACGGGCCTGCTGCCTGGCAGCCACAAATGGTGTTATGCATCCCCGTCCCCCTCCCCTCTCGGCCCCCCTTCCCCCTCACCCGTTGCCACCTTGAACGCGTTGAGCGGCTTGGCGTCAGGGTAGTTGTGCGCCCGCACCACGCCGCGAACGTCTGCCGTGACCAGCACCTGCGGCAGCAGGGACAGCAGCAGCAGCAGCGGCAGCACTTGTATAAGCAGGTGTGTGTTAGCCAATGTGTGTGTACTAGCTCGCCGTGCGCAGACGGCGCACCGTGCCGTAAACGTCGGAACTCCCTGCAGCGGTAGGTAGGAGGAGCATGTTCATTAGCGCATGTGGGTATTGGCATCGTGGGCCGGACGGCCACCAGCACAAGGAGCGGTAGTGCACTCACCACATCGCGCAATGACTTGCTGCCAAGGGTTATGGGAAAACCCTACCGACGCCCGCCGTCGGTCCTGCCGTACTCCCACCCGCCCAGCAGTACAAACTGGTAATGCTCCCATAGTAGGTCCTAGACTGCTAGAAATGTTGCTGGCCTTGCCCCCGCACAACCACACACCGCTTCCACGACCCACGTGCAGTACCATGTGTTGGAACTACACTCCAGCGTTCGCCCAGCTCCTTCCCGAGGTGGTAAACACACCCAGCCCACCAATCCTCGTTCTCCGCAAGAAGGTAGCTGCGCCGACCCTAATCCGCTCCCCAGGCCCTAACGCTAATACACACGCCTCCCTTGATACACGTCGACGCTTACCTGCACCGCGGTGGCTAGTCGATGCTCCCCCGCGTTGAGCTAGCTGCGCCACAACCGCACCGCCCCCTCTGTGCTTCGCTCGGGTTCCCCCGCTGGCTGTCTCGCCCACACGCGCCCCATTCGGGGCACCATCACGCCAGGTCACCACCAGCGTAGACCACACCCTGTCCGCGTTCCCCCATGCTAAGCCACCCATGAAAGGGTGTTGGAGAATGCGCACAGGGTGTGGTCCACGGTAGCGATGACCTGGAGCAGTGGTGCACCGAAGGGGGCGCTTGTGGGAGAGACAGCCACCGGAAGGGACGTGAGCGCAAACAGAGGGACGAGTGCCAAAGTCAGCACCAGCATGGGACAAGCATAATCAGAACGTCAGTGAGTTCATAGCGGGCACACCAACGAGAGCACTGCTGTCACAGGGCAAGTCTACGCGACAGGCAAACGCACGCGTTGTGTCGGACGCACGAAATGCCACAAGCAAGCAAGGACCCGCGGGTCACTTCACATAAGGAAGTTGGATGAGCGTCCCAAGCAAGCAAAAGGTAGCACATACATCAAACGAATTGTGGGCATCGAATGCGCATACAGCAATACCGCAACGCGAAGACTGGGAACTGATGACGGTCTCGGAAAGTGACCGCGTGACGCACCACTTCCGGCAACCGCTGGACACTTTGCCGCGCGACAGCACAGGCTCTCCGACCTACCGTGACGTAGGCTGCCTTCCCTGACCTCTGTCGGTCTGAACGCGGGAAACAATGACCCGGGAGGCACAGAAAGTGGGGCGGAGCGCAGCAGGGCTGAGCCCCGAGGACCGTGAAACCCACTAGCGGACACTGATCGTGGCTATATGTATGGTCAGCTTCTCACTGCATTGCCAAACTAGTTATGGTGGCTTGCGTGCGCGGCAGAAGAACTTGCCTCCGCCTGAGCCGGCCGCTCCCGATAGCGCACTTCAGAGCACTTATTGTAGACTGAATGATGTGTATGATCACAAGGTAAGAATAAGAGACCAAGCTGGACTGTTCACGTTTTACGGTACAGGTGCTGCCCATGCGTGCGGTGACTCTCGGGTCGGGAGGGAACGACTCCCGAAAGGACGGAGGCTGGACAGGAAGCCAAGCGAGCCAGTAGCGTTGACAGTGGATCGATGCATCCGAACATCATCGGGCATGCACAACACGTGCACACATCCTTCGTAGTTGCCCACTGCAACAGGGCCCTGTACTACTGTGCACCGGTTGTACAAGCCACAACCTGCTCACCAGCAGTACCGCACACAAGTCCCCGCACGCACGATCACACATGCCGGTCCAAGAACATCTCCATCTACGCCCTGCTGCACTAAGGCAGTGCACAGGACAGTGGCGCATCAGTCTAAACGGCTGCCAGAGCGCCAGAGCGTGATAGGGGGTTTGCACCAGTGTGGTAGTCTCCTGGTCATACCGGTATGCTTCCCGGTGCTGCTCCCCCCATGCCCCTCAAAACTCGCGACATCACCCTACTCGCCTGCCCTACTCCAAGGTCTTCCCCTTCACACTGCCTTTACCACATGGCCGCTGTCTGATTCAATCAGTCCAGTCATCACAAGTACAGCCCGTGCCACACACACCGGCTGGGCCCAAAGCAATAATGCAATCCTCACGTGCTACCTGGCGGCGGGGTAAGCCTTCGGCAGCACCTTCCACCTTCCATGACCCCCTCCGTCTAGGGCACACCCACTTCGGTCCCCGGAATCCAGCACCCAAACCAACCCCACGCCCCTGATGCGTAAGCCGCAGGCCTTGTCATGCAAATGCTCACTGGTTGCTCTCAGGCTACCTTCCCCTTGTATCTGCCCCTACAGCCCTCGTCCTAGTCAAAGTTCTTGTCAGCCTTGCCCGGCCGTGGGCCCAGCGTGTCAGCTCGTACACCAAGTATAACGGGCCCCATGCGAACAGTTCCCCCTCGCAGCACTAGTCAGACATGTCAGCTGTTCTCATGCACCGTCCAGACTTCTCTTCCCCCTGTCCTAACCCCCCCTTGTCCCCCCCAGGCCGCCGCCTAAGCAAGAGAGGCTGCCACCCGTCTGCCCCCGTCAGCTGCTGGAGTAGGAGAGGCTGGGCGCCCGCTCCGCTGGCCCCCCTTGCCCATGTCCCGGCACCCCCAGCGGCCCCCGCCCGCCCAGAGCAGTAGCGGCAGCAACACGGTCGCGGTACGCCTGGGGCGCAGGGGACGGGGGCCGCGACAGCGAGAAGCCCTTGGCCCGCAGCGAGAAGTCCACGGCGCAGCGGAACAGGTGCGTGCCCTGCCCCACGCCGCACGTCAGCGACCGGAGCATCGCACGGTAGGCGCGGCCGCGGCGGCTGGCGCGCTGGGCCTGGGGGTGAGAGGGTGGGTGAGTGGCATTGGTGGGCTGAGGGAGGACAGGTGAAGTGGGGCAAGCAATGTTGGTATGCGGGGCTGCGACGGCCGTCGCGCTCGGCCTGGCGGAAAGGGGCTGGTGGCTGGGTGGCATCGGGTGGAGGGGCGATGGTATTGGTTGAGAGCGTTGGTAAGCCTGGGGTTGGAGGATGAGGCTAGCGGAGGGTCAGGGGTTGACAAGGAATGGTGGTAGTGGTGGATCACAGGGCCAGCGGCTGTGGCGGCTGCAGCGCTCGGCCTGCTGCTGCTGCAGGAGGGGGGCGAGGTGGGCGGGGAGCTCCGGTCAACCGTATCACACTTGTATGACCTGCAGGGTGTAGCGGGACATGGCGGCTGTGAGCAACGACACATTGGCGTATGTTACCAACGGCTGCCTCGTGGCTGTATATCGGTAGACGTATGGTGTAAGTAGGGGCGCAGCGGCACACGACTTGGCGTCAATGCCGGCAACGCAGGTACACGTGGGCATGGGAGCCAGGCTCCAGGACTACGGCTACCGGTACTGGTAATGCCAATCAGTGTCAATCAGATGACAGAGGGACGTGGTACTCGCAGGTGCTGGGCCCAGCAGTCGAACAGATCACCAAAACAGGAAGGGCATGGCACGTGAACCATAGGCCATGACCATGACTGTAACCATGACGCTTGGACGCACTTAACCATTGGGCACTTGGTCTGTGCGAGCTACTGCACTCGACGTAGACGTGCTTGCATGCCCTGGTCCTTTCCGTACACCATCGGGCCCAGCGGCCCGCGGCCCAACACCATTCCGTACCCTACTGTCAACCTCTCCAACGGTTAGGCACCAGACTAACACACTGTATACCAATGGCAGACTGGTGCTTGCGTGTAGCTGCAGGGTTGGAAAGCGCGATAAGAACCAATTTACGCATGCACCGCACCCGACACCTCCAAACGTAGCTATGCAGTGGAGACCGGTACGAACATTCATGACAGCCAAAGCCTCGAACTACCTGTGTGGGGCGGCTATGGCTTGCAGAAGGTGACGATGCCGGTGATCTTGCCCTCGTGCAGCCACTCCGACCAGCGCGCCAGCTGTGCCGCCACCTCCGCCTCCACCCCGCCAGCCGCCTCCTGCTGCTGCGCCCCTGCCTGCCCCCTGCCGAGGGAGTCTCCGCCGCCCCCAACACCGGCACCGCTGGCAGCTGCGGCGGCCGGCAGCAGCTTCAGGCCTGTTGCCCAGCCCCGGCCCATACCAAAAATGGTGCACTGACCTGTTGATTTGCTGAGGTCCTGGTCGAATCCCACCTTCCGCTTCCCCTGCTTGCAGCGGAGCACAGCGACGCGAACATTGGTGTCTGCCAACCCGCTTAACCTGCCCAGCTGCTGAGGTACGTCACAGACGAGGATCAGGCCGGCAGCAGCGGCACCCGCTGCGGCTGCTAGTGGTATTTCCGCCGGGTCGAGCACAAGAGCGATGCGCCAGAGCATGCCGCACGACAGCACCCGCATACCGGGGCCATCCCCAGCCAGCGCTGGACGCGGCGTGCACGACGATGCCCGCACCTGCACCGGTCCCTTGCCCTCCACCATTTCCCGCAGCCCCTGCTCCAGCTGCTCCCTGCTGATGCTCCACTCCACTGTGCGCCCCTCCTCCGGCACCACCTGCCGCCGCGCGGGGGAGCAGTACCAGGGGGAGGCCTGCCGCTTGCTGGCTACGGCAAGCACCTGCGCCTTCTCTGTATCAGGCCCCCGTGCATACCGGAACACGAAGCCCAGCTCTTCCCGGCTGATATCGAAGGGCTCAAAGACTGGCAGAACGTGGTGCAGATACGTGTCTGCCAGGCGGTGCAGCCGCACCAGGCCGCACAGCTCGGCACGTGTCGCAGCCTCCTCCCCCTTGTTCGCCTCCAGCCAGCACGCCAGCAGCAGGAACACGCTGTCCTCGCTGTCCGTGCCGAAGTCGTCAGCTGCCAGCAGCTCCCTCACCGCCACCGCAGGCAGCTGCAGCAGCTGCTGGTACAGGTCCGGCCGGGTGAGGGCTGCCACGGCGTCCCCAAAGTGCGACACCAGCTGCTTGGCCAGGGC
>VFQN01007319.1_pt1 | contig 11967 bp, 9 predicted proteins | sample 3512371 | NCBI WGS metagenome assembly VFQN01 (sample SAMN10412370, study PRJNA504923) | tailings metagenome | isolation source: Replicate 2 from Balatoc abandoned mine | place: Philippines: Itogon, Benguet | collected 2017-08-28
CTCGCCCCCCTTCCCCATCTCCACATCGCCATCGCCCGCTGCCTTTGCGCCCGCGGGCGCAAACATTGGCGTCACCTCCCCCTCCTCCCCCTGACTCCCCTCTACCCCGCCCCTGCCCGCATCCCCCACCCGCTGCCCCGCCTCCTCCCCCTCCTCCTGCTCCGCATTATCTCCCACATCCCTTCGCCGCTTCCTGTCCGTGCCCACCCTCATGTCGATGCTGCTGCTGGGGCTGTCGCTGGGGGACTGGCTGGACGACGTATCGCCCCCCACCACCACGCCCTCCCGCACGGGCAGCATCACCACCTCCTCCCCAAACAGGTCCACAGCAGTGCGCTGCCGCCGCCGCACGCCGCGCGGCCCTGGACCCCCGCGCCCGCCCTGCCGCTGCCGCTGTTGGTGCCGCCGCTGCGGCTCCAGCAGGCGTGCCCGGTCAGGGCTGCTGGGGCTGGGGCTGGGGCTGGGGCTGGCCTCCGGGCCTGCAGGACTGCCGTTAGCCTCCTCAGCTGGCTCTGGCGCAGGCGTGGACGAGGGCCCTGGTGGAGCGTCCACCATATTGCCAGGAGAGGCGGGCTCGCGGCTGCGCTTGCTACCGGTGTGAAGGACAGGGCTCGGCGGGCGCATGCTGGGCTGCGTTGGGGTCTGCGCCTCCGCCGCCGCCTCCGGTGCAGCAGCAGCTGCTGCAGCAGGGCTGGTGGCTGGGCTGATGGCAGCTTCTGGACTTGTGGCGCTCTCCTGTACGGCGGCGCTTGCCTGCACCAGGGCCAGGAGCCCGGCTGGCGCGGTGTGTTGCGAGCAGGTGGCGGGTGCCGCCGCGGCTGCGGCCATGGGGAGGAGGGAGGGAGAGCAGGGCGCGGCGGCCGCGGCCCACTCCTGGCCGCTGCTGCCGTGAAGGACTGCATCCATGTCAGCGGCGTTCGGCACCTGCTTGCACACCAAGCTGAAAAGAGACGAGCCCACCGGCTGCTGCTGCTGCTGGTGCTGCTCCTGAGTCCCGGCCTCCATGGCGCCCAGCTCCTCTGCGCCCGGCGTGCGGCCTCCCGGTGCTCCGTCCGCCTCTGCAGCCCCGCACGCATCCGTCTCCATGGCTTCAATATTGTCGGCGGCTGCAGCCTCCGCTGTTGCTAGCGGCTCAGGCGTGCCAAACCGAGGGCTGCCGATGAGGCCCTGCTCAGCTGCTTGCGTTGCGAAGACCACATCCTCTTGCCCACACAATAATGGCGAGACCTCTGCGCCCGCTGTTGTCCGCCCGCACTCCGCCTCCGCCTCCGCCAGCACGTCCAGCTGCGCCCCTAGGGCCTGCATGCCGCCTGTGCCGCTCCCCGCCGCCGCCGCACCCGGTGCAGCATCCACACCGCCTGCCCCACCGCCGCTGCCGCCGCCGCTGCCATCGGCCGGCCCTTGTGCACAGATCATGCTGTCCAGCAGTAGCCGTCGGCCTACCCCGCCTCCTCCACCCCCACCATCGCCGCCGCCGTCATCACCGCCGCCACCGCCGCTGCCGGCGTCAGGGGAGTCCGCCCGTCGGCGCTTGGCGGGCGGGGACAGCGGCGAGATGGGGGAGTCTGCCAGCAGCGAGCGGACCACCAGGGGCATCAGGGGGTCCAGGCAGGAGGTGTAGAAGCGGCGGAGGGACTCGGGCGACGCAATGGGCGATGACGGCGCAGCGGCCGCCGCCGCCGCTGCCGCCGTTGCAGCTGTCGGTGCCGCTGCTGCGACCGGTGACGGAGGGATACGTGCGGTGCCGATGCCGCTCGATGCCCCGGTTGCTGCCGCGGAGGCCGCCGCTGAGTTTGCGGCGGTCAGGGCGGCAGCGGCGGCGGCGCTGGCGGCGACGCAGAGGGCTGCAGGGTCAGTTGGTGAGCCGCCGGCGGCGTCATCTGGAGGGCCAGCGGCGGCGGTGGGGGAGGTAGTTCCCGCGGCGGCGGCGGGTGCGCCGCCTGATGCCAGGAACATGAGGGCTGCGGTTGCGGAGGGCGATGCAGGGGAGTGGTTGCCCGCCGGGGTGGATGGGGCAGACGCTGGAGCGGGGGGTGGCCGTGGCGGCAGCGCCGTCTGGAGGCTGCTGGCGGCGGCGACCAGCGCCGCCAGGCGCGCCGTCATCTGAGAAGCGAACACGGGCATGCCTGTAATCAGCGCGGGGGGCAGGGGTAGAGGGAGAGGGAGCGGCACGCCCGCCCAGGGCCCGCCCCGCCCGCCCGCAGAGTTGTTTAAGGGTGTGTTCAAAGCAGCCGTGGCAGCAGCAGCAGCTGCCACGATGGGCGCCAGTAGGGCCTCCTCCTCCTCTTCCGTCATGGGCAGGTAGCCGAATCCCGCAAAGGCCTCGTCCCGGGCGTCCTTCTGCTCCGGCTGCCCCCGTTCCTGCCCCTGGTCGTTGCCATGCGCCGCTGCCCCAGCAGGCCATGCAGCACCTTCCACCACAGGCGCGATTACCGCATCCCCGTTGCCCCTTCCCGTACCCAGCGCAGCACCCGCGATAGCCGCGGCCTCTGCAACGACCGCGCCGCCGCCTAGTTTACGTGACGCCGCCGCCTCCGCCTCTGCGCCTCCCTCCGCACCCGCCTCCGCCGCTGTCGCCCCCCTTGCGCCCCTCACGACCAGCAGCCGCCGCCGTTTCCCAGATACCAGCTGCAGCCGCCGGGCGGCCCGGCGCCTCGGCGTAGCGCCCTCGACCCCACCCTCCTCCTCCTCCTCCTCTCCCTCCTCTCCATCATCCCCCGGTCCCATACCCTCAACGCCGCCCTCCTCCCGTGCCCTGACAGCCTCCTGGCGGAGCGCCAAGGGACTGCCAAGGGCTCTCGCCACCTCGGCCGCCGTCACAGCTGTCGGCGACCCACACGGTGACGTCGCAGCGGCGGCGCCGTCGCCTTCCTCCTCCAGCGACCGCCGCCGCCGTTGCGGGTGAGGCGTGTCCGCTGCAAGTCGCGACAGCAGCGGCAGCGATGGGGGCGGCTGCAGGGCCAGCGGCGGCAGCCTCAGCGGCGATATGGCGTCGGCCCCGTCAGAGCCGCGGCGGCCGCGGCTGCCAGGGGCACCGATTGTCCGGCTTGACGGCGCCGACGGGGGCGAGGGCGTGCGGTCAGCGCTGCCTTTGGCGGCGGCGGGAGGGCTGCTGACGTCAGGCGACTGCAGCTGTGGCTGCTGCAGGCCGGAGGGTGCTAGCTGGGGTCGCAGCTCCGCTAGGGAGAAAGGTGGGGTGCCGTTGGGGGAGCCGTCGGCGGCTCTGGAACCAGCATCGCCGCTCCCGTCGTTGGCGCCAGCATTGCCCGCAGCAGCGCTAGCAGCAACCGGGCTGGTCACAGCGCCAGCGGCATCTGCAGAGGGAACGCCGACTGGGCTGTCTCCTCCAGGGACAGGAGGATGCTGCTCTACTGCCTGCTGGCGCTGCTCACTTGGGCTAGCCTCTGGCGCAGGCTGCTGCTGCTGCTGCTGCTGTTGCTGCCCCTGGTGGGGACCTATGCACTCTGGGTCCCGGTCCAGGGCTGGCGAGGGCGAGCGCGCTGGCGCTGAGACCCCTGTCGCCGAGGACACGTCCGGGCCCACTGCCGGCGCTGTCGCGACAGCACCAGGCCCCCCTGGTGCTGGTGACGCACCAATCGCGGCCGCAGCCCGCGGCCGCCAAACTGTATGCAGCACGGCGGCAGGAACGGGCAGGAGGGGCGTGATGGCTGTGGGGCTGTCTGAAGACCTGTCTCCCTCGCGGGCGTCAGCACCCACAAGGCCGGGGCCGGGGCTGGACTTGGGCGGCTCGGGGCAGCTGGGTGGCGCTTCCTCGCAGCCAGAGCATGCTGCTGCTGCTGCTGCTGTGGCTGCGACTGCCGCCACTGCGTTGCACGCAGCTGGGCTCTCGGCAGGCACCCCGGCACAGGTAGCGGACGAGCCAGAGGCCATGGTGGGGTCCAGGGGGCCGGCTCTGGCGGCTACGGGCAGCACCCCAACTTCCTCCTGTTGACCACACGGCGTAGGCCCCGGGGAAGGCTGCAGCAGCGGCGTCCGCAGCGCCAACGCGTGCGACCGCAGCGCCAGCGGCGGTGGGGTGAGCTGGTCCGGCTGGCGCTCCTGCTCCTGCTCCTGCTGTGGCAGCGGCAGCGGAGACGCGGCAGGCGCGACCGCCGCTGTAGCGGCGTCGTCGTCCACGTCCAGCCCGGGGTCGCAAGGTGCGCCGAACTCGGCTACAATGCCGTCAGCGGCAGCGCAGCTGGCATCGCCGCCGGCGCCGGTGGCCATGGGAATGCCGCTGCAGTTGTTGCCGCTGCTGCTGCTGCTGGGCGCCTGGCGCAGGCTGGACAGCTCCCGCCTGAAGTCCTCCACCGTGAGGTGGTGCGAAACGCCAACCGATAAGAGCGCGCTGGCCTGCAGCTCAGCCCCGGGCGCACGGCTGCCCCCTGCGCCAGGCTGCGGACGCGGCTCCTGCAGCAGCTGCAGGGGCACAACGTATCCATCGGCCTCGTCCTCCCCGCTGCCGCCGCCAGCAGGCCAGTCCCCGTCCAGCTGCATGGGGTCGGCGTAGCACCCCGCGGGCTCTGGAGCACCCGCCTGGAGCCCCGCCTCTTTTGGCTGCTCAAGTTGGTTGTGGTTGTGGTGGTGGTGGTGGTGGCGGAACGACGCAGCCAGTGCAGACGAGGGGCCGCCGGCACCGAAGAGCAGGCTGCAGGGAAGGCCGCAGCAGGGAGGAAAAAGCCGTTTCAGAATGCCAGGACCGTCAAAGATATGGAAAGCTGTGGAGTGTATGCGTGTGGCAGCACTGCTGCAGATCCACTGCGCCGCGCATCCGGCCCAATGGACAACACTATGGCAAAGCAATGCGCGGGTCACTGTTGCCACTCTTGAGAGGTCAAAAGGCCAAGAAGGCGTGCCGAGCACGCACCTGCAGGCACCGTCAGCAGCCAGCGCGTCCTCGAGGCCGCCAAGGTCCTCCCCGGCCTCCACCAGGCGAAGGGCCTCTGCGCGAAAGGAGAAGTTGTGCGAAGAAGAGGGTGAGGACCATCGCCAACAGCGAGAGCGACCGGGCGAGCGAACTCCCACCAGGCCTGCAGTTTCTAAATGTTGCCCACATTTCGAGGGCTTAACTTCTGCCCTGGTACCCAAAGCCACCCAGGATGACCCTCTCGCCATACCTGCATGCGCCAACACCCGGACCACCCAGCCACCACAACGTCCTGGCTTCCCGGTACATGGGTCGCTTGTGCATCATCGTACACCATGTATCGGTGTCGTACAGTCGTTCCGAAACCCTCCTAACCATCCCTGTCCGCACCATCTGCCAGTACCCGCCTACCCGCACCCCATGCACCGCACCCACCTGCCAGCGCGAAGCCGATGACCATCTCCCGGAACGCCCTCCGCCGCTGCCGCTTGAGCCGCACCGCAAGCCGGATGCGTTGCCGCCGCTTCCTCGCCTCCTGGTGCACCCCCGTCGGCGCCGGCCCCGCTGCCGCCGCCGGTGCCCCCCGGTTCTTACCCCACCGCCGCAGCCGTGCCTGCTCTTCCTTGTGCTGCTGCTCCGCCGGCAGGCTCTGCCCTGGCCAGCGCGGCAGCGGCTGGCGAGTCCGCCTCTGCTTCTGCACCCTCTGCGGCTGCTGCTGCTGCTGCTGCACCTGCTGCACCACCATTGGGCGCTGCTCCACCGCCGCCTTCGCCGCCGCCACCGCCGCCAGCTTCGCCGCATCGCCCGCCGCCTCCGCGGCCTCCCGCTGGTACTCCAGGGAGCGCAGGTAGGCTTGCTGCCGGGCCAGCATCTCGTGCCCCAGCAGGTCCCACGTCTGCGGCATGGGGGGCTCCTCCCAGTACCAGTCCACGCCCGCCCACTCACCCTCCTCCTCCTCCTCCTGATCCTCCTCCATGGCCTCCGCAGGCCTCTCGGACGGCGGCAGAGGCAGCTCCTTCTTGTGGATGTTGGGTGCAATGACCAGCTGGATGGGCATCTGCACGTGCGAGACGCCCTGGGTGCGGAAGGGGTGCTTGGGGATGGACTCGGGCGCGGGTGGGGGCGAGCGAGGCCTGGGCGCCGCCGGCGCCCGCCGCCGCCGTACGGCCGTCCCCGCCTTGTCCCCGTCCGCGCCCGCCTTCTTCCGGCCGCCCTTGGCGCGGCCCGTACTTGGCGCTACAGGCGCGCCAGCAGCGCCACTAACACCACCGTTACTGCCGCTTGGGCCAGCTGCGGCCGGGTCTGCAGCTGTCGCAGGGCCTGCTGCCCTGGTTCCCCCTCCAGCCGCTGCCGCATGTCCAGTGGCGGTGGCGGCCTTGCGGATAGCCGGCACCATGCCCTTCTTCCTGCCCGCACCCCACACCTCCCTCGCCTCCTGCACCTCCGCCTCCACCTCCTCCGCTGTGGGCCCCTCGTCGTCGCTGTCGCTACCGCTGCCGCCACCCGCAGCCGCCCTCCCGCTGCCGCCCTTGCCCTTCGCGCCCGCCACCCGCCCGACCTCCATCTCCGGGTCGAAGTCAGACTCGGAGGAGTCCGAAGATGCAGACCGCCCGCGGCCCCGGCCCCGGCCCCCAGCGCGCTCCTTGCCCCTCGCAGCTGACCTCCCTCGTCCGCCGCGCCTCCCACGAGCCCCATAGCCCTCATCGCTGTCGCTGTTGCTGCTGCTGTCGTCTCCGCTGCTGCTGCCGCCCTCATCCGAATCCTGATCGCCGTTCTCGTTAGCGAGCACCTTGGCCGCCTTTGCCCGGGTGCTCTTTCCCCGCCGTCCAGCGGCTGCTGCTTCCCCTGCCCTGCCGCTGCTGCTTCCAGCCCTCTGCTGTTGCTGCTGTTGCCGCGCTGCTGCCGTCCGGCGCCCGGCGGCCGCGACGGCGAAGGAGGGCTTGGGCGGCGGTGGCGGCGGTTGGGGTGGCGGTTGGCCCAACCGCTTCTTGACCAGGCGGCACGTGGAGTGGTCGGCGTCCACCACCCAGTCCTCCACCGCCTCGCACTCCTGGGGGAAGGGGGGACGTCCAGGAGGGCAGAGGCGGGGCAGAGGTGAATGTGACATTATCGGGTACAGTAGCTTGACCTTGTCCGTGGCTGCAGCCAAGAGCCACAGCTGCATGCCTTAGCCAGCTGTGTAAGTCTGCATGGGCCAACTGATGCGGCGCTGTGCTCGCTGCACGCTTCACCATACCGGTAAGCTGTAAGAGTGCAAGCGCATACAACAAGTTCTGCCCTCCCCGCACCAGTTGCTTCCGTGCTATGTTTTATGCAAAGGACCTGCGCATAGGGCCTTGCTTTCGTCCGCACAAGCGTTTTGCTACTTGTCCTCGCACGCAGTCGCAACAACAAAGGCGCGCGCACCCACACGCACTCACCTCCTGCGTGAGCAGCTCGAAGCCGAACTTCTTGGTCCACATGGGCAGCACGGACTTGATGGAGGGGATGAGCAGGTAGCGCACGCCCAGGGACAGCAGCAGGTCCTCCACCGCCTGCGGGAGGGCAGGGACCCGTGGGTCGGCATGCAAGAGCTCTCACGCAGCAACTCGATTGGAGCGCACCAACCCCTAGCGCAGGTACACAGCCCCTTTCCGGAGCTCGAAGCCCACCCGACACGAAGGGCCGTGTCCTGTGCACGTACACCACCCTCAACGAGCAATCAGCCTAAACCCCACACCCGCACCAAGCCTCGCTTGCCCCCGCGCCCCGGCTAGCCGCTGCTGTATCTCTTGCCCCGTGCCGAACTCCCCCCCCCCCTCACGTCATGAATCCGAATCAATATCACCTTCACCCCCTGCAACCGGCACCCCGTCTGTGCTCGTGCTCACGCTGTCACCCCGCCCACCCCAGCCCCCACGCCCACCTTCATGAGGCGCTTGCAGTTGCCGGCGCGGCGGTAGCCCTCGCGGGTGGACACGAAGGGCATCTCCGCCAGCTGCGTGCCGAACACCCTGGGGGCACGGGAGGGGAAGGTGCAGAGAGTTTGTGTGTGGGGTGGGTTTGGGGACGGTAGGGGAGCTCAGGCCAAGGCCATCGGGGGAAGACCAGCCTCCTCCCTTGACATCCTACTGCAGTAGTGGTGCGCGTCCGCACAACACCGCACCCATGTCGCACACATGCTGGCAAGGCAACATGATGGGACGAAGCGCTACCGGTTTGCCCTTTGGCTGACGCACACCGATTGTAGTGTGGAAAAGCGTTGTTGGGATCCGTGCAGCGGGCGGGCGCAATGTCTTGCCAAACCCGTAACCAAGGCTCAGCGTGCATTCGTGCAAGCCTCCCATGCCCCCGCAACCCAGAGTACCAGAAGTCGTTCACCACACCCGCTGCTCACCTGATGGTGGCTGCGGTGATGACCACGCCGCCGCACCGCAGGATGCCCAGGTGGAAGGAACCTGGGGCCATACAATGGGGGCAGGGGCACGGGAATGGCGGGGTTTCCAGGCATCCCACACGCGGAGAGGGCAAGGCGCGGTAGCGTAGCACAAGACATGGAAAGCGCATCCTGCCCCAAATGTTGTTATGGCCAGTTTCATCAATGGCCCTTGCCTTGCCCGGCTCTAACGCTCGCTCGGGATGCCGGACAACCAACGCGGCCATCAGTCCCGCAGCCTTTGAACCCAACGTACGCCCTGACCCAGATCGCGCGCACGCAACATCGTGCGCCCCTTCGCGCATGCGAAGAAACCCAGTTGAACAGCACACCTACTTTCTGCCAGGGGTCCCCCGTCTAACGCCCATCCCGTATCTTAATCCATCCCGTCACCACTCACTGAAGTCGTGTCCCTCCGGCTCATCCTCCTCCTCCGCCTCCTCCCTGTCGCTGTCCCCGGCGTGCGGCTGTGGGTCGGGGCTCTCGTAGCTGGTGCACACCATCTCCAGCAGGTCCATGCCGTTGTCCATCACCATGGGGCCTGTGGGGGGCGGGGGGCGTGGTGAGGAAGAGGAAGGGAGGGAAGGAGCTCACGGTTGGGGACGGCGGGAGCGTGGGTGTATACCGTTAGGTAGGGCGAGCCGCCGGAAGGGCGTTGGGTACTGCGGCATGCAAGCAAGCAAGGAAAAATGAGGCCCTGTGAGCGAGCATGACGGGGTTGGGTCGTGGCGCAAGTCCAGGAGGTCCATGCCGTGGTCCATCACCATGGGGCCTGTTGGGGGCGAAGCGAGGGGATGTAGGCGAGGGTGAAGGACTGGAAGGGGATCAATGTCCATAAGGTGGGAAGATTTGTTACCAGTAGCAGCATTGCAGGCGAATCTAGGGCGTGTCCAGGATCGGGGACATGGTCATTTTGCGATGTGGGTCGGGCCGCTGTGGCCAGTAGCCCACACCCAGCACACGTCAAGTACCGTACACCAACGTTTTGAACGTGTACCGTACTGGCGCGCAAACTACCTTCACCACACCACAAACACGTCGCGAGGCGTGTACGGTACCGACCAACCAGCAACCGCCTGGCCCAACGCTGGGCGCGTGGTGAGTACCAGTATGAGTACCCCCAAGGCAGACTTACTGAACGAGCTGCGGAACATCTTGAGCGCAGTCTCCACAGCCGCGTGCGTCCCTGGGGTACGCACCAGAGCGCGGTACGGGTAGTGCCTCAGTGTTCATAGGAGGATTGTCGCAAAAGAGCGCGGATGACGCAGCGAACACGGCGGCCGCAAGCAAAAACAGTAGCTGCTCTATCGGTAATGCACGCACACCGCTTGTGTGCTCCGATGTACGACAGTCGTACGGCGCGTTGGCCCCAGACTCACTCCTGTCGTCCTTGTCGTACTTGACCAGCTCGAAGCTGTACTGCTCAGGCTCGTCCCGTATGGGCTGCCGCCTCCCAACCGCCGAAGCCAGCTTGGTATACACACGCTCGCACCCCTGGGGGCCAGTTGGGTGGCAAGGGCCAGGAGGAGGTGTAACAGTCAGGTGCATTTGATGGGCGCAAGGAATGTGCACGTAACCTTGGTGGACGCGAAATTGAAGGTGATCATGTGCTTGCATAGCGTACAGTAAGGGGTGCAAGGCTGCCATGCGAGCTGATTGTACACGTCCACGTGCGCTCACAGGCCACGTGCCATACCATGCAGGCCCAGCATTCACATGTACCGTACAGCACACACGCACCATGCAATGTACAGCGCACACGCCACATGCAATGTGCTCCAGGTAGATGACCCACCTCGCTACAGAACCATTTGAACTCGGGGTCGCGGTAGTGGGGCGGCAGCTCCTCCCCGTGCTCCGCCTGGCAGCCAACTGGGGTTACCGAGGGGTTGAGAGGGGGCGCCAAGCGAGGTGGTAGGGATACAGAGGCAGTAGGATGCCATGTGGGTCGGTTCAGAGGGCAACCCCCCCCGCGTTATGTTATTGCTAGTGATACATTGCCAGGGGCTGTGCATTGTAATTCGTGGGACAGGTGTGAAATGCGAGGCAGGCAGGGGCAAGGAACAGCGTGAAGGACTGACAAGTTGGGCACACCACAGACAGGGCCGAAGGGCGCTCTAGCATGGCGCCGTCCAATCCATCCTTACTGACCGTGAGTTGCTTGGCCAAAGCATGAAGAGCAGCAGACAAGAGCGCGTGGCCCGTCGTCCTCGTGGTCTTGCCCTCCGCACCAAATGCACGCCTCGGGGAAGCTGCACCAGAGCGAATCCCCCGCGGGCCGACCCACTTGCCGCGCTGCGCCATCCGAGCACCAACAGCGATCTTCTCTGCTAGACAAAGCTGGTTGATGATGCTCTTGCAGCTCTGTGCTGCACCGGAGCCCCGCGGTAAGTGCCATCGGGGGCAACAAGGGTTCGGGACGACCTTGGACGCCTTCCCAAGCCGTGTCAACCGTATTGCATACCGAGGCTACACAGATATTGGCTAATCACCAGCACAGCTCCATATGTGCAGTTGTGCGACCGTAACCTCGACAATCGGGCACCAAGGTCGCAAGGAGGATAATAGGTTATGTATGTAGGATCACGAATATAAAGCTGTTATACTAAGTAGCATGGTCATATGCTGCAAACTGGTCTTGCGGGTTGCAACGCCCCGTGCAGCATCCCCCCCCAAATTTCGTTGGTTTCGGCGCAGGCTCCGTTTTTACTTTCCTGAGGAAAAAAGCTTGGAGTGTTGAACCGCACAGGATGGATGCCTATCAACTGCCGCTTCTAGTTTTGAGCCGTTGCCACACAGTATAATTTCGACTTGGCTCGACCATGCAGCGACGAGTGGACTCCCAGGAGTTTCGGGGTTCTGGATCAGCGTGCGTTTTGAAAAAAGATTCTGAAAACTTGATGGTACACAGTAGCGTAGGATGCCTAAAATGACAGCGTGCCATGCCATGAGCGAGGCACGCCGACATCCCGTCGCAACAACACCGCCTTGTTACCGCTGACCGCTGCGTTGTGTTGGCACGATTTGTCAATGTTAGGGCAGAGCACATTTTGCTGGCGGACCCACATCGCTTTGCCTGCAACCTTCCTGCAGGCACTTGCTTCCGGTCGCAGACGACAGGCACCAGCAGCCGCAAGAGCTACTTTGTTCGCTGCCGATGCATATGCCATTTTAGTGCCTTCTCGCTGTGTCACAGCAGCCATCGAGCTCAGTCACGAACCCTTGCCCAGTGCCGCGCGCCGCCCCGCGCCGCTTGCTCAAGTGACTGTGCACCCCCCTCCTTGTCTCACTGCCATGCCACCTTGGGACAGGCTTTGGCAGCAAGCTCGATACATGAATTGAAGCCAAAGACTTGGTTGACTTGATCCCAGTTGGCCAAGTGGGTGGAAGAGAGTGTGTGTGCGTGTGAAGACATAGACAAGGGCCAGGCTAGCTGAACCATTTCAGCAGGCAGGCGGGGGCAGGGGGAGGGGGAGCTCCATCCCCTGGTGTGGACTACTGGGAAGATGGTCCATCTGTTCCCTGGTGTTACAGATGGATGGATAGCTGGGGCTTGGAAGCATCCTTTGGGGAGGGAGTGGGGTGGACAAGCTTTTGTCAGCAAGGTTTTTTTTTTTTTTTTTTTTTTTTTTCAGGAGAAGGGTTATGGGATTATCGGAGACCTATTTTTTGCGGGTAGGTCCTC
>VFQN01007320.1_pt1 | contig 11965 bp, 13 predicted proteins | sample 3512371 | NCBI WGS metagenome assembly VFQN01 (sample SAMN10412370, study PRJNA504923) | tailings metagenome | isolation source: Replicate 2 from Balatoc abandoned mine | place: Philippines: Itogon, Benguet | collected 2017-08-28
TCGCGGTGAACCTGGTCTCGCTGATGTTCATGATGCCGCTGGCCATCGCCAACGCCTCGAGCACGCTGGTGGCGCAGCGCATCGGCGCCGGCGACATGGACGACGCGCATCGCGTCGGCTGGCACGGCCTGGAGATCGGCGTGGCGATCGCGGCGCTGATGGGCGGATTCGTGTTCCTGTTCCGCGAATCCATCATCGGCCTGTACTCGCGCGACGCGGTGATCGTCGCCGCCGCGATGCCGCTGCTGGCCTGGGTGGCGGTGTTCCACGTCGCCGACGCCGCGCAGGCCATCGCTGGCTTCGTGCTGCGCGCCTACCGCATCGCGGTGGTTCCACTGGTCATCTACGCCATCGCGATCTGGGGCGTGGGCCTGGCCGGCGGTTATGCGGTGGGTTTCAACCTCACCGGCCTGACGCCGCCGGCGCTGCAGGGCGCGGTGGGCATGTGGTTCGCGGCCACCAGCGGGCTGGTGGTGGCGGGCACGGGGATGTGTGGGTTCCTGGCGTGGATGATCCGGCGCCGGGCCGCCCCAAGCCGGATGACGCCCCTCGGGGGCAGGAGCGAAGCGACTGGGGGGCCGGGTTAGATCGCGCAGAGCACGGGCTTCGCACCCAGCTGCTGCGTGAGCACGGCCGGCTCGATGCCGACGAGATACCCGCGCCGCCCGCCGTTGATGCAGATCCTCGGCAGCGCCAGCACCGTCTCCTCCACGTACACCGGCATCGCCTTGCGTGTGCCGAAGGGCGAGGTGCCGCCGACCAGGTAACCGCTGTGGCGCTGCGCCACCTCGGGGGTGCAGGGCTCCACCGACTTCGCGCCGATGGCGCGCGCCAGGTTCTTGGTGCTCACCTGCCGGTCGCCGTGCATCAGCACGATCAGTGGCTCGCGCCGCTCGTCCTGCATCACCAGCGTCTTCACCACCGCGTGTTCGTCCAGGCCGAGCTGCTTCGCCGATTCGGCCGTGCCGCCGTGCTCCACGTACTCGTAGACGTGCTCGGTGAACGTGATGCCGCGCTCGCGCAGCCAGGCGGTGGCCGGGGTCTCGCTGACGTGCTTGTCCTTCTTCGCCATGGGCGCGGATTGTGCCGCCGCTCAGCCGAACCAGCTCGTCAGCGCGCGGCCGATCGAGCCCGGCACCGCCACCGCCATGAACACCAGCCCGGCCACCGCGCCGGCGGCGTGGGCGTCGTGGTTGATGCGGCCCATCCCGGTGCGGCCGGCCAGCACGCTGTAGGCGAGGTAGCCGAGCGCGAACAGCGGCGCGGGGATGGGATACGGTATCGGCAGGATGAACAGCGACGAACCCGGGTTCACGACGATGGCCGCGAACACCACCGCCAGGATCGCCCCCGACGCGCCCAGGCTCGAGTATCCCGCGTTGCGGCGATGAATCGCCCAGGTGGCCGCACTGCTGGCCAGCAGCCCGAAGGCATACAGCGCGACGAAGGCCGGCGTGCCCAGGCTGCGCTCGAGGTCGAAGCCGAAGGCCCAGAAGCTGAAGCCGTTGAACAGCAGGTGCGGCAGGTCGGCATGGATGAAACCGCTGGTGACCAGCGTGTGCCACTGCCGCCGCGGCACGAGGTGATAGGGCCGCAGCAGGTGGCGCTCGATGATCTGCGGCCGGCCGTTCAGGCCGAGCAGGCTGACGATGACGATGACCGCGAGCAGCAGCGTGGCGGCGGGGGCGCCGGCGAAGGGACCAAGGACACCATGCATGTTCGACGTCACTCCTTTACCGAGTCTGGCAGACCGACGACAGGAGCGCGCAGACATGCCGCCCAGGCGCTGGCGCGATGGATAGGGGATTGGGTTCGCATGCGAGTTCTGCTAGTTTGATCCGAGCTGACAAGAAGCCGCCACGGCGACGACGGCTCGCAGGCGGGGAGGTAGTGAAATGAGCTCATCGGTTCCACCCGTCGCAGCGCGACCGCTGCTGCCCGTCTCCTCTGATTCGCTCTGGGACAAGGCGGCTCGCACGCGTGATCACATCGCTCGGTTCCTCGAGGAGGAATTCGCGCGACAGGGCTACACGGCGTGGATCGGACGATCGAAGCCCGGCGTGTACCCTCTGAGCGTCAGCGTGGCCTCATGGATCCGGCGCGACACGGCCGAGCGATCCGCCACGTTCGACCGCAGTTCGCTCGACATCACCATCACGGTCGAGCCGCATCTCGAAAAACCCCTGAGCTACCGCGTCAGGCTCCAGCGCCATGACCGCTTGCTCGACGGCACCGACTGGATGCTCAATGAGGACGACTTGCGCGAATTCGTCAAGGGGCTGCTCGAGGGGGGGCGCAAGCCGCGATTCTTTCGCGGCCGGATTCCCTGGCCGATGGCGGTGCTCGGATGGCTGCTCCCCTTCGAGCCGTTCGTGCGCCGCAACCGGCTGATCGAAGCCGCCCGCCCGCGACACTGGACGCTGCCGACCGCTCTGTTCGGGAGCGGACTGCTCGTCGCACTGGCGGCCTGGCCCTACGCCATCGACGAGACGACGAACGCCGAGGGCGTGGTCGCGGCGCTGGGTCTGACGATGTGCCTGTGGGCCGGCGCGTTCTGGATCACGTCGCGTCGCCCCGCACTCGACGCCATCCCGATGCAGCCGACCCGCACGCCGCGGCGCGAGCTTCGCATCGACGAGTGGCACGTCAGCGTGCCGGGCGCGGGGAATCGGTTCTCCGAGTTCCGGGAGCGCATCGTGCGCGCCATCCAGGCGGCCGATCCGGCCATCGCGTGTAATGCGGAAGTCCACGAGCGCCTCACCCCGCAGGGCATCGAGGCGCGCGAACGCCTCGTCCTGAGCAAGGGGCAAGCGACGCTCCACGTTCACGTCTACCCCTACGCGGAGGATGTCTTCGTGGGTTGGGAGAGCCACATCAACTACCTGCGCTGGTCGGAAGGGCGCATCGTCGCCTCGACGATTCGCAACGGCACCAAGGTGAACTACCGCGACCTGGACGTCTCCGTGCACCTGCCGACCGACTTCGACCTGATCGACATCGACATGCTCGCCGAGACGACTCACCGCCGGCTGGTTCAGGAGATCAAGCAGTTCCTCAAGGAAGCGGAGATCGAGGCCGACCTCGACTTCACGATCATCCGCGGCGATCGCAGCAGTTCGACGCTGCAACGCGGCGGCGACGAATCCAAGCCGGAGCGCACGCCGCGCAAGATGCCGGTGGCCTACTACTGAGCCATGTTCTCACGGCGGATCGTCCATCGATCACCCACCTCCGCCCCCGGACGATGCCCGGCGTGCGCTTGACCCTGACCGGCCCGCTCGGCGAGCCGGCGCATGCCTCGCTCGCCGACCTGGGCGCCTTGCTGGCGGTCATGGAGCCGGATGAAGTCGAGCTCTTCTTCGTCGCGAGGTGCCGCGGGCCGGCTGAGCTTCTGATCAACGCGAGGTTCTCTGAAACGCGGCAGTCCGATGCCAGCCTGCAGTTCCGCACCGCACTGCTGAAGCTCGAGGGCGAATTCAGCTTCGACTGCGATTGGGTTCCAGACCAGCAGTTGGCGCACTGCAGGGATCGGTTCACCTTGCTGCACGTGCGGCACGACGAACTGGCCCTGCCTTCGGGCCGCCCGCTGTCGCTTGTATTACCGATTGCCGCGGCCGCGGGCGCACACCTGCGGCAAGCGCGACTGGTGCAGGTCGACGCGGCGTATAGCGCCCGCTTTCGACGCCGCGACGCGGCGCCGGAGCGTGCAAGAGGGCTCGTGCCTGCGCTGGCCGAGCTGACCGAACGTGCGCCAGGCGGCGCCGCGGCTCGGGCGGTGCGCCGGACGTTCGACACCGTGCGCACGCGCGGCTGGACCGTGCGCGAAGAACTCGGCGTCGAGCAGCCCGCTTGGCCGGCGCAGCAGTCCCGGGTACATGCGCTGCTGCACGAGCACCTGGCGAAGGAGTTCGGCTTTGTGCCCCCGCAACTGTGGCGGTTGGGAGCCAGCTCCGCGGATGGTTCCGTGCCTGAGGAAGAAGACGTAGACCCGCTGTCCGACTGCCGCGAACCAGGCTACCTGACCGAGGTGATCGAGACGATGCTGCCGGCGGGTGAAGCGCCGGCATCGCCCGGCACTGGCACGCGGAATGTGTCCCGCCCCGCGGCGCGTCCCCTCGATCTGCCCGAAGGGACGCCCTATGTCTTCCTGAGCTATGCGCATGCCGATCAGGAACTGCTCGCCCGCATTCGCGCGCGGCTCGGCGGGCAGGGCATTGCCCACTGGCACGACAGCGGCATCTCGCCTGGCGCCGTGTGGGACGAGTCGCTGGAGGCGCGCATCCGCGGAGCCTCGGCGTTTCTGGCTTGTGTCACCGAGCACTACCAGGTCAGCCGGTACTGCAGGCGGGAACTGAAGTTCGCCGATCTATTGCACAAGCCGATCGTGCCCGTGGCGCCGACCGCCTGCGTGTGGGCGCCCGGGCTCTCGATGATGTTCCAGGAGATCCAGATCCAGCGCCTCGATGTCCCGGGGGGCTGGAACGAGGCCTGTGCCGCCATCACCCGCGCGCTGACGACCCGCTCGTCACGGTGAAGCGACTATTGCGCCGGATCGCGATGCTTCCAGCGAATGGCATCGATCTCCGCCAGCAGCTCCGGCGACAGCGTGGTGCCCCAGGCCGCGAGGCTCTGGTCGAGCTGCGCGAGGCTGGTCACGCCGATGATGGTGCTGGCCACGCGCCAGCTGCCGTAGCAGAAGGCCAGCGCGAGCAGCGCCGGCGTCAGGCCGTGGCGGCGTGCGAGATCGTTGTAGAGCTTCGCCGCCTCCAGCGCCTCCGGCCGCGCCCAGCGCTGCTTCTTCATCGTCTCGAACATCGCCAGCCGCCCGGGCTGCTCGGCGGCATTCAGGCCGATGCCGTCGTACTTGCCGGTCAGCGCGCCGAAGGCCAGCGGCGAGTAGGCCAGCAGCGACACCTCCAGCCGGTGCATCACTTCGTCCAGGCCGTTGTCGAGCGCGCGGCTGGTCAGCGCGTAGGGGTTCTGCACGGTGGCCACGCGCGGCAGGCCGTGCATCTCGGCGAGCTTGACGAACTCGGCCACGCCGTAAGGCGATTCGTTGGACAGGCCGACGTGGCGCACCTTGCCTGCCTTCACCAGCGTGGCCATCGCCTCCAGCTGCGTGTGGATCGACGACACCTCGCGGTCCCTGGCCGGGTCGAAGTAGAGCGCGCCGAAGCTCGGCACGTTGCGCGCCGGCCAATGGATCTGGTAGAGGTCGATCACGTCGGTGCGCAACCGCTTCAGGCTGTCGTCGCAGGCGCCGGTGATGTCGGCCGCGGTGAGGTCGGGGCTGCCGCCACGGATCCAGTCCATGCCGCGCGCCGGGCCGGCCACCTTGGTGGCCAGCACCACTTTCTGCCGCGCACCGGGGCGGGCCGCGAACCACTCGCCGATGATGGTCTCGGTGGCGCCGAAGGTCTCGCGCCGGGCGGGCACCGAGTACATCTCGGCGGTGTCGATGAAGTTGATGCCGCGCTCGAGCGCGTGGTCGAGGATGTCATGCGCCTGCGCCTGCGCCACCTGCTCGCCGAAGGTCATGGTGCCGAGGCAGATGGGGGTGACGCGCAGTTCGCTGCGGCCCAGGGTGCGAAGGGGAAGTGCGGAAGTCATGCCCCGAGTCTACGGTGCAGGCCCGTTCGCCTCTGGCACCATGCGTGCATCGACGACCACGGCCGCTGACCGCATGCCACTGCTCCTTCTCCAGCTCGGCGCCCACCCCGAAGAGATCGCGGCCACCAAGGGCGATGCCTGCACCGAAGGCGGCGCGTTCTTCCTCGACTTCAGCCGCCCCCTGGGCCGGCTGCGCTGGCTGGGCGCCTGGAACCGCTGGCTGGGCGTGACGATGAGCCTCGTCATCCCGGTCATTCATCAGGGCGAGCAGTCCGGCAGCCGCAGCATCACCGTGGACCGGGGCGACCCCTACTTCGCCGAACTGCAGCGGCTGTGGAAGGAACGCTTTCCCCGCCGGCGCGCGCCGACGTCGCCGAACGCCCCGTCCGAGCAGGTCGACGCCGACTTCGCTGCCCAGTTTCCCGACGACGCCGCTCACCACCAGTCCGCCTGAGAGGCCGGCGGGGTTGCACCAGATCGCGGAAGTTTATTGTTTTACAGTAAACTTTTGCCCTTTTACAACCATCGAAGGGCCTGTCGTGACGCCTACTGTTCCCCTCGCCGCGGGCGGCGGCGCCGATCGCCATCGCCGCGGTGATGGCCGAGCCGGCGCGCCCGGCTGGAACGGACGAAGGCTTCCGAGGCCCGCCCCGGCATGCCCATCGTCGTGAACCTCGACGTGATGCTGGCGCGGCGCAAGATGCGCTCGCGCGAGCTGGCCGAGCGGGTCGGCATCACCGAGCAGAACATCTCGCTGCTGAAGTCCGGCAAGGTGCGCGGGGTGCGCTTCGACACGCTGGCGCGCATCTGCGCCGTGCTCGACTGCCAGCCGGGCGACCTGCTGGAGTACCGGCCAGGCCCGCCAGAGCCCGACGCGCCATGAGCCCCGGCGCCGCGCGCACGCGGCGGCTCGCGGCCGCGATCGTCACGCTGCTGCACCTGGCGCTGCTGGCCTGGTGGTTGCATGCCGAGCAGCGCGAGCGCGCCACCGCCAGCGCGGCGCCGCGAGTCAGCGTGCGCCTGATCGCGGCCGCCCCGCCCCGGCCGGCTCTCGCCGAAGCCCCGGCACCGCGCGCGGCGCCCGCCAGCGCAAGGCGGCCCGCGCCGGCACGGGGCCTGCTGCCGACGCCCTCGGTGCCGGCCGCCCTCGAGCCCGAGCCCATCACCGTGGCTGCGCCGGAGCCGGTCGCTTCGCAGCCGCCCATCGAGCCCGCGCCCTCGCTGCTGGACGGCGAGGCCACTCGCCGCGCCATCCGTGCCGCCGCCCGCGAGCCAGGCCTCGCCGCGCAAGCCGGCCGCCAGGGGCCGGCGCTGCAGACGCCCGACGAGCGCCTGGGCGAGCAGGTGCAGCGCAGCGCCAGGGGTGACTGCCTCCAGGGTGAGTACCTCGGCGGCGGCATGGGCCTGCTCAGCCTGCCCTTCCTCGCCGCCGCCGCGCTGCGCGACCAGTGCCGGCGCTAGCCGGCGACGGGCCATGGCCCGCCGGGTGGCTCCAACGGCCGATGCGGGGAGCGGGCGTGATTTCCAGAATCACTCCATGTTCGCTCACGCCACCACCACTGCCATGCCGCACACCAGTCGCCTCGGGCTGCTCGAGACCATGATGCTGATCCGCGCCCACGAGGAGCAGCTCGCGAAAGACGCCGGCCAGACTCCCGGCACTTGCACCGCCGTCGGCCAGGAGGCCGCCGCCGTCGGCGTGATGGCCGCGCTGCAGCCGCGCGACCGCATCCTCACCAACCACCGCAGCGCCGGCCACCTGCTGGCGCGCGGCGCCGACCCCGGCCGGCTGATGGCCGAGATCATGGGCCGCGCCGACGGCTACTGCCGCGGCAAGAGCGGCTCGCTGCACGTCAGCGCCAAGGAGCTGGGCGTGGTGCTCACCTCCACCATCGTCGGCGGCGAGCTCTCGCTCGCGCCCGGCGTGGCGCTGGCCCAGAAGATGGGCGGCGCCGGCACGGAGCCCGGCGGCATCACCGCCGTGTTCTTCGGCGACGGCGCGGCCTGCGAGGGCATCCTGCACGAGTCGGTGAACCTCGCCGTCACCTGGAAGCTGCCGCTGCTGTACGTCTGCGAGAACAACCAGTGGCAGGCCTTCGTGCGCCGCGACGAGACCATGCCGGTGGCCGAGGTCCGCGAGTGGGTGCAGGGCCACGGCCTGCCGACCTTCGCGGTGGACGGCAACGACGTGGAGGCAGTGCGCCGCGCCGCGCTGGCCGGCGCCGAGCACGTGCGCAGCCGGGGCACGCCCTACTTCCTCGAACTGGTGACCTACCGCCAGCGCGGCCATTACGAACCCGACGACCAGGCCTACGTCGACCGAGACGAACTGGCCCGCTGGAAGGCGCGCGACCCGATTGCGATGCTGCGCGATCGCCTGCTGGCCGAAGGCGTGCTCGCCCAGGGCGAGCTGGCCCACCTCGAGCAGCGCGTGACCGACACCATCGCCGCCGCCCACGCCTTCGCGCAGGCCTCGCCCTGGCCCGACCTGCGCGAACTCACGACCGACGTCTACGCCTGACCCGACACGAAAGCGATCAACATGCAGAACCTCACCGTCAACGACGCCGTCTCGCAAGCCCTCGCCGAGGAGATGCGGCGCGACCCGCGCGTGCTCATGTTCGGCGAAGGCGTGGCCACCAAGCGTGGCGAGCTGCTCGCCGAGTTCGGTGCCGAGCGCGTGCGCAACACGCCGCTGGCCGAGGCCATCATCGCCGGCACCGCCGCCGGCGCCGCGGCCATGGGCCTGCGCCCCGTGATCGACCTGCTGTTCGCGCCCTTCATGACGCTGTCGATGGATGCCATCGTCAACAGCGCCGGCAAGCTGCGCTATCTCTCGGGCGGGCAGTTCGAGTTCCCCATGGTGGTGCTGGCGATGACCGGCGCCGGCTGGGGCGTGGGGGCGCAGCACAACCACAACCTGGAGGCGATGTTCGTGCACGCGCCGGGGCTGAAGGTGGTGATGCCCTCCAGCGCCGCCGACTTCAAGGGCCTGCTCAAGAGCGCGATCCGCGACGACAACCCGGTGGTCTTCTTCATGGACCTCGCGCTCGGTTTCACCCCCGGTGAGGTGCCCGCGGGCGAGCACGTGGTGCCGCTCGGCCAGGCCGCGGTGCTGCGCGCCGGCCGCGACGTGACACTGGTGAGCTACGCGAAGACGGTGGGCGCCTGCCTGCAGGCCGCCACGGGCCTGGCCGAACTCGGCGTGGACGCCGAAGTGATCGACCTGCGCACGCTCAAGCCGCTGGACGAGGCCACGATCCTGCGCTCGGTGCGCAAGACCGGCCGGCTGGTGGTGGTGCACGAGGCGGCGGCGCCCTGCGGCGTGGGCGCGGAAGTGGCCGCGCTGGTCTCGGAGAAGGCCTTCGCGGCGTTGAAGGCCCCGGTGCGCCGTCTCACCGGGCCGGATGCGCCGGCCCCCTCCTCCTGGGTGCTGGAGCAGGCCGGCGTGCCGCAGGCCGAGGCGATCGTGCGCACGGCGGCCGGCCTGGTGCTGGCCGAGGCCGTGGCGGCCTGACGCATGCCGCCATGATCCACGGCCTGCACCACAGCGCCTACCGCTGCCGCGACACGGAGGCCACGCGCGCCTTCTACGAGGACTTCCTCGGCCTGCCGCTGGCCGGCGCCATGCACATCGAGAGCACGAAGACCGGGCGCCGCACCGACGTGCTGCACACCTTCTTCCGCCTCGGCGACGGGTCCTACCTGGCGTTCTTCGAAGCGCCGGACCTGCCCTTCGAGTTCCGCGCGCAGCACGACTTCGACCTGCACATCGCGCTGCGCGTGGACGAGCCCGCGCTCGGCGCGATGATCCTGCTCGCCCAGGATGCCGGCATCGAGGTACGCGGCATCTCCGACCACGGCTTCATCCGCTCGATCTACCTGCGCGACCCGAACGGCTACGTGGTGGAACTCACCGCGCCGGTGGCCGGCGCCGGCGCGGCGGCGATGGACCCGCGCCAGGCGCGCGAGACGCTCGCGCGATGGAGCCAGCGCCGCACGGCCAGGCGCCAGGCCGCGCGCTCGGCCTCGACGGCGATCTGAGCCGCGCCCTCGGCGCCGATCAGCACGCCAGCGCCGGGCGCGAGGCGCAGCGTCGCGCCGGCGTCGAGGAAGTGATCGTCGGCGTCACCCGGGCGTGTCACCCACACACGCCCGCGCAGCACGCGCAGCGTCACGGGTACGGCCTGGTGCCAGCGCAGCAGCTGGCCGTCGCGCAACTGCAGCGCGAGGGGCGATGGGAGCTTGAGCATGGGGGCCTCCGGGAGTTGCTGAGGGCACAGTCTCGGCGCCACCGGGTTTCGGCAACAGACTCAGCGCTGGTCGAATTGCACCGGTACAGCGACACGCGGCTCGGCTCTGTACTGGCGATCAATGGCCACCTCTGTACCGGTACGCCGGAACCGCCGGGGTTCACAATGCGACGCATGGACGCCGCCGTCGACGCTTCCGTCCCTCTCTACCAGCGCATCGCCGCCCGGATCGAGGCGGCCATCGCCAGCGGCGCGATGCGGCCCGGCGCGCGGCTGCCCTCGGTGCGCCAGCTGGCCCAGCAGCACGGGGTGAGCATCAGCACGGCGCAGCAGGTGATGCGCCACCTCGAGAACCGCGGCGTGGTGGAGGCTCGGCCCAAGTCGGGCTGCTTCGTCGCGCCGCGCGCGCCGGTGCTGCCCGAGCCCCTGCTCGACCTGCGCCTCGAAGGCCCGTCGCTGGTCAACATGGACCAGGTGCTGCAGGAGTTCCTCTGGATCGTCAACGATCCGCTCGCGGTGCCTTCCTTCCACGCCCAGCCGGCACGTTCGCTGCTGCCCGAGGCCAAGCTGCAGGCGCTGATGGCCGGCGTGAACCGCCGCCACCCCGAGTACGCCTCGCGCTGCCAGATGGACGGCAGCGCGGCGCTGCGCCAGCAGATCGCGCGCCGCGCGGTGAGCTCGGGCGTGCAGCTGCGGCCCGACGAGATCGTCGTCACCAACGGCGGGCTGGAAGCGGTGTACCTCGCGCTGCGCACGGTGGCCTCGGCCGGCGACACCATCGTGCTGGAGTCGCCCACCTACTTCCACCTGCTGCAGGTGATCGAGAGCCTGGGCATGCGCGCGCTGGAGATCCCGTCGCATCCGCGCGACGGCATCTCGCTGGAGGCGCTGGAACTCGCCACCCGCGAGAGCGGCGCGGTGAAGGCCTGCGTGCTGCTGCCCAACTTCCCCAACCCGGCGGGCAGCCTGGTGCCGGTGGAGCGCAAGCGCGCGCTGGTGCAGCTGGCGGTGGAGCGCGGCATCACCCTGATCGAGAGCGACATCTACGGCGAGCTCTACTTCGGCGAGCAGCGCCCGCCGGTGCTCAAGAGTTTCGACGCGGAGGCGGACGTGATGCTGTGCTCGGCCTTCACCAAGACCGTGGCGCCGGGCTACCGCATCGGCTGGGTGGCGCCGGGGCGGCATTTCCTGAAGACGCAGGCGCTGAAGTTCCGCACCTCGGTGGCCTGCCCGATGGTGACGCAGGAGGTGCTCGCGCAGTTCATCGCCGACGGCGGCTACGACCACCACCTGCGCAAGCTCCGCGCCGCGCTGAAGACCCAGATGCACCAGATGGTCGACGCGGTGGCGCGCCACTTCCCGATGGGCTGCCGCATGAGCCTGCCGCAGGGCGGCATGATGCTGTGGATCGAGCTGCCGCGGAATGTCGACTCGCGCGAGGTGTTCGCGCTGGCGCGGCTCGAGCACATCGGCGTGGCGCCGGGCGCGGCCTTCTCGACCACGCGGCGCTTCGACCACTTCATCCGCCTGCAGTACGGCGAGCCCTTCACCGCGCAGACGGATACCGCGATCCGACGCCTCGGGCAGATCGTCGACCGGCTCGCCAAGCGCTCCCCGCGCGTCGACGCCGCGCAGGGCACGGACCAGCGTGCCCATGCCTGAGTCGACGACGCACGGCGCCGATTCGCGCTACGCCTGGCTGCGCCTGGCGGCCACGCTGGGCCTGATGACGATCGGCTCGGCGGCGATGTACGTGATCGCCGTGGTGCTGCCGGCGGTGCAGGCCGAATTCGGCGTGGCGCGCGCCGATGCCTCGCTGCCCTACACGCTGCTGATGGTCGGCTTCGGCCTGGGCGGGGTGATGATGGGCAAGCTGGCCGACCGCTTCGGCGTGATGGTGCCGGTCCTGATCGGCGCCGCCGGCCTGGGCAGCGGCTTTGCGCTGGCGGCAGCCAGCCAGAGCGTGCTGACGTTCGCGATCGTCTCCGGCGTGCTGCTCGGCTTCTTCGGCAGCTCGGCCACCTTCGCCCCGCTGGTGGCCGACACGTCGCTGTGGTTCGTGCGCCGGCGCGGCATCGCGGTGGCGATCTGCGCCAGCGGCA
>VFQN01007322.1_pt1 | contig 11959 bp, 12 predicted proteins | sample 3512371 | NCBI WGS metagenome assembly VFQN01 (sample SAMN10412370, study PRJNA504923) | tailings metagenome | isolation source: Replicate 2 from Balatoc abandoned mine | place: Philippines: Itogon, Benguet | collected 2017-08-28
TGCATGGGACACAACAAAAACGCTTTTCGGCACTGGGCTTTGGCCTGGGCTGAGCGCCCTCTTCATCAAGTCAGGTGAGTATTGTTATTTGTTGTATTCAGTTGGGCGTGCAGCGCCTCGGGTGGAGTGCTTTCGTCTTTTGCGCGTTGTTGTTGCAGCTGCACCAGCAACAGGTTGTACCGGCGTGAAGGCCGTTTTGGGCATCCTTGTGACGTGCCCTGGCGCAGGCTAGGGCACGCCACACGGTGCAAGTTAGGGCCGTTGCGGACGGATTCCACCACCGCTCTCGCTGACGCCAGACGGCATCGGTTCGATCCCAGACTGGCCCCAGTGGAATGCAGTGTGAGAATCAGTCCGCAACGGCCCTACCTTGTTGCTCTGTGCTGCTTGGCCGTGGCGTGCTCTGGTCCGCGTGCTGCCTTGCATCGGTTGCTTGCAGGTGCCCAGGCCGTTGGTGCTGGTCCCGGCCGGCCTGGGCTTATGGCATCGCGGCGAGGAGGCTAACCGGGTGAGCGGGAGCGCTCTGGTCAGGCGGGGACCTGGGTGCGTGGGTTGGGTTGGGGCACGTGGCAGCGCGCAAGCCTTTTCCGCTGCAGTCTGGGCGCCTGTAACTGAGCGTCCAGGTTGCAGCCCTGACCGTAGGTGCTGGTCCTGGGCGGCCTGGGCTTATGGCATCGTGGCGAGGAGGTTAACCGGGTGAGCGGGAGCGCTCTGGTCAGGCGGGGGCCTGGGTGCGTGGGTTGGGTTGGGGCACGTGGCAACGTGCAAGCCTTCTCCGCTGCAGTCTGGGCACCTGCAACTGAGCGTTCAGGTTGCAGCGGTCCTTGTTGCTGTGTAGCGCGTGCCGTTACCGTAGGGCCCCGCTCGGGCTGGCAGGGGTTTGGCGCCATGACCCACGCGTGACACAACCGTCCAACTGTTTCGCGACTTGAGAAGCCCTCCTTGTACCGCCACTTGTCGGTGTGGCATTAAATGCCCGACGGTTCGTTATATATAAATACATATCGCTACGCTAACCTCGCTTACGCGGCTGTGCTTTGGGTGTTGGCCTCGCTGCCGGCAACTGTCGAGGCTCTCCTGCGCTCCGCTAGTTCTGCTTTCAGCCCGCCATGGAGTCTTCTGACGTGACCGCATTTCGTGGTGGGTGCAGCCTCTTCCTGTTGGCTCGGGGCTGCTCGCCGTGGGCCGCAACGCTCGGTGATGGCGTAACCATGCCTCGCGTCCTTGTTCGGCGCGCTGAAGCTCTTCCCGCTGCTCTCGGCTGTGCAGATGCTCGGCCTGGCGTGGAGGTTGACTTCGTTAACTTCCTGGCAACGAGCGGCAGCGCTGACAGCCGCTTCGACGAGGACGACGTGTCCAGCGTGAGCAGCCACGGCGCGGAGGTGGCTGACGACGCTTTGTGAGTTGCTGGGCAGGGGAAAGGGGCTTCTGAAGCATGCGTGTCAGTGCTGCGGAGGGAGCACGGGGCTGTCGGGGCGCAGCGCTGGGTGTGGGCGTCCCCGGAGAAGCTACCGGAAGCTGCAGCCCGTGTGGGTTAGCGCGAGGTGCCGGGCGAGACCCGCCTCCTCCGGTCGCGGCTTCAGTGCGGATGAGTAGCGGGAGGGCTTTGGGAGCATTTGGGAGGGCGCTGGATGTGGTGGGGCTTCGCGGCACGGCATGCTTTCGCGCCCGAGTCAAGGGGCACTCGCTCAGCTGCATCCATGGCGCCGTGCGCTTGAGGCATGGATGAGGCATGCTTGCCCGGTGCGTGGTGTACGTTCACTGCCGTGCGGCCTTAGACCCTGCTTGCTGCCGCTTGGCAGGGGCCGGTACTGGGCTTTGGGTGTGTGGGCATGCGTCTGCCGTACAGCAGTGCATGCTGCGCGGCTGACTCTTGATCCTTCTTGCCTGTGTTGCTCCCTGCCCTCCCGCGCGCAGCTACGAGTACATTGCTAACGTCCACGATGCCGGCGTGACGAGCTTCAGCATCCCCGGCGATCAGCCGCTGCTGCGCGCGCCGCTGACGGTTCAGCTGGCAGCGGCCGCCCTGAGGGAGACCCGCACCATGGCCATCGACCGCTGCTGCCCCTCGCGGCAGCTGCGGCGGCAGCTCCGTGCTGTGCTGACCGCCGGCGGCCTCAGGCAGCTGGCGCGGGTGTCTGTCACGTTTGACGCCGCGCCGGATGTGCGTGATGTGCTGGCGTTCCTTACGTTGCTGGCGGGCTGGTGCGGAGGACTCCAGGACCTCTCACTCATCCGGGTTGGTACGGAGGAGCCCCGCTATCAGCCGGACGACGGCGGCAGCGCGGTAGCTGCCCACCTGGGCCGCCGCGCTTCGAGGACCGTGCGTACTGTGCGCACAGGTCAGGCGGCGGCGGCGGAGATGGACGCTATGGTGCGGCGGCTGTCAGACATGGCTGTCGCGCTGCCTCCGGTCTGCGTGCTGCGTCTGGTGGACGGCCTGACGGTGCACCCAGTACACGGCAGCACCGTGAGCGCCTTCGAGCGGCGCGCCGTGCGGCCGCTGCCGGCGCTGCCTGCCGCCCTGCACGGCAGCCTCCGCGCGCTGTCCCTCGCTAACGTCCGCGGCGACGCCCGCCTGTTCGCGCTTGGGTCGTTGCCTGAGCTGCGGCTGCTGGAGCGGCTGGACGTGGCGGGCATGGAGGACGTGCCGCTGGAGCTGCCGCCCTCGCTGCGCTACCTCACGGTCGGTGCCGTGACCCCGGCGGGGCTGATGCGGGTTGTGGCGGCCCGCAATGTGTCAACGCTGGTGATCCGTTCGGCTGGCATCTATCCGCCGAGGGCTTGCCCCACCGACCCGGACCCGCTTGTCATCCTGGACGAGTGGAACTTCGTGGGCTTTGGCGTGACGTGTCACAGCCTGGCTGCCGCGAGGGCGCGCGGCCTCCTACCCCGCAGGCTGTGCTTCTGGAAGGTGGGTGGTAAGGGTGGGCGGGTCCTCCGGAGGCGCACTGGGCACCCGGTACTTTGCTGCCGTCAAACCCGGGGGCGCGGCGGGAGTGCAAGGGCCTGTAACGGAGGTTCTGCTGCCCTTGCCGGCATAGGGGAGGGGGTGCACATGCATCCATCAGGCGTGCAGCCTTGGCTGGAGAAGTTTTTGTAGCCTGCCGTGGTTGAGATTTTGCTGCTCTTGCCGGCATAGGGGAAGGGGTTTACCCCCCAACCGAGAGCCTGGCGTCGCTCCGCCGGACAAAGAAGCCGCTACATACCGCCTTACACTCCCTCCTGGATTCTGATGATCCCTCGCAGGTGGGGCGCATGGGCACCATCTTCAACCAGGACATGATGCTGGGCCTGCTGTCCGTGTTGCCGCCCGAGCTGCACCATATAAAATTCATGCGCATGCGTCCCACTCCGGAGGCGCTGGCGTATCTGTGCAGCAGGGGCGTGGGGGCCGTAACCTGCACCTACATGCGGGACACCGGGGACGTGTCGCTGGAGATGCGGCAGCGTTACATGCAGGTAGGACGGTACGCGTGGCGGGGGCTAACGCATCGGGTGTACGGTACAGCACGGCTCCCTGGCGGGCGATGGTTCGTGTGGCATTACATGCGAAGTTCACCACGTTGGGGTGCCTTGAATTTTGTGTTTTGTATTTCCTCGGTTCCTTTGTGTCCACCCACATGTCTCGGATGCCACCGTGCGTGTCACGGCTGCTACCCTTCGCAACCGGCCAGCAGCTAACGTTCGCACCGGTACTGCCCCGCCGTCTAGGTATTCTGGCACGCGTGGCCACGTCTCTCCTTTGACGCAGCGTACTGGGAGGGCGCCGACGGTACGCTATGCACGGAGGAGCCGGGCGCGCGCCGGCTGGTGGCCTGCCGCTTCACAAGCACCTTTGACCCCCGCGTGGGCGTGCTGTGGTGACCGTACGGCTGCAAGGTCGGTTGGGTCTGGGGTCTGCCCCATGCGGGGCGGGAAGGGGACGGGCGGAGATAGTAGGCGGAGCGGCATGTGGGGCGATAGGGTAGGCGGTGGGGTGGGTGGGCGTGGAGGGCGGGCGGGCTTACGGGTGCAGGGGTACGGTACTACAGGTGCTTCTACATCCTGACGGACGACCTGGCCGCCTGACAGGCGCTGACGGCTGCTGCGTCGCCCCCACCCTTCCGGTGTGCCCCGCCCCGTAGGCGCCCTGTCGTGTGAAGGCGGCTGCGTGAGAGGTGCCTCAATGGCAGCGCTGGCTGTGGCTCGCTGGGCGGACGCGTGGCGGCGACACGCATGTCGCACGCTGGTGGGTCCCTGCTCTACCGCCGCTTCTGCCAAACGCGTGTGTGGGCTCTACCTGCCGCGTGTCCGTCCGGGTGTGCACTGGCGTAGCCTGCATTCGCTAGGCGTGAGTGGCGTAATTTCTGCGTATCGATGATATGGTGGCATGGACTGTTTGTTATGAAGGGTGCTTGCGGTGTGTAAAGATGGTGCCGTGAGCATTACTCTGAGACCGCGTCCTGCATGTTGCATCAGGTGGCCGTTGGTACTGCAAGCAGCTGCGTGTTCTGTCATTTCCGGCCGTGGTGGCACGCGTGGGAGCTGGACGTTGCTGTTGGTATCTGGCCTTGCCATGAGGTTCTTTCCGGGTGGTCCGCACGCACACACCAACAGTGCGTCGCGTCACGCTTACAATTCGGTACTGGCGCGTGCAACATTTCAACCGTACTTGCAACTCGGCGCGAATCTGGTGCCGTCCGGTGCACCACTGACACGTGTGCACGCGTAAACCTGTAGCATGCGGTGCATCCAAACGTCAACACCTGCCACCGCGCACTTGCAACATGACCAACCGCAACTTGGTTCTCAGTACTGTGTGCCAGCCGCGTGCCTCTACGCCATGCTCCAACCCGGCTGTGGAGCAGCGGCCTGTCGCAGGCTACCTGCCTATTCACTTAACGCTCACGGACCCCTCCACATCCGAGTCATAACCGCTGCTGTTGCCCTCGCTACCGTCCGCCCCGGACCCGTAGCTGACGTCGGTCTGCATGCTGGTTCCGTCGCTGCTGGCGTCGGTGCTGACGAGGGCCGGCATAGAGTCATAGCACGACAGTCCACGGCTGTCCTCACGCCAGGTGCGCTCTGAATCTGAGTGAGAACTGGAAGTGCCGCTGCTGTCTTCTTCGGTGTTGGTGGTCATGTCTGTGTCGTCGGATTCCGGGCTGTCACGCGCCTCCCACAGCCCGCGCCCGCGCTTGCTCCCCTAGGTCAACAAGGGACAAAATTCTACGTGACCCCGTGTCCAGGCCGACGGCGCAGAGCAAGGCAAGGCTGCCAACCGTCGACCCACCGTAAGTGGCGCGGGGGGGCGTTGACCCGGTGCCGTCATGACCGTCAGCGTCTTGCAGTATATCGTGATTGATGCCATACAACAGAGCTAGAGTTGGAGCGTTACAGCAGGGCCGGCCGCTGTCGCACTGTAGCTGCATTTTCGCTGGTGACGGCAGGCGTACTAGATTGGATGTTGCGCTCGTCACCGACGCCTCTTCCCGCGCAACCGCAGCAATTATTAAAATTGCCTTTACGGAGCGATAGTGTCGGCTGTTGTGCGCCGGCAGTATAAAAAACTTTTTTATAATTATTACGCGCCGCTGCTGGGCGCGAGCCCGCCGCCCTGAGCCCCGCACCCTTGAACCGTGGGTCGCTGACCCACGCTCCGCAGCTTCATCCCCGCTCTCCCCCTTGCTGCACCCTCCTGTTGCTTACGCACAGTGACACCGCAACCTTGACGGCCAACGCTCGATCGCGCACTGTCAGCATCGCGCGCCTATAAATCCTCGACGCAGGCACAACGCCAGTACTTCCTGACCCTTTCTGACTACTCTACAACAACCTCTACTGCACCGCGCCTACTCGACCGCTACTGTCCCGCTAACGCAACCATGCAGTCCTCGCAGACAAGGTGGGTTGAGCTTCTGCTTCGCAATTGTGCCTTCGCCTCAGCGTTGCTGCCTGAACTGACCGTGCGTTCTTGTTTGCAACGCAGCTCCGGCGCCGGCACTAGCGACGGCGCCTTCAAGAAACAGTAAGTTCGTGCCGCAACTTAAGGGTATGGGCTCGCGTGTCAACCTCGCCGACACTCACCGCCGCCCTCTTCCGCGCTCCTGTTTGCAGGAAGTTCGGCGGCGACTCCTTAGCCAGCTCCGTCAGGGCCAGCGGCGGCAAGGTCCCGGTTGTGCTCACAAGCCCACGCCCCGCCAAGTGAGTCCCGTGGGTCCCTCCGTCGTGCTTGCGCATCATGCTCGGCCCGCTCCGCCTTTGGCTGACCACTGACCACTCGCACTTGTCCGCCACCGCACACGGGACCTAGCCACAGGAACTGGCCACCCAACCCCGAGCGGTCCCTGCACCGCTATGCGTGCCTGTGCTGCCTTTCCGTACGCTGCCAGACCAGCGCCTTGCGCTCAGCTGCATTGACGTCTGCACACCACTTTCCCCGTCGCTCATGCAACGTCAACACGTGTCCCACCCCCCGCCTTCCTGCCCATTCCCGTGCCGTACACCCCCAGGAAATGGGACGGCGGAAGCGACCTGACCTTCACCCTGTCTTCCACCTTCGGTACCGAGGCCGACGCCAACCTTCCCTTCACGGCCATGAACAAGCTCAAGAACGCCTACGCTGCGGTCGGCATCCGCGTGGGCAGCCGCAACCTCGCCATTCTCCTGCTCAAGAACGTCACCCAGGCCAACGAGCTGGCCAACGGCGGCCCCGACCACTGCGGCATCGGCCGGCAGGTGGGCATAGGGACGGTCCGCTCGACCGCAGCCTGAGGGGGCGGGTTTGCTGTCGTACTGTACACCACACCCCTAATCCGCCACATGGCCGCCGCATCTGCACGCCGGGAAAGTTACTCTGGCTTCTGTGGGGCCGGTCTGGTGCACACAGCCCCAAGCAGTAGGCTCTCGTAACGTAACGGCGAGCATTTTTGGCTTGTACGGCACGCAGCCACCTGACACAAACACACGCAGCCGCAGCTTCGCGTCCCACTGCACTTTACTGCCGCGAGGTGCAAAACACGAACCCTCTGCTGTTGTGCCGTCGGCGCCCACCGCTCCCTGCCGCAGGTGACTGTCCGCGGCGTCCGTTTCCTGGACTTCGCTGACGAGCCCGCGAGCGCCACCTCCAGGACCTTCCTGTCGGTCATGGAGGCGGTCGGCTACAACTATGAAGTTGAGTGGTACGTGGCGGAGGACAGCGCTACCTTCGAGCACGGCCGGGTGGACGGCGCCGGCATGATCACGCCTCGCCACGCCCGCGGCGCCTTCCTCTACTTCTGGCGGTGGGTGCCGTGGCTCTATCCCGACGCGCCTGCTGCTCTCTGCTAGGTTAGGTGGGGCGCCGTAGGTTACCGAATCCTGCTTGCCGCCGCCTATGGACCGACCAGCACCCACACACTTGGCGCCCGTCCGGAATGTGTTGCAGCCGCTACTTTGCCGCAGCGCCACCCATTGATTACGCCGGAGCACCGTGCACACGACACCTCGGCTGCACAACCGTGACTCTTCTGTACTGCACGCCACCTGACTCCATGCACCGCGAAGAACGCCATCGGCTGCACCGCCCCCGAATCCTGGCGCTCCGCCACGCACTGACGCCAGCCATCCCACGCTGTACCGTACATCGCTCCGCACCGCCCGTGCGCCCCCGCCCACAGGACCCCCAAGATCAAGGACAACACCGACCTCCTGGCCAACGAGACCAGCCGGCAGCACCTACCCCTGCTGCTGCAACCCGCGTACCATGACGTGAGTGGCTTGTCGGGACTACGGGCCGAGTCTGGACTGCATCCGCAGCACCTTGCCGTACGGCAGTTTGCCGTACGGCGGCCTGCCACGCGAAACATTCGACTGCGACTTGCGCTGAATGCGGTGCCGTACAGCCACCGGGGGGTGCATGGGCCTGGTGATGCATGAGAAGATGAGAGGCCATGGGCGTGGGGGTGTATGGGTCTGGGGGTGTGTGGTACAGATGGTACATGGCTACTGCATTCGGGCCTGGACCACAACATGCCCGCACGCGTATGTTGGCCCGCCCCACAAGTGCAACCGGCGTGCTCCTTAACTGCCACAAATCCCAAGGTCAGCTCTGTCCACTCCATACCCTCGCCGCACCTCTCCCTTAATGAAAGCTCCACGCCGATCCTCCCTGCCCCTCACCCGCAGAACCGGTACGAGAAGTCAAAGGTGGTCGCCTCGGTCGCCACCGAGCAGGGGGCCAAGACCGTGCAGCTGGTCCTGGACCTGGGCACCGGCCGCGACGTGCCAGCGCCCCACGTGGCGGCCTTCCTCGCCTCCAAGGCGGGCCTGGACAACCCGCCCCTCCTGCTGGCCTTCAACGTGCGGCTGTCCCAGAAGGACACCTACATCGCGAGCCTGTTCATGCGGCAGTCCATCATCGCCGTCCTGGACCCGCAGTGGCACCATTACGACTTCTACGCCGCCGCCCTCACCGCCCACACCATGGCCCTGCGCGCCAGCGACGAGGGCGTGGCCGCCACCACCCAGCCCGGCGCCAGCGCCCTGCCGGCCGACACGTTCGGCAACCCCGACTTCGCGCTCGCCGACGGCACCTACACCCACGTGACCGTGAAGACCTACAACACTGACGACCCGTTCATCAACCTGGACCTCACCGACAAGCTGTGCTGCCCGCTCGAGGTGATCACCGTGGACGGCAGCTCCTCCAACGCCGCGATTGTGGACGATGAGATCTTCGCCAAGCTGCCCTCAAGCGCCGCCCTGGGCAGCTCACTGTCCGGTGCCACCACCCACCAGATGCTGGACTTCCTGGCGTCCGACACCACCGCCGCCTACGCCGACATCACCGTGGAGTCCCGCTACGGCTACAGCATCGTCACCAGCATGAGCAACGTGGGCCGGATACCGTTCTAAGGTACGCAACCGCTGGCAGCATCGTCTGGCACCGTTGGCTCCCTTATGGACCGCTAACGTAACTTTGCGGCCGCAGCGTTCTGGCATGACCATCACACACCTTCCCACTCTACATACATCACACGGCAGCTCAGGACCTTACGGACTGACGCTGCACCGGTACATAGCTGTCAAAATGGCGCACGTTGCCAACCACCACATGCCGTTCAGCGTGTACGCCACGGGCGCCACCACCTCGCTGCAGCAGGCGCACACGCTGTCCGGCATGTGGTGGTTGACAACGTGCGCCATTTTGACAGCTACAGCATACATCACACGGCAGCTCAGGACCTTACGGACCTTCGCTGTACCGGTACACAACCGACACGCCCTGTGCCCTGCACCCACCCCGCCCCCATGCACTGCCCTCCCGGCCTCAGGTGTACACTCCCGCGTCCGGCACCCTGGCAGTGCGCCCTGAGAAGGTGCGTGTTTGGTAGAGGGAGCGCCAGTACCACCATGTTCTGATCAGCTGGCCGTGGTGGCCTTTCCCTGACTGCTACAGCCGCTACTTTACGGGACGGGTGGGCGACGCCATGACACTAGTGGGCCTCGACAAGGACCGAACACTCGCGTCATGGTGCTCCCGCCCGTCCCGTAAGGCAGCGGCTGTGGCAAGCAGGGACAGGCCATAGAGAAGTAGAAATTCAACCGGAACTCCCACATGCATCCCGTCAACGCACGATCACACTGAGACGGCGCACGCTTGCGCCCGCTCTACGATGCCGTTCATCCCTCAACCGCTTCGCACCACAACCGCCCACCCAACTTGCCGTCCCTGCTGTCCCACCCGCTCCATGCCCCAGGGAACCCGACGGCAACGAGAGGACGGCGGCGCACTGGAAGCCATGGAGCAAGCGGCCATGGACGTAGGAGTTGTTACCGGGGCGTGTTGCGTGCCGTCTGACCGGAGGAGGAGTCGCCCGGTGGGAAATGCAATGTGGGGAAGACGTGTGGAGACGGATAGAAAGCAAGGATGGGCTAGTTGACGCTGTAGCGGTCTGTACACCACTCCAATTGCCGTTGTAATTGGCAGTTGCGGTTGCAGTTGACCATGCTTAGCACCGTGCATGGCGGTGCAGTTGACGCAGGGGTAGCCAGTGAGCCGCTTGAGGTATGAACCGCACTTTTGTGAACGCAACGTCTGCGTAAGGACCCGTTTACCTGAAGGTCTCGCGTCGTTAAAGGGGTTCCACACGCACAATTGGTTGGGTGTCCGTGTGTGACGAACGGCTACGCCACTGCACTCTACTATGACGCTCAGTGGCTCTACGAGCCGTCCTGGAATGAACCATAAGCATTGGCTTCCATGAATGATGTTTAGCGCACCTAACAAGGCGTTACCGAAGGTCGTTTACCGTTTTGACGTTACCCTCTGGCCGTTTTGTGGGGGGTCATGCACCGCTAGTCTCATGTAGCAGACCACAAGCGCACACCTTGCTCCTGCTGTCGCTGTTGTGGATAAGGGACCGCCATCTGGTTGCTCTGTATGCTAATTAACGGTTGGCCTCATGAAGCGGACGATAAGCGCATAACTTGCGCCTGCTATAACCGTTGTGGATGGAGGTCCTACCTCAAGTAGCGGTCGTTGGCGCGCACCCTACCCGAACCGCTCTTGCTGATGTGGGAAATGTTGCAGTTGTGGAAGAAACTGGCTTACTGACGTACCTCGTGTGGTACCTGTCGTGCCGTGAAAACGCTAGCGTGTAGCCCACGTGCTGTTCTGTAGCTCCCGTGGCGTAAGGATGGGCGTAGCACCTGAAGCACCTGTCGTACCGTCAGGGCGTTGGCGCCGTGAAAACGCTAGCATGAAGCTCACGTGCTGTTCTGTAACTCCCGTGGCGTAAGGATGGGCGTAACACCTGAGGTACCTGTCGTGCCGTGAGGGCGCTGGCGTGTAGCTTGTGTGCTGTGCTATAGCCCTCGTGTCATTTACGTACCGTGTGCATCACGTGCATGCTATCGTGCTACCTGCTCTGTAACAGTAAACGTTGTCACGGCAGCATGTCTTGTATGCGTCGTGCTGGCGAAATGCGAGATGTCAGGGAGCGCAAAGGCCAGGTCCCAGGGGCTGCGGGAACTCCAGGGGGAGGGGGGGATGCCAGGGCAGTGAGGAAGGGCGAGTCACCAAGTAAGTGCGCGCGCGTGGGAGGCCGGCACCCCGGTCATTGCCAGACGCATCCACCGAACGAAGTACATCCATGGCTCCTTGCCGTACGCACACTGACCACTCGCAGTCGCTGGGTAGGACTCCTGTCTGTGCATCCGTGCTGTCCAGCTGGTCGGGCGCCGCCACCGTGTAACACGGGACTGGCTGCCGCACAACATGTATACGCCACCTGGCACGCTTGCATGCTTGGCCCACCCACTACCGCCTCCCTCCCGCCCCGACCTCCCATCCGCCTGCAGGCTGACCCAACCGCCGTACCACGCCAAGCACGGGTCCGCGAAGCATATGACCGGCTGGTTGGCGTTTGGTGATGGCGAAGGTTGCCCGGCCAGGGAATGGGCCTGAAGGCGACCCTTGCCAGCACCATACGCCAACCAGCCGGTGATGTACCTTGCGGCCTCGTGTTTGGTGAGGTACGGCGGTTGGGTCAGGCTGGAAGCGGGTGGAAGGCCGGGACGGGAGGGTAGCCACCGCCCGACCCCGCCTCGCCCACCCACCACCTCACTTTCCCCACACGCCCTACCCGCAGGAGGACACGGACCCACGGAGCTTACGGCGTGGTGTTCTCGAGCATCGCCAAGATGAACCAGAACGGCCGCCTTGCCCTGCACATCCACGGCGGCGCCGCCAGCAACCGCAGGTACGGCACCGCAGAGGATGTGGAGTGCCAGGCGGCCGTCCTGGGCCATCTTGGCGATGCTCAAGGACACCATGCCGGAGCCCTCCCCCTGCTGCGCCCGCCAGGAGACAGGCCCTCGGCAACGACACCCACCCACCACCTCCCAACCCAACACATTCCCCACACACCACCCCGCCCGCCCCCCCCCCACCCCACCCCCCCCCCCCCCCCCCCCCCCCCCCCCCCCCCCCCCC
>VFQN01007323.1_pt1 | contig 11959 bp, 13 predicted proteins | sample 3512371 | NCBI WGS metagenome assembly VFQN01 (sample SAMN10412370, study PRJNA504923) | tailings metagenome | isolation source: Replicate 2 from Balatoc abandoned mine | place: Philippines: Itogon, Benguet | collected 2017-08-28
CGCCGTTCCTGCGACCGACACGGCGCTGGTCCAGCAGATCCATCTCATGCTCTACCATCACTGGTGCCGCGTGCTCGAAGCCCGGCTCGGCTGAACCAGCGTATCGTCACAATTTCCGTTCGAGGTGTTCCTGCATGGGTCCGATCCGGCAGTCTGTCCTGGATCTCCAGCCGTCCGGCATCGGGCAGATCGCCCGGGAAGGCCTGGACGATCCGGAGGTCATCCCGCTCTGGTTCGGCGAGAGCGACCTGGCCTCGCCATCGTTCGTCAACGAGGCCGCCAAGAAGGCGCTGGACGAGGGCAAGACCTTCTACAACTGGGCGCGCGGCCACGTGCCGGTGCGGGAAGGCCTCCTGCGCTACCACCAGAAGCACTACGGCATCGAGCTGGATCCGGACCGGGTCACCATGCCCGGCTCCACCATGCTGACGGTGATGATCGCCTGCCAGTGCCTGCTGGAAGCAGGCGACGAGGTGATCCTGGTCTCGCCCTATTGGCCGAACATCCGCAGCGTCGTGGAAATCCTGGGGGGCAGGACCGTCGACGTGCGGCTGCGCGAGGGGCCGGAGCGCTGGTGGCTCGACCTGGACGACGTCAAGCGCGCGATCACGCCCAGGACCAAGGCGGTCTACGTCAACACGCCGTCCAACCCGACCGGCTGGGTGATGTCGCGCGAGGAGCAGGTGGCGCTGCTGACTCTCTGCCGCGAGCGCGGGATCGCGATCCTGTCCGACGAGGTCTACCACCGCAACGTGTTCGGCCGGCCGGGCCCTGCCCCCTCCTTCGTCACCCTGGCAGAGCCGGAGGAGCCGGTGTTCATTCTGAACGGCTGGTCGAAGGGCTGGGCGATGACCGGGTGGCGCCTGGGCTGGATGATCCACCCTCGCCAGCTGGCGGTGCCAATGGCGGTGCTGGCCGAGGTCAACAACACCGGCGCCACCGCCTTCGTCCAGTATGGCGGCCTTGCGGCGCTGGATGAGGGCGATGATTTTGCCGAGGCGTTCGTGGCCCGCTGCGCGCGCAACCGGGCCATGGCGGCCGAGATCCTAGGCACGCATCCGAAGCTCGACCTGCTGATCCCGGAAGGCGCCTTCTACCTGTTCCCGAAGATCAAGGCGCCGATCAGCGGCCTCGACTTCGCCCGGCGCCTCCTGCGCGAGGAGAAGGTCGGAACCGCGCCCGGCTATACGTTCGGTGAGGGCAACGAGCACCATCTGCGGATCTGCTTCGCCCTTTCCAGCGCCCGGCTGGAAGAAGCGTTCCAGCGGATCCGGAGGCTGCTCGACCGGATCTGAGCGAACGTTCGGCCCGCAGCGTCGCCGCCGGCCATGCAACCGACGGCGAGGCGATCGGCGCTCGGGCCGGCGCTAGCGCGACGGCTTCTCGGTCGGCTTGGTGACCTCCTGCCGCGCCTTGTCCAGGTCCCGGGGGATCCCGGTGGTGCCCTGGGTGGCCGCCGGCGGATCGCTGGCCGGGAAGGTTTCCTCGAGCGCCTCGTCCAGCTCGGCCTGGTCGGCCGGCTTCTTGTCGCCCATCTGCGGCGTGTGCTTATCCTGGGCCATCGACAATCTTCCTTCGTGACTTGGGGGCGGAGCGGTCAGATCGGCTCCATGGGGCTCGACTTCGCCTTGGCCTTGCGGCTGCGCGGCGCAGCAGCCTGCGGCACGGCCTTCTCCGCGTCGGTGCCGGCGCGCCCGGATGCTGCCTTGGACTTGGTCTTGCCCTTGCCACCTGCCGCCGCAGCGGTCTTGCCGACCTCATTCAGATCCGACCCGGTATGGGCCGCTTCCTTCTCGGCGTGGACGGGCGGAGGCTCCTCGCTCTTGTTCGCCGGCTCCTCGAACGGGCGGTGATCGGGGCCGACGGAGCCGCGCTTGGGCTTGCCGATCTTCTGGTCGCCTTCGGCCTGGAGCATGTCCTGGCCCTTCTGCACCTCGCCCTCGACCTCGTTCTTCGCCCGCAGCCAATGGTCGTGGTCCCGGCCCTCCGGCCGCCCCTCATCCATCCAGATCTGATAGGCCCGGTCCCGGATCCGGGCTTCCCGATCATCCGACATGCTCAACTCCTCGACAGCCGCTGGAATAACACAGCACCAAGCCCGGCGTTCCCATCCCATCCCTGCGGACGATGGCTGGCATGGAGGCCTCAGTGACCCACCTGCGCTCCGGCCGGAACAGGGCATGCCCTTCCCCGATGCCGGAGCGGCGATCTTCCTCGGGCCGGTCGCGCCGGGCGGCGTTGGAACCATAGCGGCGTCGGCGCGGTTTGACTCCGAAGCTCTGCCGGTCGCCTGCACGGCCCCGGCCATGAGCACCCCAGCGAAAGGAATGGCTTCATGAAGAGTCCCGGCCTCCTGACGGCAGCCCTGCTGCTGGCCGGTGCGACGACGGCGCAGGCTCAGGACGCGGCACCGGATGCCGTACCGCAGAACGCGTTCACCACCGCGGAACTGGTGGGTCGCGACGTGATCGACGTGGAGGGGACCGAGGTCGGCAAGGTCGCCGACACGGTGGTGGACCAGGACCAGCGCGTCGAGGCGGTCGTGGTCGAGGTGGGCGGCTTTTTCGGCATCGGCGCCAAGCCGGTGCGGCTCGATGCGTCGAACCTGCAGGCGGACGGTGGCGACAACATCCGCGTGGGCCTCAGCGCCACGCAGCTCGAGGAACTGCCGCCGGCAGACTGAGCCGGCGGCATCTGGACCAAAGGAAGGAAGGAAGGCATCCCGGAGTACTGCACCGGGATGCGCGAGGCCAATCTTACTGTAGGAGGGCGCCGGCATATCCCGCGTGGGCGCTCGCCGACGACCGGGAGGGATAGTCCTCCGCCGCTGCCTGTTCCCGCGCCGGCTCGATCTCGAGCGCCGAACGAAACTGGCGGACCTCGTCGAACGCGCGCGCCAGCAGACGGTAAAGCTCCGGGTCATCCAGGCTGGTGCGCAGCGAAAAGGCTAGGTGCTGCTCCAGCTTCGCCTCGGCCTCCAGCACCGCCTCCAGATTGACCGGCACCAACTCCTCGGTGGGCACGGTCTTCAGCTTGTTCTGCAGGTCGCCCGGCCGCACGCCATAGTCGATCAGGCAGCGCATCATGCTCTCGAACAGCTCGATCCGGCGGGCATAGGCCTGCCCCCACTGCTTCGCACCGGCGCCGTCGATCTCTTCCACGATGTGCCGGGCCAGCCGATGGCAGGACAGCAGCGAGTCGCGGGCGAGCATGAGCGCTAGAGCGGCACGACGCTTGGGGTGCATGATCGCGGATCCTCGTGGTTCGACTGGACGCCAGAAGCCGGCGATACCGGAGTACGCAATGACCGATGATCATCGGCTCACCCCGGCTCCTGATCATCAACGTCCGAGCTGGTTCCCGGTTCCCGATGTAGAAGCTACCACCACCTGCAGGGCGGCAGGCAGGATCTCCAGCCGGGCGGGGGTGCGGCTGACGGGTTCGCCGTCGGCCGTAATGGTGCGCGGCCGCGACGTCCGGATCTCGAACCAGGGTGCGGCACGGCTGATCGTCCGTTCCGCAGCACCATGGCGGCCGGCCCGCCAGGCGAACACGTTCTTGACGAACTGCCAGAAGGAACGTGGCGCGATGCTGTAGAGCCAGAGCAGCCCGTCATCGATGCGGGCGTCCTCATGGATGACCATGCCGCCGCCATAGTAGCGGCCGGCCCCGACGGCGAGCTGCACCGAGCGCAGGCGCAGATTCTCCTGGGGCATGCGGATCTCCACGCGGAACGGACGCAGCCGCGCCATCGCCCGCCAGGCGGCGATCGGATAGGCGAGGATGCCGAACCGGCGCTTCAGGTCGCCATCGAGCGCGCGCGCCACTTCCACGCTGAGGCCGATATTGGCGACGTTGACGAACAGCTCGCCATTGACCCGCCCGAGATCGATCCGGCGCCTGTCACCCGAGATGGCGAGCTCGGCGGCTTCCATGGGATCGGTCGGCAGCTCCAGCGCACGGGCCAAATCGTTGGCCGTGCCGAGCGGAACGACCAGCAACGGCAGGCCGGTTTCCATCAGCCCCGGCAGCGCCGCATGCACGCTGCCGTCGCCGCCGCCGACCACGACCATGTCGATGCGGCCCCGCAGTTCGCGGATCAGCGCCGGGCAGTCCGGTTTGCCCGTGCCGGGCGGGACGATCACCTCGATGTCGTTGGCCGCGAAGAACTCGGCGAGCTTTTCCCGATAGATCGACCCGCGGCGGCTGTTCGGGTTGACCAGCACGAGGACGGTGGCCTTGGGCAACCGTCACCTCCCCCCATGGAAGCCGCGGGAACCAATACTACAGCATGAACGTTGCATGGAAGAATGAGGATGAAGTTGCCGAGAAAGGAAATCAGACATGAAGGGCATTCTGCTTTGGCTCATTGGCATCCCGATCCCGATCATTATTCTTCTCTACCTGTTCAATGTCTTGTGATCGCAGGGAAGTGATCGGTGATACTGAACGAGCCACCCAATGGGTGGCCCGTTCGTACGCCATCACGAAGACGGTTGCGCACGCTGCCGCCATGCAGGACAGAAAAAAGACGCCCGAAGGCGTCTTCTTCCCATGCCCGGTGGAACACTCGCATTCAGTTCCAGGAGCGCCCGGTCCGCTTGGCCAGATCGTCGCGCACCGCACGGGCAACCGCCAGACGGCGCGCCTCGTTCGGCACCTCCACGTCAACCTTCGGCTCGATCCGGCGGACGGGAACCTTCGCCGCGTCGACCGGCAGCTCCCCCTCCAGCACCATCTTCTTGAGGATGGAGCGGGCGCGCGCCACGCGGCTCTTCACCGTGCCGACCTCGCAGCCGCAAATCTCGGCGATCTTCTCGTAGGGAAGCTCATGCACCGTGGCGAGGACCAGAACCTCGCGATGGGTAGCACTCAGGTGACGGAACGCCCGGCGGAACGCGTCCAGCTCGATGGCGCTTTCCTGATAGGCTGGCTGCCACCAGTGATTCTCGATGGTCTCGTCCTGCTCGACCTCGGCGGTCACATGCTTGCGGCTGATCACGCTGTGGAAGCGGTTGCGCAGGATCGTGAACATCCACGCCTTCAGGTTGGTTCCTTCCTGGAACTGCGCCTGCGCCTGAAGCGCGTTGACCATGGTGTCCTGCACGAGGTCATCGGCGAGAGCGCTGTTGCCGGAGGTCAGGCTTCGCGCGAACGCCCGCAGGTGGGGAAGCAGCGCGACGATATCCTGCCGGAAAACTGACATATGTCGTTCGCTCCCTCGTTCGACGTTGTTGGCCGGCCTGCCTGGGGCCCTGCCACAAGGTTCTGTCCTTCCCACAACCGCCAGAAGCGGTTCCGGTTCCGAAAAATTTTTACGCCCGGTCGAGAAGAGAGGATTCTAGGCCGTGATCGGCCGGAACACCAGCGTCGTGCTGGTGCCGGCATCGCTGCTGCGGGTCTCCAGTTCGCCGCCGATTTGCCGTGCGAACATCTGGACGAGCTTGATGCCCATTCCGGTCGCGACGTCGGGCCGATCCACTTGGCTGCTCGCCTCCATCCCTATCCCGTCGTCGGCGATCGTCAGCCGCACCCGGCCGTCCTCGATCCATTCCAGCCGCACATCGATTCGCCCCTCCCGATCCCCGGGAAAGGCGTGCTTGGCGGCATTGGCCAAGAGCTCGGTGCAGAGCAGGGCGATGGGCGTCGCCTGGTCACCGGTCACCACCACCGGCTCGAGCGATACCGACAGGCCGACCCGCGGCGATACGTCGCCGGTCAGATCGTGCACCAGCGTGCAGAGCTCCTCCAGAAGCTCGTCCAGCGCCACCTGCTTCAGGTCGACGCGCTCGTAGAGCTTGCGGTGGACCAGGGCCAGCGCCTTGATGCCCAGCTGCGCCTCGCGCATGGCCCGCTGCGCCTGGACGTTGCGCAGCGAGCCCGCGCGCAGGTTCAGGAGGCTCGTCACGATTTGCAGGTTGTTCTTGACCCGGTGGTGGATCTCCCGGAGCAGGAGGTCCTTTTCCTGAATGGAGGCGTGCAGCAGTTCGTCGCGCTCGCGGATTTCCCCGGCGGCGCGGGAAAAGGCGTGGGCGAGTTCTTCCAGTTCCTCGGGCGCCCCCTCCAGCATCAAGGGCGGCATCACCCCTTCCCGCCGCCAGCGCCGCACCGTCCGCGCGAGCTTCAGCAGCGGCCGGGTGACCAGGATGTCCGTGGCCACCCACACCACGAACACCGACAGGAACAAGATGGAGGTCGGCAGGAGGATGCCGCTCTGGAACCGTGCATCCAGCCAGCCCCACGGCTCCACCGGTAACCCCACGATCGTCGCCGTCTGCATCCCCGGCACGCCGCTCATCTGGGCGATGAACTGCCAGTTCCGTCCCTTCTCGCCTTGCCAGGTCTGCGGCGTGAGCGGCTGGCCCAGCAGCCGGCGGACCGCCGCCTCGTCGAGCCGGACATCCTTCAAGGCCCCGCGGCTGGTGGCGACGTTTCCGTCGCGGTCCACCACCGCGGCGACGGCATCGGCCGGAAGCCGCACCGATTGCGGCAGGGCGATCAGGGCATCCAGGGCGAGCGCGACGCTGATGGTGCCCCGGAAGTCGCCATCCGGGCCCCGGATGGCCGTGCCCAGCGCGATGGTCCGGCCGGTCTGCGGATTGCGCCCGACCAGCACCCCGCTGGAGGTGACGTCGACGCTGCCGGTCGCCAGTTCCCGGAACCAGCGCCGGTCCGCATAGGACACCGGGCTGTCCAGCGGCCAGGAGCTGCAGATCACGTTGCCGTCGCGGTCGGCCCGGTTCAGCGCCACGAACAGCCCGTTCTGCTGCGCCTCGGTCCGCAGCGCCGTTCTGCAGGCGCCCAGGTCGCTGCCGATCACTTCCCGGCGCGCCGCCAGGTTGAGCAGCAGCCTGGTCGCCTGGATCGCCACCTGGTCGTGATACCCCACGATCAGCGCCAGGGTGCGGTCGAGGGTCGCACGCTGGCGCTGCTCGTCCTCTTCCTGCACCCGGACCGCCTGCACCACCGCAAACGCGGTCGGCACCAGCAGGACCAGGGCCACGACCAGCGCCAGCCGCGCCTTCAGTCCACGCAGCCTCGACGGCAGCAACCGGGCCAGCGAGGAGGATTTGTGGGCGCTGGTCCCAGTGCTCACGCCGCGGCTGTCGCCAGCGCCTGCGAGATCGACACCGCCAGCGTATCCGCATCGAACGGCTTGGTGATCAGGAAGGTGGGCTCGGGCCGCTGCCCGGTCAGCAGGCGCTGCGGGAACGCCGTGATGAAGATCACCGGCACGGTCATGTGGGCGAGGATGTCGGTCACGGCATCGATGCCCGAGCTGTCGTCGGCGAGCTGGATGTCGGCCAGGATCAGCCCCGGCCGCTCCTCGCGCGCCTTGGCGACGGCCTCGGCGCGGGTGGCGGCGAAGCCCACCACCTGGTGGCCATTGCGTTCGCAGATCCCGGCCAGGTCGAGCGCGATGATCGGCTCGTCCTCGATAATCATGATCCGGGTGGGCCGCTGGTCGCGCAGGTCGATCTTCGCCTGCGCCAGGAGATCAGCCGCCTCGTCCTGCGGGATCTCGAGGATCTGCCCGATCTCCTCGGCTGAGAAACCTTCCAGCACCGACAGGACCAGGGCCTGGCGCCTGGCGGGGGCGATCTCGCGCACCCGCTGGTCGAGGATCGCGTCGTTCGCGATCGGCGCGGCGTGCACATGCTCGGCTTCCGGCCGGTCGTTCCAGCTCCGGGTCAAGGTCCGGAACAACAGGGTCCGAAGCGGAAGGCCGCTGCTGTTGCCGCGGTCGGTCAGCAGTCGTTCGAGGCAGCGCTGCACCTGGATATCGCCCCGGCGCTGGTCGCCGGTGATCGCGCGCGCGTAACGACGCAGATACGGCAGGGACTGCGCGATTTCCGCCGCCATTGAGGCCATCTCAACTTCCCCTGAACAACACCCGCCCACAGTTCACCGGCCGCCATGGACCGCGGCGGCACCGTCAGCCCTCGCCTTCGCCCTCGCCCTCGGCAGGCTTCTCCTCGAACTGCGCCAGGAGACTGGCCATCTCGGGGGGAATGTCCTCCGTCAGCACCGGGTCGTACAGCTGATGAAGCCGACGGTCGAGCCAGCGGTCATAGTCGACGTCGATGGCGGAGCGCTGTCCCTCCCGGGACTTGAAGGACTTGTTATTCGCCGGGCGACGCGGGTTCGGCGGACTCGACAAGGCCCAGCCCCTTCTCGACACGAGTTTCTCGGAAACATGCCGCTGCGACGGCGACCATGGCTCACCTTGGATTTTAGTCCGGCAACGTCCCAGTCGCGGCGCGTCCATCTTGGTGCAAACAACGCGTGTACTCAAGGTGGCCCCTCGAACAGAGTCCGCCGGCATAGCAGGTCTCAGGCAGAACTTGCGAGATGGCGGCCGGTTCCCGGCGCCGGAACCGGCGTCAGCCGAGATTCCCGGAACCGTCACTCCTCTGCCGCGCCAGATGTGCTGCGAACGTCACGGCCAGCATGAGAAGGAAGACGAAGAAGAGCATCTTGGCGATGCCGACCGACACCGAAACCACACCGCCGAATGCGATGACGCCGGCGGTCAGGGCGAAGAGAAAAAACAACAGTGTCCAGTACAGCATCGCACTCACTCTCTGACGGCATGGCAACCGGGTGCCAGCTGGTCAGGCTCCTCTATGTAAGGCCTCCGGCTCTGCACGGTTCCCGACTTGATCTTCGCCGGCACCATGCGTGAAAGCTTAGGGAACCGCGGGCATGGCATGCATGTTTGCAAAGGGACCGGACGTCATGCCGGTGCGTTTCAACCCTCCCTCGAGTTTGCGGGCCGTGCACCATCCCCCCCAGGTGCGCGGCCCGCTCTTTATCGGGCACCAGTTCGCCCGCCACGAAAAAGAGGCGCTCCTCCTGCGAGGGCGCCCCTTCGGTTCGAGCCGGCTCTGGCGGCCGCCTCAGTCCTGTGCGTCGTCCGCGGCGTCGCTGATCGCATCGCCACCGGCTTCCATGTCCTCGCCGGCACCTTCCATCATGTTGCAGGCGGACAGGCTGCCGAGGCTCAGGAGCACGGCCAGCGCCGTCGCCAGGCGCATGAAACGGAGCTTTGCGGTGGCGGGCGTCGCTGCATTGATCATTCTGATCTCCAGGAAAGTCGACTTTACAGGTTCCGGTCGTCAAACCCGCCAGCGTTCGACAAGTTCCGCCACACACGGCACCGGACAGCAACGAGCTATGCCGCCGGCCGCCGCCGGGGCCGTTCGTTGCGTTCATGCCACCGGCACGCCCAGGCTGCGCAGCGCCTTGGCGAGCTGGCCGAGGTCATAGGGTTTGCCCAGGCGGGCGATCGCCGGATCGGCGCCGGACGACGCGCCGCTGCCGTAGCCGCTGGCGATCAGGATCCGGATGCCGGGCCGCTCCGTGCGGACTTGGCGCGCTAGGTCTTCGCCGGACCGGTCGGGCAGACCGACATCCGCGATCATCACGCCGAACTCACGGTCCTGGTCGGCCAGCGCCTCGAGGGCCTCGGCGGCCGTGCCGACCCCCACGCCGAAATGGCCCAGCGCCTCCACCATGCCGAGGATCGACAGGCGCACGACCGCCTCGTCCTCCACGATCAGCACCCAGGCCGGGGTGAAGCCCGGAAGCTCCGCGGCCGTTGCCGGGCGGGCGGGAGCCGCGTTGCCGGTCGCCAGCATGGCCTCGCGCAGCTTCCTGGCCAGATCGTCCTTCCGGTAGGGCTTGCTCAGGAACACGATGCCTTCGTCGACCCGGCCGTGATGGATGATCGCATTCTGCGTGTAGCCGGAGGTATAGGCGATCGCGAGGCGCGGCCGGATCGCGCGCGCCTTGTCGGCAAGCTCCCGGCCCCGCAGCGTGCCAGGAAGGACGACATCGGTGAACATCAGGTCGATCTCGCCGGGCTCGGTCGCGAGCGTGGCCAGCGCCATGGTCCCGTCGCCGGCCTCCAGCGTCGCGTAGCCAAGCTCGCGCAGCATTGCGACCACCGTCCGGCGCACCTGCTCGTCGTCCTCCACGACCAGCACGGTGCGTCCGCCACCGAGCGGCACCTCGACCGGGGATCGTTCGGTCGAATCGACGCTGCGCGTGGTCCGGGGCAGGTAGATCCGGACCGTCGTGCCGTGGTCCACCTCCGAATAGATCTTGATGTGGCCGCCGCTCTGCTTGACGAAGCCATAGGCCTGCGAGAGCCCGAGCCCGGTTCCCTTGCCCTCGGGCTTGGTCGTGAAGAACGGGTCGAACGCGCGGGCGACGACGTCCGGCGGCATGCCATGACCGGTGTCGCTCACGGCCAGCATGACGTACTGGCCGGGCTGGGCCTCGGGATTCTCCCGGGCGTAGTCCTGGTCGAGCGTGGTGTTGGCCAGCTCGATGGTCAGGCGGCCGCCCTGGGACATGGCGTCCCGCGCGTTCAGCGCCAGGTTGATGATCAGGTTCTCGAGCTGGGCGGGGTCCGCCAGCACCGTCCACAGCCCGGCGGCGGTCGCGGCCTCGATCTCGACCGTCTCGCCCAGGGAACGGCGCAGGAGCGTGGTCGCTTCGGCCACGGCGCGGCCCATGTCGAGCGGCTGCGGCTCCAGCGGCTGGCGCCGCGCGAAGGCCAGCAGCTGCCGGGTGAGCTGGGCGCCGCGCTCGGCCGCCCCCAGGGCCACCTGCAGCCTGGCAGCCATGTCCGGATCGCGGCCGGAGCCCGGCCTTTGCACCTCGCGCAGCAGAAGGTCGAGATTGCCCACCACCACGGTCAGCAGGTTGTTGAAGTCGTGGGCGACGCCGCCGGTGAGCTGGCCCACCGCCTCCATGCGCTGCGACGTGCGCAGCTGCGCCTCGGTCTTCAGGCGCGAGGTGACGTCGGTATAGGTGATGACGAAGCCGCCGGTGGACACCGGCGTGCGGCGCATCTCGAAGGTCCGGCCATCCTTGCGGCGGCGCTCGTAGACGATCGGCTCGCCGCGCCGGGTGGCGCCTGGCGGCGCCGCGGCGATCTGCTCCGGCGTTTCCAGGAAGTCACCTTGCTCGTCGATCCAGTCATGGCGGACGAAGCTGGCATAGGGCGTGCCGATCACCTGGTAGGCGGCTGGCACCGAGAACAGCTCGACGAAGCACTCGTTCCAGGCGATCAGCCGGCCGTCCGGGCCGAACACGCTGATGCCCTGGCTCAGGCTGTCGAGCGCCACCCGCAGCTGCTCGGCATTGTCCGCGGCGCGCTGCTCGGCTGCGCGCGTGGAGGCCAGGAGCTGGCGCAGCAGGACGGCTGCGGTGGCCAGGACCGCCACCAGGGTCGCGAGCACCGCCACCATGCCGAGCACCGCCACCATCTCGGCGCGTTGCGTCCTGGCCACCAGCTGCGCGCGCTTGGACGTCTCGGCCGCCTCGATTTCGGCGAGCACGGCCCGGGCATTGTCCATCGCCGCCTTGGCGCGGCTGGTTCTGACCGCGTCCGCCGGGGTGCTGCCCGCGCGGACCCGTTCGAGGGAGCGGGCGAGCCCGGCCAGGTTCTGCTCCGTGAAGACCGAGAGCCGCCCGATCCGCTCGATCTGGGCCGGATCATCAGCGCTGAGGCTGGACAGCTGGTGCAGGAGATCCTGTATGCGCGCCGCTGCGGCATCATAGGGCTGCCGGTAGAGTTCCTCGCCGGTGATGAGATAGCCGCGCTGGCCGGTTTCCGCGTCCTGGAGCGCGGAAAGGAACTGCTGGGTGGTGACGATGACGTCGTGGGTGCGGACTACCGTAATGCGGGCGTCGCGCACCGACTGCACCAGCCACCAGGGCACCGCGACCGCGACGAGCAGCAGGGCCACGATGATCGCGCTCAGAAGCCACCCGCCCGGGATCGTCGCAGTCTTTATGTTCGGCATCGCAGGGCTATTGAGCGGACCGCGCAAAAGGGGTGCCATGGCCGGCAGCGAACGGGCTGGGCCGGAAAACGTCAAGCGGCCATGATGCTAGTGGTCTGGGTTGGAGGTTCGTTGGCAGAAGCGAGCGACGCTGGCGAGAA
>VFQN01007325.1_pt1 | contig 11951 bp, 14 predicted proteins | sample 3512371 | NCBI WGS metagenome assembly VFQN01 (sample SAMN10412370, study PRJNA504923) | tailings metagenome | isolation source: Replicate 2 from Balatoc abandoned mine | place: Philippines: Itogon, Benguet | collected 2017-08-28
GACGATGCCGAGCAGCGCAGATGGTACAAGACTGCACGCTGGCAGAAGCTGAAGATGGCAGTGCATGTGCGTGATGGCTTCGTGTGTAAGGCGACTGGCGTGCTGTGCGTAGGGAAGCACCCTGCCGACAACAGTCCAGTTGCCGACCATATCGACGAGCCGAACGGCAACCGCGAACTATTCTGGGACATGGCCAACATCCGCACGGTCTCGAAGGCCTACCACGACGGCGAGCGCCAGCGCGAGCAGATCGCGGCCAGGGGCCGGGGGGTGGGTCGAAAGTCTGGGGCCTCTCGCTCCTAGACCGGCGACCCCCCGAAAAAGTTCTGCGCGCGGGTTTTCGGATATTTTTTTGTTTGGGCGGTCGGAAGCGATCGCCTCGATCGGAGCATCATCGTCATGGGTCGCAGGGGGCCGAAGCCCGAACCGGCGAGCGTCAAGGTTGCGAAGGGCAACTCCGGACATCGGCCGATCGGCACCGACCCGACGCCGCAGGAGCAGGCGGCGACCGCTGCGAGTGCGCCGAAGGTCGAGCCGCCCGCCTGGCTGAAGGGCGACGGGCTCAAGGTCTGGAAGCGTCTTGCCCCGCGGCTCATCGGTCAGAAGCTGCTGTTCAATATCGATGCCGACACCTTCGGCCGGTACTGCAAGAATTTCGCGCGGTGGCTGAAGATGCAGACGGTGCTCGACAATGAAGGCGAGACCTACGAAAGCGAGAGCCCGCACGGGAAGTACAAGCGGGCGCATCCTGCATTCCTGATCGCCGATCGTGTTGAGCGTCAGCTGATCGCCGCCGAGGCGAACTTCGGATTGAACCCGGCCGAGCGTCAGAGGCTGTTCGCAGCTCGCTCCGCAGCGTCGGCGGGGATGGGCAACTTGTTCGGCACCGATGACCTACCGAACCAACAGCGGCCGAAGAAGGGTGAGGCGGCAAAGCCGGCCGAGGGTTCGAAGTCCGGAACCGCCATAGGTTTCCTGCAGTAGCACCATGTCGGTCAAGGTCGGAAAGGCAGCGCATCGACGTGGATCGCGGGCGAGGCCGAAGGGTGTAGCCCTCGATGCCAAGTGGAACGCCAAGCGTCAGGTCTGGTGCGTTGGAGACTATTGGTTTGACGAGCTCGCGGCCGACAAGTCGGTCGCGTTCTTTCCGAACCATCTGTGCTTCACGAAAGGTGAGTGGGCGGGGCGCCCCTTCGAGCTCGAGGATTGGCAGGCGAACGATATCGTCCGGCCCATCTTCGGCTGGAAGCGGCCGGATGGAAGCCGCCGATATCGCCGAGTCTTCGTGTGGGTGCCGCGCAAGAACGGGAAGACCGAGCTCGCCGCCGGCATAGCGCTGCTGGTGCTCCTCGGCGACGCCGAGCTCGGCGGCGAGGTCTACGCGATCGCGGCGCACGAAGACCAGGCGCGCATCGTGTTCAACTCGGCGACGTCGATGTCGTCCAGGTCGCAAACACTCACCAACGACCTGGTGCCGCTGAAGACCGCGATCTATTGCCCGGCGCTCAATGCCAGCTTCAAGCCCCTGTCGGGCAAGGCGGAGGGCAAGCACGGGCTCAACATGTCGGGCCTGATCGGCGACGAGATCCACGAATGGACGAGCGGCGATCTCTACCAGTTCGTACACGACTCGGCCGATGCCCGCCGGCAGCCGCTGGAATTCCTGATTTCGACGGCCGGGAAGAAGGGAACCTACGGTGAAGAGGTCTGGGACGAGTGCCAGAAGATCCTCGACGGCACGCTCGAGGATCCGGAAACCCTCGTGGTTGTCTATGCGGCTGGCGCCGAGGATGACTGGACCTCGGAAGACGTGTGGCACAAGGCCAACCCCAACCTGGGCGTTTCGAAAAAGCTGGACACGATGCGGGCAAATGCCCGTCGCGCACGCCAGCTGCCGAGGCTGGAGAACCACTTCAAGAATTACCACCTCAACATCTGGACCGAGCAGGCGGTGCGATGGCTCCCGATCGATGCCATCGACGACGAGGGCAACCGGTTCGGTTGGGATCACTGCATCGGCGATGTCAAATGGCAGGACCTGCCGGAGCGGTTGAGGCACAAGCGTTGTTTCGGCGGCCTCGACCTTTCGTCGACGACAGACCTTTCGGCACTGGTGTGGTGGTTCCCCATACAGGACGGCTTGCCGGTTCCGGCAGTGGTCGCCCGCTTCTTCAAGCCGGCCGCGTTGATTGAGCAGCATAGCAAGCGCGACAAGCTGCCTTATGACCGGTGGGTGAGGGAAGGCGCGATCAAGGACACGCCCGGCAACGTGGTCGACTACGCCTTCATCCAGCAGCAGATTTTCGAGGATGCCGAGCGGTTCCGGATCGCTCACGTTGGCAACACCAAACTCGAAGCTGGCGAGGGCGGCCTTGCAATCGACCGCTGGAACGCGACCGAGACGGCAGTGAAGCTTCAGCAGGAAGGCTTGCCAGTCGTTCTTTTCGGCCAGGGCTTCGCATCGATGTCGCCGCCGGCGAAGGAACTGGAACGCCTGGTGCTCTGCAACGGATTTCATCACGGCGGCAATCCCGTCCTGCGGCGTCATGCGCAGGTCGTCGCGGTCGAACAGGATCCTGCCGAAAACATAAAGCCTGCGAAAAACAAGTCGACCGAGCGGATCGACGGCGTGGTCGGGGCCTGCATGGCGATTGGCATCGCCAGCAAGGATACGGGTGGAGACGGCCCTTCCGTCTATTCGACGCGCGGCGCGCTGGTGCTCTGAGGGGACAGGATGGGACTCTTGTCGAAGTGGTTCGGCGCGAAGCCGGCCTCCGCCGATGCCATGGCCGTGCCGCAGGCTTCGTTTCAGGACAAGGGCGGTGGCGTCGTCATCAGCACGGCGCAGCAGCTCGAGGAAGTGATCCGCGACGGCGCCGAGACCGCTTCGGGCGTTCCGGCTACGCCGAGAACGGCAATGCGGGTGGCGGCTGTATATGCCTGCGTCCGGATCCGGTCGGGTGTGGTCGCCAACTTGCCGCTGCACATCAAGCGTCGCGTCGACGACCGCACCCGGGACGATGCGTCGGAGCATGCGCTCTGGCGGATTTTCCGTCGGAAGCCGAATCGCTGGCAGACGCCGTCGCAGTTCAAGCGGATGCTGCAGTCGCATCTGCTCCTGCGCGGCAACGCTTACGCCCTGGTCGTTCGGTCGCGTGGGGAGGTGAAGGAACTTATCCCGCTCCACCCTGATCGCGTCGAATGCAAGCAGAACGACGATCTGTCGCTGACTTACACATACACCCGCCGCAATGGCGGTCGCGTGGTGCTCAATCAGTCGGAAGTTTTCCACTTGGTCGGGCTCACCCTCGACGGCGTCCACGGTGTCTCGGTCATCACCTTCGCCCGCGAGACGATCGGCCTGTCGCTTGCCATGGAGAACCATGGAGCCACCGTCTTCCGCAACGGCGCGCGCGTCAGTCAGGTGCTGACGCATCCCGGAAAGCTCGGCAAGGAAGGTCTAGAATTCCTCAAGGCCAGCCTGGACGAATACCGCTCGGGCGGTGAAAGCGAAGGCAAGGCGCTGATCCTAGAGGAGGGCATGGGGGTCGAGCGCCTGGCTATGACCGCCGAGGATGCGCAGTGGATCGAGAGCCGGAAGTTCTCGCGCACCGACATCTTCATGTTCTTCGGCATGCCGCCCCACATGGCTGGCGACACCGAGAAGTCGACCAGCTGGGGCACCGGGCTGGAGCAGCAGACGCAGGGTTTCGTCACCTTCACCGCCGAGGACGATCTCACCACGTGGGAGGAGACGATCAACCGCGACCTGGTCGGGGATGAAGATGCCGATCTCTATGCGCGCTTCAACCGCAACGCGCTGGTCCGTAGCGACCTGAAGACCCGGCAAGGTTTCTACGTCTCCATGCTCCAGTGGGGCGTCTACAGCCCCAATGAAGTGCGAGCCCTCGAGGATGAAAACCCGCGCGAGGGCGGCGACATCTTCTATCCGCCGCCGAACACGGCCGGCAGTTCCGAACCCAAGAAGGATGACGGCGATGAGCCTGCGCAAGCTGCCTGAGGCGAAGACGTTCCAGCGTCCGCAGAATTTCCAGTGGGATGCGCCGTCCGACGTCCTGGCGCGATGGGCGGAGACGCCGAACGCCGCCGCGTCGGATGACGAAAACACCATCACCATGTTCGAGGTGATCGGCGAGGATTGGTGGAGCGGCGGCGGTGTGACCGCGAAGCGGATCTCCGCCGCGCTGCGCTCGATCGGCAGCAAGGATGTGACCGTCAAGATCAACTCGCCCGGCGGCGACATGTTCGAAGGGATCGCGATCTACAACCTGCTGCGGGGGCATCCCGCCAAGGTGACGATCGAGGTGATGGGCTGGGCGGCCTCGGCCGCTTCCATCATCGCCATGGCCGGCGACGAGATCCGCATGGGTCTCGGCACCTTCATGATGGTTCACAACGCCTGGGGCGTGGTGATCGGCAATCGCCATGACATGCGCGAGGCCGCCACGCTCTTTGACGGCTTCGACGGTGCGATCGCCGACATCTATGAGGCGCGCACTGGCATGAAGCGCGCCGAGATCGAAAAGCTGATGGACGCGGAAACCTTCATGGGCCCGTCCGATGCGGTGAAGAATGGATTCGCCGATGTCGTCGATGACGGCATCGAGACGCCGTCGGGCGATGCGAAGAACATGGACCGGGGGCTGATGGCCCGCCGGCAGACCGAGGCCGCGCTCGCACGCGCCGGCTTCTCCAGAGACAAGCGCTCGGAGCTCCTGTTGGAGATGGGCGTTTCCGCGGCCCCGCGAGATGCAAGCCGCACCCCCGCCGCGCGTGATGCAGGCATCGATCCGGCCGCCGTCCGGCGGCTCATCTCAACACTCAAATCCTGAGGTTCCTGTGATGAAAATCACCTCTTTCTGCGTCGCCGTGTTGGCGATGCTCGCGATCGGTGCCGGTATGGCTCATGCTGGACCGCTCGATTTCGCCTCTGTGCTCCATGGCAATGTGTCGCTCGACGTCGTGACCGCTATGGGCATGATGCTCCCGCTCAATGTCCGCGCGCGCGGACTTGTCGGTGTCAGCGCCGACGGCGGTGCCGCAACAAAGATCCTGGCCGAACTGCAGCAGACCTTCGAAACCTTCAAGGCCGAACGCGAGGAGGAGCTGAAGGGCATCAAGGCCAACTTCGCCGATGTGGTGAAGACAGAGAAGGTTGACCGCATCAACGCGGAGATCACCAAGCTCCAGAAAGCGCTCGACGAAACGAATACGATGCTCGCCGCCGTCAGGATCGGCGGCGCCGCCGATGACGCCGATCCGACGAACGGCGAGCATTCCAAGGCCTTCAACCGGTACTTCCGCAAGGGCGACATCGGCAACCTCGGCGAACTGCAGGTGAAGGCTTCACTCACCACGCAGTCTGACCCTGATGGAGGCTATCTGGTCCCGACCGAAACCGCGAAGACGATCGATCGGGTGCTTGGCGTCACGTCGGTAATGCGTCAGCTGGCGACCGTCATGCCCATCGGTACCAGCGAATACAAGAAACTGGTGAACATGGGTGGCGCTGGCTCCGGTTGGGTCGGCGAGGAAGAGGCGCGCCCGGAGACTGGAACGCCGACCCTGCGCGAGCTCCTTTTCACGGTGATGGAGCTCTACGCAAATCCGGCCACTACACGGACTATGCTCGACGACGGCATCATCGACATCGGTGCGTGGCTTGCCGACGAGGTGAACATTACCTTTGCCGATCAGGAGGGGGCGGCGTTCATCTCTGGAAACGGAGCCAAGAGGCCCCGCGGCGTTCTCGCCTATGACGCGGTCGCCAATGCTTCGTATTCCTGGGGCAAGATTGGGTTTGTCGTGTCCGGCGCGGCTGCCGATTTTGCGGCTGCATCGGCAACGGTCAGCCCTGCCGACGCTCTGCTCGATCTCGTGTACGCGCTGAAATCGGGCTATCGCAACAATGCCAGCTTCCTGATGAGCGATACGACCCAGGGGCGGGTGCGCAAGTTCAAGGACGCCGACGGTGCCTACATCTGGGCGCCGCCGACCGCTACCGAAAAAGTGGCGACCATCTTCGGCAAGCCTGTCTACACCGACGACAACATGCCGGACGTCGGCGCCAATGCCTTCCCGATCGCGTTCGGCGACTTTGCGCGGGGGTACCTGATCGTCGATCGCCAGGGCATTCGTGTCCTTCGCGATGAACTGACGAACAAGCCTTACGTGCATTTCTACACGACCAAGCGCGTCGGAGGCGGTGTCAGCAACTTCGAAGCCATCAAGCTTCTGAAGATCTCCACCTGACCGTTCAGTGAACATGCGGGCGGCCAGCGCCGCCCGCTCCCTCTTTTCGCACTTTTTGAAAGGATCGGTCCTATGAAGGACATCCATTCCGACATGTCGATCGTCGTCGCGATCGGCACCGCGGTACTCTCCGCTGACAACACGCCTCCCGCCATTGACCTGCAGGGCTACAACGCCGCCGAAATCGTGCTCGGTATCGGCGTCGGCGGCATCACCTTCGACGCCACGAACAAGATCGAGTTCAAGCTCACGCATTCCGACGACAATGTGAGCTATTCGGCGGTCACGATCGGTGACGTTCTTGGCGTCGTATCGGTCGGCGCCGGCGGCATCATCAAGGCGCTCACCGCCGCCCATGCCGCGGCGGCTGTCTATCGCTACGGGTATAAGGGCGGCAAGCGTTACCTCAAGCTTCTCCCCGATTTCTCCGGCACTCACGGATCCGGCACTCCAATGTCAGGACTGGTCATCAAGGGGCACGGTTTCAACCGGCCTGAGGCAAACCAGGCCTGATCCGGCCATCTCCCATCAATCGCGGGTGAGCGACGCGGCTCACCCGGCTATTCCGCAGGAGCGATTGCCATGAAGGCGAAGGTTACGACGGCATTTCCGGGGCGCCCGGATACAGAGGTGATGACCCGCACGATCGCGGTCGACGAGGTGATCGGCGGCGATCTCGCGGCGGTCGCAGTGAAAGAGGGCTGGGCCGAGGAAGTGGCTGATGAGGCCGCCGACGAGGCCGAGGCCGATAGTTCGGCGCCCAAGAAGGGCGGCAAGAAGGGCTGATATCCATGCTTGCGCCTGTCCGAACCGCTGCACCGCCGGCCGCGCCCGTCACGCTTGCCGACATGAAAGCGCATCTGCGCGTCATCGAGCGTGATGGGAATGGCAATGTGTTGCCGTACGAGGACGATGCATTGATCGAAGCCTACATCAAGGCGGCGGTCGATCATCTCGACGGGTGGGCGGGCATTCTCGGGCGGGCGCTTGTTACGCAGAGCTGGCGGCAGGACTATGCCGGCTTCGGGTGTCTGCGTCTCGCGTTGGGGCCGGTCGCCTCTGTAGCGTCGGTGACGTACTTCGACGCGGCGAACGAGACTCAGACGCTGCCGCCCGAGACCTATGTGAAGCTTACGGACGCGCGGGGAACTTATCTTAGCCTCGCACCCAACGAGACCTGGCCGGGAACATTCGGGCGACCGGATGCTGTCAGCGTCGCGTACGTCGCAGGCCAGCCCGTTGCCGATGTTCCCGCACCGATCAAAACGGCGATCATGCTGTTGGTGGGGAACTGGTATGCCAATCGCGAAGCGTCGACGGAAACTGCGATGACGGTTCTGCCCATGGGTGTCCAGGCTCTCCTGGCTCCATATCGCCGGGTGGGTATCTGATGCCCGGCGCCGGGAACCTGGACCGTCGCGTCACGATCGAGCGGGCGACGTCGGTACCGAACGATTTCAATGAACCAGTTGAGACCTGGGCGCCGCTCGCGATCGTGTGGGCGCAGCGGAAGGACAGTTCGGACGTCGTGAAGACTGAGTTGCTCGGCGCCGAGCAGGTGGGCGCGTTTCTGATGTCGCGCTTCGTGGTGCGCTCGTCGACGCTCATGAGGACCGTCACTCCGATCGACCGGCTCAATTATGACGGCCATCTCTGGAACATAAAAGGTGTGAAGGAGACGTCCGAGGGTCGGAACCGCTTCATTGAGATCACTGCGGTGCGGGCGAACAATGGGCTGGCGGCATGAGAGGGCGGGGTTTCTCGGTCAAGGTCGAGGGGCTGAAGGAACTGGAGCAGGCGCTCCAAGGGTTGCCCAAGGCCAACGCCAAGGCGGTGTTGCGGCGGACGATGAAGGAAGCCGGCGAGCCGGTGGCCAAGACTGCGCGCGCGCTTGCTCCGGAGGAAATGGGCTATCTGCGGGAGAGCATCGACGTCGGGACGAAGCTCTCGGCGCGGCAGTCGAAGCTGCACAAGAAAGAGTCGCCGGTCGAGATGTTCATCGGTCCCGGACCGGATCCTGCGGCGCATCTGCAGGAGTTTGGCAGCGGACCAGGTCACCAGGCGCAGCCCTTCATGCGGCCAGCGTGGGATCAGCACAAGATGGAAGTGCTCGACACGATCGCCAACCGCACGTGGCTGGAAATCGAGAAAGCCGCCGCGCGGCTGGCGAAGAAGGCTGCTAGGGGCAAGTAGCACCATGGAAAAAGCGCTTACGGCGCTGCTGGCCTCGGTTGCCGGCGGGCGACGCTATTGGGTGCGGAAACCGCAAAGGGAGCCCGCTCGGCCGTACGTCGTGATGCAGCGCATCAGCGGCGTGCACGACTATCACCTGCAAGGGCCGTCCGGCTATGTCGCCAGCCGGGTTCAGATCGATTGCTATGGCGACACATACGATTCCGCGGCGTCGACGGCTGGAGCCGTTCGCGGCGTTCTTTCCGGCCATAGGGGCGGCGTCTTCCAGGGCATCTTCCTGGATGGCGAAAGAGACCTTCCCGCCGCGGACGCGGGCGAGGTGACGAACCTGTTCCGCGTCTCACTAGACTTCATGATCCACCACTCGGAATAGGAGCATCCCATGCCCGAGACCCAGGCATCCATTGGCTATGGCACATTCTTCCACATCAGCGAAGACGACGGGGCGACCTGGACCGAGGTTGCCGAGGTGTATGACGTCACGCCGCCGAACGATACGGTGGACGAGATCGACGCCACCCATATGCAGAGCCCGAACCGCACACGCGAGTTCATTCCCGGTCTGATCGACCCCGGAGAGGCGTCGTTCGAAATGAACTTCGTTCCCGGTTCGCCTTCGGACTTGAAGATCTCCGCTCTGAAGATCTCCGGTGCCCGCGTCAAATGCCGGGTAACCTTCCCGAACGCGGTGAAATGGGTCTTCAGCGCGTGGGTTTCCGGCTACGAACCCGCCGTGCCGACCGACGACAAGATGACCGCGACAGTGACCTGGCGCGTCACCGGCTCGACGGTATCCACGCCAGCGGCCGCCCCGACCAATGTGGCTTTGCCGGCGATCGGCGGCGTCGCCCAGGTCGGCCAGACGCTCACGGCCTATCCCGGTGAATGGACCGGATCGCCAACTTTCGCCTACGCCTGGAAAAACGAGGGCGTGGCGATCCCCGGCGCGATCGGCAAGACCTATGTGCCCGTCGTCGGCGACGTCGGCGACAACATCACCGTGACGGTGACCGGCACGAACGCTGCGGGCAACGCCGCGGCGACTTCGGCCGAGACGCTCCCGGTCATCGCTGCGTAAGGGGGAAGCAATGGCGAACCCCAATCGCGGCGCGGTCAAGCTTCTGGCTGCCGGCACGACGTACAATCTGTCGTTTTCCGTGAACGCGATCTGCGAGCTCGAGGAGGAGCTCGACAAGCCGATCGCGGAGATCATTGCCAGCATCCAAAAGCCCGACCAGCTCCGCATGGTGTCCGTGCGCGCCCTGGTCTGGGCTGCGTTGCGCGATCACCATGAAGACCTAGCGATCAAGGAAGCCGGGCTGATCGTCACGGATGCCGGCTTTCAGGTAGCGATCGAGAAGGTGGGCGAGGCAATCCGATTGGCCTTTCCGGAGGCCAAGGGAAAGGCAAACCCTCGGAAGGCGGCGGCGGGCGACTAGACCCCCTGCCGCTGCTCCGATCGTGGGTCAGTGGCCAGCAGGATCCAGCGCTGTTCTGGCGACTGACCCCGCGAGAGATCGGCGTCATCCTCGACGGCGTTGCCGACATGATGCGTGCCGAGCGCAACAACCTGGCCTGGCAGGCCTGGCACGTCGAGGCGTTGGCCCGATCCGGAAAGAAGTTCCCGAAGCTCAAAGACTTCCTGATCGACGCTCCCAAGCGGGAAGGCCGTCGGCAGACAGTCGAGGAACAGATCGCCATCGCCCATCGATGGACGGCTGTGCTGATGAGGAAATGACATGGCAGGCAGTGCAGTAATCGGCAGTCTCCGCGTCGTTCTCGGCATCGACACGGCCATCTTCGACAAGGGGCTTGCCGATGCGCAGAAATCGCTGCGCGGTGTCGGCAAGTCCATGCAGTCGGTGGGCGCCACAATGTCGGCGGCGGTTACGGCGCCGCTGGCGGCCCTCGGTGTCCTGACCCTGAAGACGGCCGGCGACTTCGAAGCGTCCATGAACCGCGTCGACGCTGCGACCGGGGCGACTGGCGCTGAGTTCGATGCGCTGAAAGGCCTGGCGCGCGAGCTCGGCACCAGCACGTCGAAGTCTGCGTCGGAAGCTGCCGATATGCTGGAGATGCTGGCGAAGAACGGTCTAAGCGCCGAGCAGATCCTCGACGGCGCCGCCGAAGCCGCTATCAAGCTTTCGGAGGCCACGGGCGGCGACCTGTCGCGCGCGGCCGACGTGGCGACGAACGTCATGGCGCAGTTCGGCCTCGAGGCGAAGGACATGGCCCAGGTGGTCGACCAGATCACCGGCGTCACCCTTGCGTCGCAGTTCGGTTTCGACGATTACGCGCTTGCCCTCGGCCAGGCCGGCGGCGTCGCCGGCGCGCTCGGCGTGAGCCTGACGGACTTCAACGCCGCGATCGCGGCGACGTCGGACGTCTTCAACTCCGGTTCGGATGCCGGCACATCGTTCAAGACCTTCCTGACCAGGCTGGTGCCAGCGAGCAAACCGGCAGCTGCCGCGATGAAGGAGCTTGGGCTCGAATTCTTCGACGCGGGCGGCAAGATGAAGTCGCTGCCAGCGATCGCGCAGGAACTGCAGGACGCGCTTGCGGGCCTCAGCGACGAGGCGCGTAACGACGCGCTCAACACCATCTTCGGACAGGACGCGCTGCGCACGGCAATCGCGCTTGGAAACGAGGGCGCCGCCGGCATCGAAGCCATGGTCGCGCAGATCGGCAAGGCCGGGATAGCGCAGGAGCAGGCCGATGCCCGGATGAAGGGCTTCAACGGCGAGATGGAGAAGCTTTCCGGCGCCTTCGACGATCTGCGCATCGCCATCGGCGAAAGCGGACTGCTGGCCATGATGACCAGCTTCGTTTCGTCCCTCGCCGAGTGGGTGACGTGGCTGGCACAGACTAACCCTGAAATCCTGAAATGGGGCACGATCATTGCCGGCGTCGTGGCTGCGATCGGGCCACTGGTTGCCGGCCTCGGGCTGATGGTCACAGGCTTTGCCGCGCTGTTGCCGGTCCTTGCTCCGATCGGCGTGGCGCTGGCAGCGCTGGTGAGCCCGATCGGCTTGGTGGTCGCCGCGTTCGCCGGTATCGCGGCGGCGTGGCTCTATTGGGATGAGATCAAGGCAGCGTTCCCCGAGTTCGCTGTGGCCGTTGAAACCGGTATCGAAGCAATCAAGATCGCTCTTTCCGGACTCTTGGAGCACTGGAAGCTCGTTGGCACGATGATCCTGCAACTGCTGCAGGGCGACCTCTCCGGCGCGTTCGAGACGTTCAAGCAGATTTTCGTGAACCTCGGTCAGACGATCACGAACTATGCCGAGGTACTGTTCCCCGGAGCGATCGAGAAGATCAAGGCCAAGGCGGGCGAGATTGCCGAAGCATTCAAGGCGCTGCCTGCTGAAATGATGCGCATTGGTGGCGAGATTATCGCGGGCCTCTGGCGAGGTATCCAAGCCAAGTGGGAGACAGTCAAGGGCGGCATTGCCAGCATTGGCACGTCGATCAGCAGCAGCATCAAG
>VFQN01007326.1_pt1 | contig 11951 bp, 17 predicted proteins | sample 3512371 | NCBI WGS metagenome assembly VFQN01 (sample SAMN10412370, study PRJNA504923) | tailings metagenome | isolation source: Replicate 2 from Balatoc abandoned mine | place: Philippines: Itogon, Benguet | collected 2017-08-28
AGATACCGGTATGGCATTGAACGCAACGCTGCCACCGTGCGGAGATGGAATGTAGTGCTCCTGCCATTTGAATGTTCCGCAGTCATTTGGGGGGGGGTCTGGGGGGCTTGCCCCCCAGGAAAAAAAGTTGGTACAATAATTTTTCAGGCCAAAATTATGAGCAGTACTGTCAGAATTTTGACTCCGAAGGCCGGAAATTATGAGCGGTCAGAATTTTCCGCGAAGTAAGACCGGGACACTGCATTAGGAGCAGGCAGTGGGGGAGCCAGGAACGCGGTTGGAGCACCTGTTCCCTGCCTGGCGGCCCACGGAAGGCGTAGCTAGCGCGGCCCTACAAGTGCGTCAGGGGTGCATACCGGTCGCTATGCGTCTGGTCTTCAAATGTTGCTGCACCGGTATGGCTCCCCTGCTTTAGCGGATTGTTGGGTAGATACGGTACGTAGTTGTGTGTTAGCAGGCGATTGACCTGGCCCTGTACGCGCAAACACCTCTTGCCTGAAAGCAAGGCTCCTATCTTATTTCATTTTTTCGAGAAACATGCCTAGGTGGCTCGGCTCATCTTACGATGGGGAGGGCGTTTGAGGACGGGAGGTGCACCAGTAGGTGCAGCACATAAAGAGCAGCACATTGCACACACTTTCACCATCAGGTGCATTAATTAAGGGCCTGGTCAAGGGGGTCAAAGTTGCTCTAAACGAAAAATATGAGTGTTCCCCCAGAAAGATAGGAGCCTTGCCTGAAAGCCACTGGCATCATTGGTGGTGATGGCACTTGACTTGCCTTGTACGCTAGTCGTGGTAGACGGCAGTGAAGCGGCTGGGAGGAAGCACCTGTAACCAGTCCCAGGCTCCCAGCTACCAGTAAGCATTCGCAGCGCCGGCTTGTTACCTCCTGTTACAACATCCGCAAAGCTTCCAGGCCTGGATGCCGGTTTCCCTACGACGCAGAGGAAATGGTCCGCTTTGTCCAGCCCAGCCCACGCAGATCGCTCCAGACTGCCTTAGAAAACGCACAGCACTCAGTACCGTAGTTGCCCGTTGCCAGGAGCACGGCCAATACCCTACGTACCGCGGGCTCGCCAACTCCCATGCACCGCTTTGCACGCTTCCCTCGTTGCAGCTCAACCCAACCCTACGGCCCTCACTCTCCCTACCATGCGCTTACATTATACGGTACCACCTCTCCCGCTCCCCAGCTCAGCCGTACACCCTTCAGCCCCACCGCCCACACCTCTCACCGCGCCCACACCTCACACCTGGCCTTTGCACCTCGACATGGCTGCGTGCTGCACACCTCAGCTGGCATTCGCTCATTGCATGATTCTATAAATGCTACGCTCTAAACCTCCACGCAGCACCCCGCTTACAGTCGCACGTGCACACCGTGCCTGCTCCCGCGCTCCTGCTCCGCTCCTTGATTGCGCCACCACCCCACCCCACTGCTTGTCCAACCACCGCTATACCCACTCATCCCTGTAACCATACAGCCACATGATCGTGTCCCTTTGCCACCGCTATCATTTCCCACTCCACCTCACTTCTTGCGCCACACCATCATCTCCTCCTTGCCCGCGCGGGGCCCGTGGCTTAGCTCGTGGGGCACCACCTGCTGGTACACCACCTCGAAACCTGCAGCGGCAGCAACAGCAACAGCACGAGGGGGCACAGCGCGAACGCATGGACATTCCACGTACAACCGAAACGGGTTGTCACACGCGGAGGCTGTGGGCACCCCAGTGCGATGGGGCCAGGCTGCACGGGAGGCTGCACCCAAATACGGTTAGTTCCTGCACAGCAAACGCAGTCCGTCAGCCACCCTTTCCCTCCACCCTACCCCCGCCCCCAACCCCCGCACGTACGGCACGACAGCTGCTCACCAACACCCCCGTCTGCAGGCCTGTCCGCATGCACGCATGAACTCCTCAAGAGGTCTCATCACCAGCCCCACCTCGTGGCCTCACCCACGCTAAGGCTGTCCTCACTACCATCGCCCCACCCACTATGAGGCTGACCTTACTACCCCGCCTTATGCACCACCTCCCAGCCTTTGATTTCTCCGCTTCAACCAGTCCCAGCCCCACCCGGACAAACCCCACCCGCCGTGCGGCTCTAGCAGCCCCCTGTAAAGCTGCGGGCTCACACCTCTCGACCCTGCCTGTATATACATCTACATGTCCACCCTGTGTAGACCCTTACCCCTGCTGGCGCGCCAGCAGCACATAGCGGCAAGCCATGGCGTGTGTGGCTTGCCTGACCCCCTTGCCCACGTAACACCCCGCATGACTTTGAACCCACTACCCCACCCACTCTCTCCTCACAACGTTCGGATCAACCCACCGTGCGGCTCCAGCCGGCCCCTGTACAGCTGGGCGCTCATTAACCCCCGCCCCACTCTTTACGCACCTCCAAAATCGCTCCTCATCAGGGTGGACGTGGAGGCTGCTTGGCCGCAACCCACTGCCCGCCACTGGCGTGGTCCACGCAGCTTCCACTACCCCCTGCAAACAGCTGCCCGCAACCCCACCCCGCTTTCCCAAACCCCACCCCTTGCCCCTCCCCTTGTCCCCCCAAACCCCCACCCACCGTGCGGCTCCAGCAGCTGCCGGTACAGCTGTGGGCTGATGGTGAAGGGCGGCCCCACCGCCGGGTCTGCCCTCGGCCACTGGGGGTCCAGGATGCCCACGACCACCTGCCGCACGAAGAGGCTGCCCTTGTATTTGTCCTTCTGGTTAACGCGCGCGTTCCGCGTGAGCAGCAGCGGCGAATGCGGGTCCGCTGCTCATGTAAAACGCCCGCGTCAACCAGAAGCACAACCACCAGGGCAGCATCGCGTGCGGCAGGCGACCATGGGGTCACGGAACACCAGCGTCACCAGCAGCGCCCCGGGTGCCAGGTGGCGGTGCCAGTGGGCGGCCCACTGGGCGCAGGAGGAGGGTGTATGGCGCAGCCGAACCTGCGGGAGGGGGGAGTGTGGGTGCGGAGTTGTGTTTGTGTGTATTCGGGGGCAGACAACAGGCACGGAGCTAGCCGGCTGTGTGAAGCAGAGGGAAAGGTCGAGAAATGAGCAGGAGCAGCTTAGTGAAGACTTGGGCGTGAAGGAGTACATGGCGGAGGGCAATGGAGGGAGGAAAGCGGAGTGCCAGGGCTCCATGGTAGCCATGCGGCATGTGTCAACACTGGGGCTCCCAGCTGCCGTGGGCTGCCGTGACCCCACACCCCTCCCCGCCACTCACGTGTAGTCGTACCCCACGTCGAAGCTGCTGTCCCTGGGCCGATGTCCACTCGAACAAGTTACCCTCCTCCATCGCCACGCCCGGGGGCAGCACCACCACCATAGCTGCCCCCCTCCGCGGCCGCTGCACTAGCATCCGCTCCGCTGCCGCTGCCGCTCTCCCCGCCTGCGTGCCCCCCCCCTCCCACATTTCCCGTTCAGTTACTTTGCAACTCTGTGATTAACGCCCCCACCCCCCGCCCCCCGGCTTCCGCTCCGCGGTTATCCCCGGCTTCTGCCAGCTCTCCGCTGCTGCTGCCTCCCCTGCTACTGCCCCCCCCCCCCCCAGCTTCCGCCAGCTCCGCCGCCAGGTATTTGCCTGGCCGCCCGTACAGCGGTGGGCGCCAGCTCCAGCCCCACCGCCTGGGCGGCCCCGTGGTGGTGGAACAGGGCAACGTCGTAGCCGCGACTTGGGGGGAGGTGGGAACGGGGAGGGGAGGGAGGGGTTTAGACACAGGGAGGCGCGGTGGCGGTGGCGGTGGAACATGTAGCCGCGACTAGGGTGTGGGGAAGGGGTGGGGGAGGCGGGGGTCAGACACAGGGAGGCGCGGTGGCGGTGGAACATGTAGCCGCGACTGGGAGCAGGGTGGCACAACGGGGACGAGAGGGACTAAAAGAAGGCCGGAGAAGGGGGTCTTTATTACTGGCTAGGTGCATGGCGGGTGCAAACGATGACAGGACCACCAGTGCGCCAGTAGTCGAGACCGCCATAAACCATTGTCCCCAACCACTCTTCAAGCACTGTCTCCTTCACTGCACGCGCGCCGGCAAGGAGTTGCAAATCCAGCGCAGGTAATCCCACTGACCTGCATGGCATGAACTAATTGGATTTCGGATGCTCTCCACTCCACCAGGACGCAAAGGCCTCGTCCATTCGTAAGATGACGTCGGTGACCCAGGACGGAGCTTGGTCTGCAGGACACCATGCATCAAGCATGTATGTCACGACATTTGTTAGTCGCCATGGGAGCGCGGAAGGCCCAAGGGACGACACTGGCCGCTGCCGACCCTTGTTGTGCGTAGTACTCGAAGTAGCAGCATCAACTTCCTCCACCCTGTAACGGTGCACATGCTTACGCGCGCTCGGGCCCCCGAGCTCCTGCTCGAGCCCTGGCTCGAGCCTGTCTCGCCGTTTGCAGAGCAATTCTTGTTGGCGCAGGAGGATCTGGTAGATATTTTTGTCGACTTCAGAAAGGTCGGCAAACCTTCGGCCGCTGGTTACAGAGTCGAGTCGCTGGTTCACCCGACTAGCTCCTCCTCGACCTGGCTGAGTTTGTCCTGCGGGTTCATTATAAGTCTCAATAACTGTAAAAGTGAGATGTTCTGTTCTGTTCAGCTGAGGCCCATTATGACTGATAATCCTGCAGGTTCGGCGCCGCTAGGGGTCTGATAATCTTCCGGCAGCCAAACTGACCCCAACTGACTCCGGCAGCCAAACTCACCCCAACTGACTCCGCTTTTGCATCCAGGCCGTCGGCTCTAATGCCTGCTCCTATTCCTTGCTGTGCTCCTCCTCAGCTTTCCTTTCCTCTTTCCCGCCCTCAGGCGTCCCCACTGCCACCCGCCGCCTCCACACTTCCTGCTCTGTCGCCTTCACACTCTGCACCCGGAGCCTGCTCCGCTCCACCGCTAGCAGCTTGTAGCCCCGTTAGACTGTGAACAATGCGCCTGTTGCCACCTGCAAAGAAAGCTCCTGCATTTCCTGTTAGCGTCCGGAGCTCCCTTTGACCTGCCACCTGCCACCTGCCAGGGCTGTGGCTGTCGAGCGTTGAGTACCCCTTCGAACTGTGCGTTGAAGACCTCCTTGAATCACAGAAAAGGAGGGAGGAGAGGGCCCAACGCATCAGCAGCAGCTTGTACGGCAGTGCACCGCTACAGCAGCGTGAGGCGGAGGCAGCGGCAGCTGCTCAGGCTGTCAGCTCAATGACCCTTGCCATGTGGCTGCTTTGCCTGCCGTCGCACGAATCCACCTATCCACGTGCTCTCGCCAACAGGTTCAAACCAGTTGCTGCAGTTGCCCTACAAGCCCAAAGTACGATCATCCCATTATGGGATGTCAGCTGCTTGCTCCCGGCATGCCACTCGCTCCTTGACCCCCAACACACCCGGGGGGCCACCCGGTTTCTCGCGTTTTACGCGTACCCCAGCACACCCTGCTGCCTCCTCACCGCACCTGGTGCTCGCCCTGAGCCTCAAGCACCTTCCCCCGGCCGGGCATCCACAGATTTTGGTGTGGGTTGCCATGGGCCGCTGCTCCTCTGCACATCTCACGGCCTACGCCACGCGACGACCTGCGCTGCCCAATGCATTTTGGGCGTGGACCACTCCAGGCTGCAGCACCCCTAGCCCCCGAGGGGGCTGCCTGTGCCCACTCCCCGCTAAGCCGAGCGAGCGGGTGCAGTGGCCAGGCCAAAGGAAGCAGCTGCACCGCTCAAGCCCGTGCCCAGCCCAGGTTGCTATGGCGCACGTCTGCGGCGCACGTATGCTGCCCTGATACATCTGTGGCCGCTGCATGGCCCCTTGACCCGCCCTGTAAGAAGGGCAACGGGGTGTGGTGTTAACCCAGTGTGGTCTTGGTACGTCCCTGCAGCCGCTACAGAGGCAAACCCCACACCTTGTCAACAACGTCTTCTCGTCTTCTTTTACACTTCTGCGAAGCACTCACAGCACCGCTCTGTCACTCTTGTTCGTACAATTTTCAGAGGGTTCACGCAGGTGCGGAACGTGCGGTGATGTCCTAGCACAGCGCGTACCGGCAGCGCATTGCCTGGCAGATCCAGTCGCGCGAGCCGTGCAACCCAGCCCAATTCGCGGTCAACGGCCGCCGCATACCACTCACCAGTAGCCTACTACACCGGCATGGGCGCATGCCGCATGGCTTGCGCTGCAACGTTGACGGGTTCTAGCTGCCACCATGCACCTGCAACGCACCGCCCACACGCAACGCCCCCGCCGCAGCCCAACTGTCAACCCAACGGCCCTCACTCTCCCATGTCCTTTCCCGCACTGGTCATACCGCCTCTCCTGCCCGCCGCACATCCTCCGCCCTACCACCGATCCACACCTCTCGCCATGCCCACAACTCGACCTGCACTCTCTCACTGCATGAATTTATAAATGCGCCGCTCTGGCTCTCCACGCAGCACCCCTGATGCAATGGCACATGCACACCATGCCTGCACCATGACCCTGCCCCGCTCCCACTCCACGCGTGTACCAACCACTATTTAACAACATCATCACTCCATTTATCTCACCACCACCAACCCACACCCACCCACATCCCTCATCGTTTCCTGTACTACCGCTTCGTGCTCCACCGCTATCAATTCCACTCCACCCTCATTGTTTTCATCACGGTCGCACTCCACCCTCACTTCTTGCGCCAGATCATCATCTCCTCCTTGCCCGCACGGGGGCCGTGGCTTAGCTCGTGGGGCACCACCCGGTGATACACCGCCTCGAAGCCTGCAGCAGGAGCAGTAGCAGCACGAAGGGGCAGAAAGCGTACAGGTTTAGCTACCTGCTGCATACCTGCCGACAAACGCTTCGTGGACCGCAACCGTGCGGCTTCAAGACTCCTTGCCCACAGCAGCAGAGCACTCGCCTTCCCCACCCCACCACCCCACCACCCACACGTGGCAGGCCCCGTGCATGTTGCGTGCGCTGCGGCATCAAGTACACACCCATCTCCCGACTCCTGGCCCCATGTACCACGCATCCACGCATGCAGCCCCTCCCAAGTACCACCACCAACGCCAACCACCATGCGGCCCCTAGCTTCACCCCACCCCCGATAACCAGCCACCCCGCCACCTCAGCCCAGCCGCACCCACAGGACCACCTACTACCTGCTACCTGCCCCATCGTACCCCGCTTAGGACCACCCAAGCCCCACCCAGCCCCACCGAGACAACCCCCACCCGCCGCGCGGCTCCAGCAGACCCTGGTGCGAGCCCCCAGGCCTTCTGTCTGTTTACCTCACCCCCTCCCAAACCCAAAATTCCGCATTCAACCAGTCCCAGTCCCAGACAACCCCCACCCGCCGTGCGGCTCCGTAAGCCCCTTGTACGGCTGCGGGCTCAGAGCCCTCAGCCCCTTACTTTGTCTGTTTGCCTCACCCCCTCACCCCACCTCTCCGTACGACACGTGCCACACGTGCAGTACGTCACACTACCATGTGCAAGCGCGCCAGCAGCACACAGCAGCAGACCGTGGCGCAAGAGCGGCGTGACTGGCCCCGCTGCACGTTTGGCGACTTTCACACCCCGCACTACTGCAATGCCTGCCCCACGACCGCAGCCATGCACGTTCTTGTCAGGATGCAGTCACCCACCGTGCGGCTCCAGCAGCTCGCGGTACAGCTGCGGGCTGATGGGGAAGGGCGGCCCCACGTTGGGGTCTGCGTCCGGCATGATGGGGAACACCAGCGTCACCAGCAGCGCCCCGGGGGCCAGGTGGCGGGACCAGTGGGCAGCCCACTGGGCGCGGGAAGGGGGGTCCATGGCGCAGCCGAACCTGCGGAGTGTGGGGAGTGTGGGAAGCGGGGGAGGGGGAGGCATACGGTATGTAGCAGCCCTTTGCTGGGTGCAGGACGGGGGGGTCCATGGCGCAGCCGAACCTGTGGGCGGCGTGCGGGGGTGTGGGAGGAGGGAGGATTGGGCTGAGGGAACCATGGCCATCGAAGGGTGCAGGGCCACGGGCGCAGGGCGGAGTGGCACGGTCCTGCGCCGGCCGAGCAGCGTAACGACCACTCAGCATCCCGCCAACCCATCCCCGCCACTCACGTCCCGCTCCCCGCTTTTCCCCACCCTACCCCTACCCCTACCCCACCCCAAAGCCCGAAACCCAGAACCCCACAACCCCGTCCCACTCACGTGTAGTCGTACCCCACGTCAAAGCTGCCGTCCCCCTGGGGAGAGGTCCACTCGAAAAAGTTGCCCTCCTCCATCGCCACACCCGGGGGCAGCACCACCGCCTCAGCCCCCTCCCCCGCGCCCGCTGCCCCTGCCTCCCCCGCTGCTGCTGCCTCCCCTGCTCCTGGCCCCCCAGCTTCCGCCAGCTCCGCCGCCAGGTACTGCCTGGCCGCCTGTACGGCGGTGGGCGCCAGCTCCAGCCCCACCGCCTGGGTGGCACCGTGGCGGTGGAACAGGGCGACGTCGTAGCCGCGACTAGGGGAGAGGGGGGAACGGGGAGGGGAGGGAGGGGGAATTAGGTATGTAGGCACTGGGCGGCGCCGTGGCGGTGGGACAGGGCCACGTCATAGCCGCGACTGGGAGCAGGGTGTTAAACAGCGATAACTTTCTGCTGATATGCAATGAGATACATAGTACGTATGGGCACGGCGACCGGGAGGGGGGTAAAATGATGTCATGCTGTTGGACAGGGCGGGTGCATGGAACAGGACCGACTCGAAGGCCGCGAAGAGAACAAGGCGGTAGAAAGCGAGAAGGCGGTAGAAGGGGACAGTGAATTCCGCACCTTCGCCCCACCGGGCCATGCTGCGGCGGATGGTGGATGCGTGTTGGGCTGCATCAGTCACTCGTGCGGGGCGTGGACGGTATACGGTGAGCTGCGTGTGATGGGTGGAGCACCGAAAGCTCTACACGCCGCCAGTGTTGGGGACGGGTGACACGTGCCATAGCACCTCCCATCTCCATCACAGTTATTATTGTTCAGTTTCACAGTCATCATTAATTTGTGTAGCACTATGCTGCTCTGCGGCATCTTGGGGCTGCTCCCGCCTCACCCGCATCCAGGCACCAACACGCGCTTGCCCTTCACGTCCAGCTGTCCAGACGTGACCAAGTCAACGATGGCGGGAGAGCTTGCGCCCGCGTCAAAACGCTACACATGATTGTTGGTTCGGCATGTGGACGAGTGAATTGTGAGTTTTCGCGTGGAGGAAAGTCAGGCCATAGCGCACAGAGGAGCTGGTGTAGAGGTGACCCAAGTGCTGAGGCAAGGGAGTCTGAACCGCAAGTAACTCGCCTGCCCAGGCTGCAGACCAAGAGACCACATGATTTCCCATCGGTTGCAGTAGACTGCAGGCTCCTGGAAGCCGGGCGCTGGCAGCTTCGAGAATTGCGATTGCACTATCAGCGGCCCCGAAGCGCTTTGTCCTACTGCAGCCGCGGCTGCAGCGCTATCATGTCCCATCGGATATGTGCTAGGGCGCAACGAACGCCGGCCGAATCCCACAGGGTACTGACGGAAGAAAGAGTGTTTGGCCAGTCGCGAGCTGATCATGTGGTGGTGGCGTTATGTACTTAAAGATTTTAAGCTTTGTTAAAGTAAAGTATATAACAGTCCGCGACATAGTTGTCCAGCACTTGGGGACAGGGAGTGGCCGCACGGGTGGGCCACGGACAGTGTAGATCCCAGTGCGCCATGGCCAGTAACCCGGTAATTGTCCCAGGGTTGCGCCCCGAGCCTGTTGCAGCATCACCACAGTGCACCCTGCAGATCTCAACACTGCCTTCCTCGTGCCTGATGCACTCTCTCGTGCCGCACATACGCCCCTAAGCAGGATACCCGACGGGGTGCAGGAGAGCAGGATCCTGGTACAGGATGCCCCCGAGCTCCGGGGAAGCAGCATGCCCCCTTAACCCACACGGCCCTACACTTTCAACCCGTGCATGGCGTCCCACGCAGCCATGCTCGCACCCTGCCACTTCGCACACCTTGAAGGACATACCCCATCCCCTGCACCACATCGTGCCATTCTGGTTTCCACCATATGGCAGTTCGTGCTAGCAAGACGCGTTTGCTAGCACAATACCACTGCACGGCTGTGGCCGTGAGACCTGTTTTATACACCCCAAAGCGTGGCTGACAGGTGATGTGGTGAACCCATGGAACCCGCACACCCCCGGCCCCAATAGGACTGTCCTCACTCACCCGCAGCCGGGGACGAACACTCGCTTTCCGCGGACGTCTACCTCCCCAGACGCTACCAGGTTCTCAATAGCGGGAGAAGGGGCTTTCGCATCAAACGCCTGGAAGGGGGGTAAGGGGTTAGGACAACGCGATGGCAACGTTGCTTCAGGCGTTCAGGGCCTTTGGAATCCACGTGCACGGACGAACGAAACGCGCCTCCTTGTGTTCTGCATCGTCTTAAGCAGCATGAGCGTATACGCCATATCTACCTGTCCTGGCCGGAGGCCTGACGCCCACATTCGCTCCCAACGGTCGGCGATTGCTGCCTGTTCAACTCTCCCCTTGAACTGGTCTTGGGTCGTGGCCCCGGCTGGGGAAGCCGCTGGCATGATTGGGATCCGATGAACTAACGTCGCTGATACGAAAATAGGGGCGATAGGAGCGACGGAACGAGGAGTTGTCGTGCGTGTGGAGGGCTGACTCAAGTTCAGTAACAAGTCCTTTAGACAACCACCCTGAGACGCTGTTACATAATTTAAGTATGCAGGAATGCGCATAGACAAGCACAGTGCCACGTCCGTAATCAATGCGGTCCTACCTGTAACCGTCACATGCACGAGCGTCAACTCCGGCAAATTGTCAGTAGTATGGGCAACCCCCCAACCGTGCAACCGCCCAATCCTTACGCCTTACACGCCAGGCCTGCACGCTAGTTACTCACTTCCTACGCACTCACTGGCTCAGCTACCACCAGTCGCCGCCCTTTTCTTGCTCTTGCTCTTGCGCTCGCTGCCTCGCTGTGGTCGCTTCGCGTGTCGCAGCATGCGTCTGTCGCAACCCCAACACACCAGTTGAAATGTGGATTGAAACCGAGCCGTGGGCTTGTTTTGGGGCTTTGTAAGCGCTGCCTTCACGCGGCTCTTTCCTGTGGTCGATCGGCGGACTGCTTTTTGACCTCCGCCTTGGCCCGCTGCAGCTGCATGGAGGTTTGGCGGGGTAAGAGAGCAGGGCGCGCAAGCAGAGAGGAGAGAGCGAGCGAGGAGGGAGCGAGAGCCCCCCGCCCTTTGCGGTGTGGCCTCACTTGCGCCTTGGCCCGCCGATCCCGACTTCCTGAATCGCAGCCGTCTGGATGCACCCCTTGCACATGCGGTGAGGCGGAGGGGAAGGGGTCAGTGGGCGGGTGGGTTGGGCCCTTTTGCGGACATGCAACCCGAATGGAAGGCAGCCGTGGTCGCGTCACCCGCCTCGCGTGCTCCCAGTCACGCCCTGCAGCGCGGCCTTGCTTGCAGGGGCTCCTGGACGTGCACCCCGACGGGTCGATGGGCCTGCGCGCCGCAGACAAGGAGCGCCTGGCTTCTGGCGTTGGCAGCGGCCAGGCCGCCGTCCTGGGCGTGGGCCTCCGGCTTGGCGGCATCCTCGGGTGCAGCGTAGGGTTCCGGCAGCTGCCCTCGGGCGTGTGGGAGCTCACGGGCCGCTGGATGCAGCAGGACCTGGTGCAGATCTCTGCCGGCGCACGTGGGGCCAGGCAACGCCGTCCTGGCCAGGGTGCGGCACGACCCCCAGCTGCACATCTATGCGGTCCGGCGGCCGCAGCCCCCACCGCCCCCACCACCGCCGGCGCTGCACCCGGACCCACCGCCAGCACCACCGCCAGGCGGCGTGCAGGAACGGGTGAGCGAGTGTGCGCGCACACGGACCTCCCCGCTGACCCCCTTACACCCCACCCAACGCCCCCCCCCTCCTTCCTCACGGCAACCGCTTTAGACTACGCTCCCGTCCCTGTCCGGACCTTCTTTTCCGGC
>VFQN01007327.1_pt1 | contig 11948 bp, 8 predicted proteins | sample 3512371 | NCBI WGS metagenome assembly VFQN01 (sample SAMN10412370, study PRJNA504923) | tailings metagenome | isolation source: Replicate 2 from Balatoc abandoned mine | place: Philippines: Itogon, Benguet | collected 2017-08-28
AGTGATTCTTTTTATCTATTTAGACTAATGCATGTTCATAAAGGTATGGTCCGTGTTTAGGAAAGAACAAAGGCAGTATTCACATCACTTGTTGATTCCCATTTACCATCAATATTAAAACTGATACTAATTCTAGATTTTATTGATATGGTTGGTTGGACTTCATGAAGCAACCATGAAGGGAAAACAACGATTTTTCCAACTTCTGGTTTAATATGTAATGTTTTACCAAATGGTGGTAAAGCACCTCTAGGATCATAAAACACAATATCTCCTGCTCCTTCAGGTACTTGAATGTAGAATACTCCAGATATTGCACTATTTTGGTGATGATGAGCAGCATGGAAAGTTCCATTTTGATGGATACTTGTCCAAAGAAACAAAGATTTCTCAAGCTCAAGAGGTGAGTTTAACACGTCATACAAGGGACTTTCTTCTATCATAGACTGTTGCAGATAGCCAAGTAATAGGCTTTTAATGATTGGAACCAGCTGCTGCATTGATGATGGGAGATAATGAGGACAACTCTGCCAATCTTGGGTTTCTTTCTCGAGAAGGCATTTCTTGTAATCGAGTGATTGACTTTGTTGATAGAGATAAAAACCATCAGATACGGTGGCGTCTTTATCTAACGTTCCTTTCTGAACTATAGATTCTTGGAAGTAGTTTAAAGTTGACCTTTGAAGTGCTGAAATAAGTTTATTGGCAGTCTGGGAAGAAGTTAATTTGCTTAATTGAACCGATTGAACTGGTGTCATCCACATAAATCTCATTAAATTCGATTCCTCAGAGATATTTGCTCGAATATATGCTGTCAATATCACAAAAAAAGTCACCAATAAACAATATACCATTCTTGCCATTATCAATCTAGCAATTATTTTAAATTTTGTGCAAATCATGCGATTAACATTTGTGCATACTTTAATTTATTGAAAAGGAATTTGGAATTGACTATGTTTAGAATCAATGAAGTTAACTAAATTCTTTTAAATCCAACTCAATTCTTTTAAATCCAACAACTAATTAAAATAGTGTTAGAGTGACAGTTAAGCGATTTTCATGATCCAAAATTGATGTAGGGTTTGAATCTCTGTCATGTTTCTGTTTGATACAAAGAAAACATAAATTTCATCATTCATATTCAATTGAAGTATATCGTTGATATGAACGCTTCCATTGTGACCTGTGTTAAATCCATTGTAAGAATTGGCGATGACTTGATTGTTCTTCATGACGCGGACTTCTCTGGCTCCACCACTATCTGGAGATGTAATTCTCACATTAACATGATAAAATCCAGCTGCCTTCACCTGGACTGTTAGCTGATTTTCTGAGCGAACAAAGATTGCTGGTGCTGAATTATGCTCAAGCACATTCCAGGTTACATTTGTATTGGCAGTATAGTTCGTTGTTCGGAGAGAAATGAAAGGATTAGACGTTGATGACTTTAACTTCGTCTTCAATCTCAGGATTTCATCTTCCGCATCTCTTAAAGCAGTCTCTAAGATATCAATATGCTCACGAGCTAGAGGAAGTAGCTTGAACTCAAAATCAACAGGAAATCCCATAATAGGAAGGCTCAACGTCAAAACGAAAGCCCCTTCATCCTCCAAGACTGCTTCAACATATGGGTCGTTTTCTTTAAATTCTTCTTTCGATTCCGATTTCAGCGTCTCTTCATCATCAGATTCTTCAGGACGAGCAAGCCTTTCAAGGGATTGCTGGAAAAAGTCAACAAAGTAAAGATGGAGGATGAACAGATTTTACTTTGAATGCTTTCATGATAGCCCCTTTTGGAAATCCAGACGGTCCATGCTTCGTGAGGTCTTTTATCTCGAGCTGCCATTGCTGAGAAGACTTCATTTTCTCCACTTTCAAGGCAATATTATTCTGCACAGAAAATCAATTTAGTTCAGAGGTTAAAAAGGAAGAAACCTACTTCCGCATCTGGGTTCGAAGTTATTCGAAATCTACTTCCCTAACAAATCATGATAAAATTTTTCATCATAAGAATGTAAAAAATTACTGGAATCGTTGAAAATTCAACTTGACTGATAGAAAAATCAAATGAAATTTCTTCACGGCGACGTTGTGTCTTTTGAGCGGCAGATTTCTTCATTGTTGTTAATAAATTGTGAGGAGAGAGGAAATTTTTCCTACGAAATCAAAATTAAGCAATTGTTCTCACTTGACTTTTTAGTGAATTGCTTTAATGAAGATTTGAATTTTTGATTCTTTTCAAACGAACCAAAACAACCTACACTATTATATTAGTCTAATAATACTTGTTTGTGCATTATACACAAGCTTGTACTAGTATTGGAAGTCTTGAATTTTTTCCCCGTATATTTGGAAAGTTTGAAATACTTCTTCTCTTATGGACTTTCTTAATTTCAGGTGAGAAAAACTGAATAAATTGAATGTTAGAAGATTTTAAACTACGGGTGTTGTGTCAGGCGTTTTGAACAGGGGAATCTTTCCACTACACCTGTAGCAGATCGTCGTATACAAAATATAAATGATGAAAATCAATTAAATATGGGCACTCCTCAAAGGATGATGTTAGACTTTCATCAAGTTTCTCCTGTGCATCCCTCCACTCACGGGAAATCTGCACTCCTCTCTGGGGCAAGACGAATCCTTCCGTCCAACAAACCTGTTGAAACAAAAAATGTTTCAGCAGTTACTCCAAGTGCAAAGCATGAGAGAAATCACTACATGAAGCCCACAGAAGCCTTTCAGTAAGAGTGCAACTCGACGACATCTAACTTCTTGTTATCTTCTCTTTGCAATTAGGCATGCTGTTGAGGATGTTTCCTCTACCCCTCTCCGAGGAAAGAAAAGCAGCCACTCCCATCGCACTCCTGCTTCCGCTAATACTCCGAGCACATTACACAAGACCTTCAAGAAGAGCAAACCATCTGTCACACCCGCTACAGCTGTACCGACTGCGATGGAACACAGTGCTCAAAAAGATAGAAAGAATCACTATGAGAATGATCTTCTTTTACACAATGATGCTTTGCATACTCCTGTGCGTCAGAAGGTAAGATGCTGCGTATCTCCGTATCTTCATTTATTATCCGTTGCCATAGTCTCCGTCTCGAAGGGTTCAAAGATCAGAATCTACTCCTCCAGCTCGTCCTCGCATGCAAGCCCGAGAACAAGTTTCTCATCGAAGTGGTCGGAAGGATTCTTCAGCTAGTGTTGTGAGTGGCAAGAGCATCCCTTCTTACATGGAACCCACAGTCACTCATTCTGCTAAGAAGGTGATTAAGCAACCAAAGGAAGAACATACTGTGGCCAGCCATTCAGAGGCGATATTAGTCTCTCCTCAGTCGTGGCTGCGTCGCAGCAACAGTGCGAGTCGATTAGATGCGCTTTTAGGCAGCAGCGAAAGACCTCTTGAGCGTCCTGTCTCAGCACCTAAACCCCGCCCTTCCCCATTTTCTTTTGCCTTACATACGGAGGAAACAAAGGAACATGCTAAGATGGAAATGTTCCGAAGCCCTCCACCTGCTACCGTTCCGGCAGTGGTCACTCCGGATGTCGAACTCGCTCCTCCCCTCTCGGCGCAGAAGAGTGTGAGATCTGCAAAGAAAGCAACACCTGCTGGAACATCGGGATTTACAGCCGAGCAGTTATCCGCTTATAAAGCTAGAAAGCGCGCTATTTTGGCGGTGGGTTCAGCAAATGCCAATGGAAATAAGAGCTCTGCGTCTGCAAGATATGCCGCACCCACTGTCTCCGCGTTCATACGAGCGAAAGAAGTGCAAGTTTCGAAGAAAGCTGTTGTGACGCCACCTACATCAAATGTTGTGAATAATAAGTTGAAGACAAATTCGAATGAGAACCTCACTGCAAGATTTTCCTCACCAACTCGTCGCGCAGAGCCTTTTGCTGTTCCTCAAGTAGAGAATTCAAATAAGATTACAAAGAAAGGACATGGGGATAGATTTGCCTCTCCATCTTTAATAAGAGAGAGAATGATGAAAGAGCACAACCGTGTAAAGGATGTTCGACCTGACATTATTGAAGAGAAGAACAAGAAGATTGATGCTGCGAAGCTATTACAGCTTGTTGATGCTGTTGAAAAATCGGTGATTCTGGAGACCAGTCAAAGTTCTCCTTCCAAGAGCTCCAAATACAATAATAAAGTGAAAAGAGAATTTGATGAACTTTCTCACTCATCCTCAAAGCTTGATCATCATGGTATGTCAACATTAACCCCTTCACACGACTCGAAGACATCTCAAAACTTGACTCAAATCAATAACTATGATATTCTATTTGAGAGTTACAATGAATCATCCAATATTCTGAATATGAGCATTGATGAATCTGAGAATAACAAGGTTATTCGCAATCTTCAACAGACAAATGTCTCTCAGAAAATTGAAATTCAGGTTCAACGCTTAATTTTTTCCCTTTGTTCAACGCTTAATTTTCTTCTTGACGATTATTTTCTAGTCTCAAAGAAGTTTTGAAGGAGATATTAGTTCAGTCTTGCCTTCTGGGACAGGTATGAGTGTCGGTGGATTCCATCAGCATGAGTTGCTTGATGAAGTTTCCTTCCAAGAATCAATGGATTTCTCCTCGAATACTTTAAAGCATTTAATGGCACCGTTGAAGCAAGTAGAGAATATTACAACAAGCATGGAACAAACGTCGATGATGAAGGAATCTGATAGTATGAATGACATCATTGAGGAGTCGAAAAGATTAATGGAAGAAAATAAACGTGTCATTCAGACTGTGCAGGAGAGAATGATCAAATTTGACAATGCAAACAATGCAAATAACACTGCTCATCCAGTAGGAACACCTCAGGTTTCTGCGAATACGAATAGTACCTCATCAAAGATCACTTTAGATGCGATGAATCTATCTGCCATTGAACCAACATCTACATCACCGCACAGCTTCTCGATTGGTTCTATTTCCACTGTAAGTCCATTCCCTTTAACCTGTACCTTCATTATATTTCATCTTTTCTCTCAGTTTGGTGAAATGTCAGCCCATCGCAGAACTTTCTCCCCCATCAAAGAGCTATTACGTAAGCCTTCTCTTGGCGGCGCACCTTCGAGTGGACCAAGCATAAATACGGCACCGCTACCACCATCCATCGCTCTTCCAAATATGTCGCGCAAGAGGTCAACATCCATCGAGCAGCAACCGACACCTCGTCTCCCACCTGACGTCCTGAACCTGAGCGTGATCAGTCGATCTAACAGCGTTCATTGTCTTCCTACTCCTACTTCGTTTGGAGGAACTTTTAGTCGAAGTGAAACACCGTTAATGATGTTCGAGTCTTCGAATGCGATGGGCGGAAAGATCACTCCCCAACCAGTCGGAGTCTCATTAGTTCGTTCAACAAGCACCGCAGCAAACTTGGCAGAAGTTAACAACGCCTGGGCGACGGAATACATTAATATGTTGCAGGAGTCAACTAAATCAGCTTCGATTACACCAGCTGTTCAATTCCCTTTGGATAGAACTGCTGTGAGATCTAGTAAGGACTCAGGCTCAGTCGCAGGCATTGATCACCGCAAATTCTCCATCACTGACAGTGAAGTTGAGTACATCAACTCCAATCAGAATCGCCAGCAAAATCATTCGTCTTCTACATTAATGGACGACAGTGGAGGTAACGATAGCAGTAATCCTTTGAATATTGCCATGATTCGATCAGGTAATAGTTCATTGGCTATTTTCTCCACATCTGCTGGCCCATCAACGATTACTCTTCCAATTGCCAACGAGGATGGGGAACCCTTTACCCCTCTTTCTGTCTCGTCACCACTACCTCCGCCGTCCATGACCAACGCAACTCAATCAACCTCGTCAGCAGTACCTCCTATGATACTTATGCCAAGCACTTCTCTCACGAATCCCATTAGCTTGATGGACATACGCATGTCCCATGGAGAAAACAAGGAAAATATGTCACCACTCGGTATTGTAGCCGGAATGAGTGGCTCGAGATCTCCTTTCTTTCCATCTGGAGTAACAGCACGTACACCTTTACAAACCATCAAAGAAGAGAGAGGGATCGTTAGTATTGCGATGAATAGCAGTAGTGTCGAAGAAGAAAATGAGAACGACGAGAATCAACCACCATTATCTCAACTTGAAAACAGCGGCAGTGCTGTGGTGACGTCAGAGGGAGTCTCATCATCCGAAGTTGAGTTAGAGAACAATACAGCTGACAATGCAACAACACAAGGAACCTCACTCAATGAAGCCTTCTTGAAAGACTCGCTGGTTACGATGACATCCAACCCGTCGAATAATTCCGAGGTAGCGTCGGAAATGATGATGATATCCGCCAGTGCGATGCATCAAAATGACTCGAATGGAGTTGCGGAGACTCGGAGTCGATTGTTTTCGACCACAGCATTCGATTTAACCATTACCCCGAGTAAAATCCACCAAGATAGCCACGATGATGAGGTCAGCGTTGAAGAGAGTGATAACGAAGAAGAGGAAGAAGGAGAAGACGAACAAAAAGATGAGAATAATGATGTCGTTCTTCCTAAACAAGTGAATACATCATTTGAATTAGAACCAAGGAAACTGTCAACTATCCCTTCAATGATCCCAACAACATCACATCATAACCTTCCTATGCCTCTCTTCCCTACTACCCACCATGTCAAAGCTCTGGACTATGAAAGTATCGAGAAAATGTCCATCGGGCGATCCACTTCCATGAGTAGTGGACGAGGTAGTGGTCAACGCAGTATCGGTAGCAGTGTTACTCGTTCTACAAATAGACGCTCACCTGCTCCAATGACCATGACTGCTGAGACTGATCTCTCTCTGCCGATGTCAGTTGCACTCCCCACTATTCTTCCTTCTGTGCCGATCCCTCCACTCCACAACAATTATCTAAGAGACCAAGAGGAAGAAGATGGTCTTGTCATGGATGACAGCCGACGCTTAGTCGATCGTATTGAGATGTCGGATGATGTGGTGAACGTTCAAGATGATGAAAGTGATGAAGAAGTGGTTGATGACGAAGCAAATGAGAATGAAGAGAGAATCAAAGAAGAGATCGTAGAAGAAGAACACCAACATGAAGAAATGATGTCATCTTCTTTACCTTATGTGAATGACGATGATGATTCATCGATGATTGAAATGAATGGATCATTACACTCATTCGATGCGAATGTTCTTCTAAGCATGAGTAATCGTTCCATGGAACTTCCTCTCCCTTCCCCTATCACGACGGTTTATCAGCGGAAAACCGTTGCACCTATTCCCTCTAACATCATCGAAGGAAATGAGAGAAGCAAGATTAGCGACGATGGTGAGGATGCTGTGATTGGAGGTGATGTCATCTCTGAGCTGATTAAAGGTATTTGTGAGGTGGAAAGCACTCTAACAAAAGCTGAACAATCCTCAGAAGGGAAGAAGAGTAGTGAAACGTCAGGTCGTTCTTCTCCTGTTAAGATGAGACGAATGATGATGATGGCACCATCAATGAAGCTTCTCACCCCAACAACGTCAGATTATTCTTTAAATAATAGTAATACTGCACCGATCTCCATTAGCAGTCATCCCTTCCCTGCTAACTATCCAATGAAGCCAACTGTTGAACTATCGGCGATCTCATCTGAGGGAATGGTCGATCGTAGTAGCACTAGCTACACTTCCTCGGTAGATGAGCTTGCTACCTATAACACGATGTCCCTTCCTTCGTTAGCAGTGGATGCGATGATGAACAACATCCCAATAAGACGAGGAAGCTTCCCAAGTAATGCCATACTACCACCTCAAGTAAGTGACCAGTAGATGATTATATAGATATGATGTAATGTGACATTCTTTTGCTCTTATTTTAGATTCAGATGACACCATCGACCTCTTTCCTTCCTGATGAAGTCGATGAAGATGAGATGGATATTGACTCCGTCAGACTCTTAACTCATCGTGAGGAGATGAATCCTGCCTTAGCTCCATCACCTCATACCAAGCGTTTATCGACGATCATTAGTCCAGATCCTGTAGCTTCCCAGCTGATGTTAAATAATCGACGTCATATCAATGATCGAAATATCAAGATGATGGAACAAACCTTCATGACAGTCAATGATCTGAATAACTCGCGATAAGTCGATAGAGGCGATCTTGTTGTTGGTGTATATATAGGACAGTGTGTGATGATAAATGGATGGACGGCAGTGATGGTTTGTTGGGTTTATTTTCTTTTTCTTTCTCTTTATTTTGGGTTTATTAGTTTTTATTGTTTTGTTTTTGTTTTTGTTTTTTCTTTATTCTTTGTAAGAAGAAGAAGATAAGAAGAGAGTATTTTATGAATTGAAAAGGAAGGAGGAATCGCTTTAAATATACTTTGAGTAAAATCATAACCTTTAAACTTATCGAGAAATATATGATTACTTTCATATCTTTCCTTATTATTTTAGACTTTAGAGATGAATGATCTGTTCCACACTTGAGTATCATGATCATAACCTCTATTAGAATGAAAAGAAGCTATTGAATACTATTCAAAAGCCAACCGATTTAAATATCATCGTCATCCAATTCAGGTAATGGATAACTTTCAGCATCATTCAATTCGGTTTGATATCTTCCCATTAACTCTAAATCAACTTCACCTTCTGGTGGAGCTAAAAGAGGTGGTTCAACTAGAAACACTTCTTCACTTCCTAAGACTATTCGAATAAGTCTTAAGAATGGTTGTTCAAAATTATAATTCGTCTTCGCAGAAATTTCACAGTATGGTATCTTCTTCCTTCGATGGAATGTAATCATTCGAGGTTTCACTTTCCTCTCTTTGATGTCCAATTTATTACCACAAAGTATGATAGGAATATCTCCACAATATCTACTGATTTCTTTGTACCAGGTAGGAACACTTCTGTAGGAAAGACGAGAGGTAACATCATACATGATAATCGCACACTGGGCTCTAATCATACTTTAAGAAAGTGAGTGTGAAGTTTAAAGTGCTGCGAAAGAAGAATCAATGAAAAACTTACTAGAAATGATCTGTTAGAGCACCAGTTAGTGCCTTACTTGACTTATCCCAAACGTTGAATTGGATATATCCACGGTTAGTATTGAATCGTAAAGGATGCACCTCAGCAGCATGTTCCTCTATATAGCAGTACTGTTAGATGATGGTCAAGGCAAGGACTCTGAGATATATTTACCAATATACTGCTTCTCAAACTCTCCAGTTATGTGACGACTAACGAATGTGGTCTTTCCAACACCACCATCACCAACAAGAATCAACTTAAACTCAGAAGTATTGGAGTCAGCCTTAGGATTTTATCGAGCAGAATCGATTTGACCGTCCCAGAAATCGAAAAGGAAGGAAGGAAGGAAGGAAGAAAAAGGAAGACAACAATTAAAATAAAAGAAAAAGAAATTGTCGATTCTAAAAGAGTGGGGACGTACCATTGTTGTATATTACGAATTGAAGTGCTTTGATGAAATGATGGTATGTTGTAAGTTCGACTCAAAGTCGACTCAAATAATCGAGGCGACTCTTTTGTTTGTATGAATGTACATTCAAAAGATATCACATTTCGGCTGATCATTTTGTAATTTTTACTTTGGTGGATGGTTGGAAGGGTTGGAAAGTGATAAATCTCTTCTGTTTTTTATTTTTTTTAAATATATATACTTCGGAAGCGATTACTTTTATGATCTTGATCTAATTTAAACAATCCTATCTGTGATTAGCTATTAGAAATATTTAAAAAGAAATCTTCAACATCATCAGGTAATGAATCAGCATCATTCAACTCGGTTGGTATGCTCCTCATTAAATCTGCATAATCAGGAGGAAGTAATAAAGGTGGTTCAGTGAGAAATATCTCTGTATTTGCTAAAACTTTACGAATAAGTGTTAAGAATGGTTTTTCAAAGTTATAATTCGTTTTAGCAGAAATCTCATAATATTGTAAATTCCTTTTTCGATGGAATGTAATCATCTTTGGTTTCACTTGTCTTTCTTTTATATCAACTTTATTACCACAAAGCACGATAGGAATAGGATCATCACAATATTTAGTGATTTCACTGTACCAGGAGGGTACACTTTTGTAGGAAAGACGAGAGGTAACATCAAACATAATAATCGCGCACTGACTTCCAGTACTGGAAGAGAATTGAAAAGAAGGAATGATAATGGAAAAGAAGAAGTAAAATTAACTCACAAGAAATCTTGTGTCACTGAGGCGGATAGATCCTGACTTGACTTATCCCAAACATTGAATTGAATATATCCATGGTTCGTATTGAATCGCAAAGGACGAACTTCAACATCAAGTGCCTCTGTGGCAGAATAGTTAGATGGAAGGCAATGACTACTCAATATATTTACCAATATAATGCTTCTCAAACTCTCCAGCTATGTGACGCTTGACGAAAGTGGTCTTGCCAACACCATTATCACCAACAAGGATTAGCTTAAACTCAGGTGTAATGGAGTCAGCCTATGATCGATTGAACAGATTCGATTGGCCCAAAAGTTTCAGATTTCAGGGGATAGCGGAATGAAGGGAAATCTATGAAAATTGCTGAGAGCCTTACCATTGCTATCCTACAAAAGAGGAAAAGATCGCCAAGTCAAATCCAAATTATAATTCCTTTTGGGCAATGTAAAGTTTTGGGAAAGACAAATAAGTCCGACCCAAAGTCGACTCTTTGTGAGAGCGTTTTGAACACAATTTGTTGATTCCGGTTATTTGATGTTTTAAAGTAGCGAAAATTATTAAAATGTCGTTGAATTGTTAAAAAGATAAGAAGCGAAGCGGGTTTTTAAGGTGGGAGGAGGTCTAGTCCGTTATACCACTCAAGATTCAGTACTCTTTACACTTCATGATAAGGCTACCTTTTAGATATCCATACCAAGTGCTTGCGCATTTGGTGTGATCGCACTTGAGGTGCCGTTGAATGTAATTGATTTCCCCATCATTAACATTTTAATGTACTAATTTAACGCTTATTCTATCTCTTGCAACCGAACGTGGGTGATGTTGTTTTTTGGATATCTCCAGCATTCATTCTCGCGCCATCAGACCTCTGCGTCCAGTCGTTTCTACGACAAAGGGACCGATTGTGCTTTTCATCCTTCCTTCGCCCGACCCACACTGGGTTTGTCGCCCACACTGGGTTTGTCGCCCACACTGGGTTTGTCGCCCACACTGGTCTTCGACCATTCGATTCAAAAATGACAGTTGGGATTGTGCCACTGATTTAAAAAAATACTAGAGTTGCGTCAGATTGAACACAATTTATTCCAAATCATTTGATTGGAAAAAGTTTCCAACCTTCCCCTTGTTTCAAAAGGTTGAATTACCCTGGTTTCCTTCTAACAAAAGAAAGATGCAAAACGAGCAGACAGAGATTGAGATGGTTTTTAAGGAAGAGGGAGGACTGGGAACTGTCGATCAACAGACACCGGATGTTGAGATGGCGCAGGTTTATAGTCAAAGTGAAACGCCAAACATCAACAATGGATCCAAATCTACCTCAAGTTTCCCTTTATTTCCATTATATGGTCTGATTATTGCTGCCATCGCCTCGGGTGTGATTTTCTTTGTTGTCGGGATAATCATCGGTAATTACGGTATCCCTCACGACGACAACGACAGCACCACCTCGACCCTTGTAATCACCAATACCACTGTGGTAACTAAGACAGTGACAGTGACTGAACCTTCTTACAACATCATTAGTACTCCAGGGACACGCAAAGCCATGATTTCTTGTCTGCAATCAGCAATTACCAATAAGTTTATCGAGTCAGTTGTGTTGCCACAATCACCCCTGTACTACAATGAGTCACAGGTGTTTAGCAAATTTTACCAGAACTTTCCCATTGCGATTGTGAATGCAGCTTATGAATCAACAGTTTCAAAGGTATTGGTGTGTGGAGGTAAGTATGGTATAGCCGTGAC
>VFQN01007328.1_pt1 | contig 11948 bp, 9 predicted proteins | sample 3512371 | NCBI WGS metagenome assembly VFQN01 (sample SAMN10412370, study PRJNA504923) | tailings metagenome | isolation source: Replicate 2 from Balatoc abandoned mine | place: Philippines: Itogon, Benguet | collected 2017-08-28
GTATTGTCGGAATCAGCCATGATCCGAGCTCCACGCAGCTTGGGTTTGGTCAGGCCGTGCGGGATGTTTGCCCATCCTGCACGGCTGCATTGCAAGTGGGCATTCTGACCACCCGAGATATTATGTCAAGGATATAATTTGATATCAGCAGAGCAAATTCGGATGGCGCGGGCGGCATTGAGGTGGGGAGTAAGAGACCTGGCTGCGAATGCTCAAGTCACTGCCGCTACGATCACTCGTATCGAAAATGGAAAGTCCGCGCATTCTGCTACCTTGCTCGCAATCCGTGCAGCTTTCGAGGCGAGCGGTATAGAGTTCATTCCAGAAAACGGTGGCGGTCCGGGCGTTCGCATGGCCCGCCGATCCGATCAGACATAAGTTCGCGGCAGCGGCACTGCGCGGCGGTGAGCCGGGTATCCTGGGCGCCACGTCCGGTCTGGGGCCGTGACCGGTCCGTCGGGTCTCGGGTCACGGTAAGTAGATAGCTGCCGTTCCGCCACCCACCTCGCTCCGGCGCCCACGATGAGGAGACAGCAAGCTGCTAGCTAGCGCTGGCGGTTGAGGATATCGTTCAGCGCTGTACCGCGGTATGCGCGTGGAGTGCATAGGTCAAGGATTGCCGGAAGCGCGGCTGCTCGGCGTGGCGTTCATAATTGCAGCCAGTAGTTCGTCGATACTGCTAGCCGATGTAGCAAGCCGTCCGTCGACAACATGGGGAAGGTTGTTTTCTTCTTCATAGCCATAACTGGCCTCGAATTCCTCAACTGCTTCCCCCGCCAGGGGGACGCCTCGATTCCTCAGGCGCTCATATGCAGCGACGACGAAGTTGAACAGAGCCGGGTTGATGTTCACTACCGGACCATACCAATGGAACATCTGTGGGCATGCCTGCCGAGTCTCCTCCTGATAGCGCTTTGTCGTCTCTATCGCCGCGACGATGTTATCGCGTGGGACGAGGCACAACGTCATCAGATCCGCCGTTATGGGGTAGCCGCCGATCGGAATGAGCCTGACGACGTGCTGCAGTTCCTGTTGATGATGGAAGTAGTTGCGAAGGCACTTGAGCGCCGCAAATTCCGGGACGTCGAAGAAGTCGGCAGCAGCTCCAAGCTTCAGTCGATCATTGAGACTGTGTGCGGCCTCCAGGAGCGAAAACAATGTGTCGCGGCTCGGCGAAACGCAGTGCGTCTGGTAGAGCCGAAAGAACCTTTCGGACGCTGCGCCGACATTGGCCAAATCGACATCTTCTGTCACACAAAGCCTCCAATCAAATACGCGAGTCATTGAGGCCGCCATCCGCGGCATTCTGGTCCAAAGCCTGCGACGAACCGCGTTGCAGCAGTTCGCTCAGGAAGACATCTTGGTTTTCTGGAGGCGACGGTGAGATTGCTGCGCCGACCAAGGCACACACGCATCGACGCGCAAGCCGGCGGGCATCCAGTCGCACGTGACTCGGTATGTCCTGCATCGCTTGGCCATGAAGGAAATCGCTTCTCGCCTTGAAAAGCGCGAGGTATCGGTCGCCGGCGGAGGCTTCGTCTAGGAGCGCCGCCAGACGCCATGCGACCCGGGCTGTCGCGCCTTGGCGCCGTTGTCCGGTGATTTTCGGGCGCTTCCTCGGGTCATGGTCGATCGGCTGTCCCAGTGCGGCCTCGATCATCGTGACATGCGCAAGAAACTCGTCGATCCCGTCGCTCGCGAACGCCCGGATAGCGAAGTGCTCGATCGGACCTTGAAATAGCGAGGAACGTCGAGCCTCCATGAGTTCAATCCAGGCTGAATCATCCAAATAGGCTGTTTGGGGGATCGCAGCGTCGGTCAGGGGCAACCGCGTAGGTCGTTCAACCTCCACCATGGCACCGTCGTTATCTTCGTAGAAGTCCGGCTCCCACGACAATGTGTCGGCATCGGGTGGTGTTGATCGACGCGCAAACAGGTCGTCCGACAGCGTATGGACCCATGGCACGCGAAAGGGACGCCAATCCACGTCGGAATAGCTCGTGACATCCTCCCAGGGCACCGTCAGTAGAGCGAAGAGCGCGGCTTCGACCGGAGCGGGGAAGCGCCTTTTGTGCGGTTCGATCCGCCCGAAATCCTGCCGCAGATCGGCGAACAGTCCAGGGAGAGCGCGACCGCCAGATTTCCCGGGGAGGCCCACGATCTCTTCGACGACGAGCCATGCAAACCGGCTGAAGCGCTGGCTCTCGAAACGCCAGCCAGGACGCTTTCGCGACAACCCGTCGGGGTCGAGTAGATCGTCCAGCTCCTCTGCCGTGAAGTTTCGAATGGCATTAGGTCCAAACCGCAGTTCGGGGAGATCGTCGCCGAGATCAAGCGGACAGAGATGTACCAGGCGCGCTTCCGTCTGCCTGAAGGCTCGCTCAAGGCGGGCCGCTGCGATACCCGAGGAGACAGCAAAGCGGGCTGGTGCGTCGTCGTTCCAGCGAAATCCGAGACTGTAGAGGGCTTGGCTAAGGGCGAAGTTCACGGCTTCCTTCGATCCCGCTGATTGATAGAGCCGTTGGCAGGTTTCCCGAAGACTCACAAAGGCGGGGGCCGCATATAGATTGCCGGTCACCGGACCTTCGTGGCGCCACAGATTGTCAATTGCGGACACTAGCTCAAAGGGCGGGTTGTTCAGAACGCGAACTCCTTGTGGCTATCGGAAGCTGTCCGAATGCGGGGGGTCAAATAATGTAAGGTGCGGCGAGTGAACTGTCACGGCTGCGGCGTGCCTTAGGAGAATATCCGTGCGATCGATCGTTCCCATTGCAGAACAACTGGACCGCGCACTTGCTGAACTGGCGACTGATCATCCGCTCAATGGGCGGATCGCACTGATCCTCGTCGACAATGGCCTGGAGCTGATGTGCCATCAAAAGTGCGCTGACCTATTGTTCGATGATCGGCACAGGAATTCCCGCCGTCTCACGCCGGAACAGCGCAGCGACGCACGTGGTCGAGCCTTCGACAGGAAGATCCACTTTCTGAAAGAGCTTGGTTACATTGCTCCCGATCAGGTTCGGGCGATGTCCATCCTGCACGAGTACCGGAACCAACTCTATCATGTTGGGCTCCGCGATGATCCGATCATCGGGCAGCTCGCACATCTGTACTTCCGCCTGGCCGCCGGGCTGCTCGAATCGCTCCTCGGTACGCAGCGTCATCTGCGGTGGGAACCCGAGGTCGTCAGCGATGAGGCACGTCGTTTATTGCCTGAGCTGGCGGCCACGAAGTACCACAGAGCCAAGGTCGATATGACCGGACTGCGCGATCGGTTGCTCGCGGCTTGTCCGCAACCGCCGATGTCGGTTGAGCGAGCGTTGAGCGCGCATCTGTTGTTCCGGATCGATCAGGCGGAGTCGGCCTTCGGCATCATCGCGAGGGGACGCTCTGGAACAGACGACCCTGTCGATACGCTGAGGACGGTCCAGCGAGAAGCTGACACGATCGCCGCAATCGTTCGCTTCCGCCGCGAGGGCGACAAGGCGCTGAAGGCGAAGGGCTCGCCGCCCAAGCCGCTCGATGTGGACGCGCTTGCGATGGCGCGAGGCACGAAAGTGTTGGTCGATCTCAATGCCCGCCTGCTGCCTGGCTGGAAGCCCAGACGCCCGCAGTTGCCGTTCGAGAGCTGGAGAAAGCGCGCCGGGTCGCTTAGCGCCAAACGGACGGCCCTGACCGCACTGGAGATGTTCGACCAGATCAGGAAGGAGATTGACCAGTTGGAAGAGATCATGGCCGAACCCATCGAGGACATGCACGGGTGGCACCAGCACCTCGAAGATGTCGCCATGGACGGCCGATAGCATTCGGTCGATGCGGTCATGATGACCTGCCTCGAGGAGTGCTTTTCAGCAGTGAAGCTGTAGAATCCACATCATGAACCAGACGCGCCAACTGACGATCTTCCGCGGGGGACCGCTGGAACATGACTCGGAACGTGTCTTCCTGCGCGCCCTCGTTGACCATCTGGCGCGAGGTGCGACGGCCGCCGTCATCCTGTGCAATTTTCACCTCAAAGGTCGACAGATCGACTTCGTCGTGGCGACGGAGGATGCCGTTGCCCTTGTCGAAGCAAAAGCCACCAAGCTTCCGGTTCGCGGCGAGATCAATGGCGCGTGGGAGCGGCTGTCGCCGTCCGGCGAGTGGGCGCCGTTCCGCAACCCCTATCAGCAGGCGCTCGACGCCAAGAACCGTCTGCGTGATGCCATGGCCCAGGCAGCGCCCATCGGCGATTTCTACCCGGATGGGTTCGTCGCGATGACCGGCGATCTTCCTGCGGGGTCAACCATCACTGCGGGCGACTTCAAGGTTCGGATCGGGTCGACTGCCGAGGTGCTGGCTGCGTTGGGAGCGACGGGAGGCAGTCCATGGTCATTGGCGGCCTGGCAGGACTTTGCGCGATCCTTGAAATTGACAGCTACGTCCGTGGACGTCGCGCTGGCTGCCGAAAGTTCCTGGGCGTTTAGCGAGTGGGCGGAACGATATCGGCGGGCATTCGCTGCAGAATACCAGCCCGATGCCGATCTATGGATCCCGGAAGATGACGAGCAGGCAGAGGCTCTCATCGCATCCACCAATGAGCAGGCTGGCAGCTTCTTGTGGGGACCATCCGGGTGCGGCAAGAGCCTGATGGCAAAGTGGCTGGGCCTCCAACTGACAGCGACGGGCGCCATATGCCTCTTCGTTTCCGCGAAGCTGTTTTCGGGCTCGTGGGCCGAGGCGGTTCAGCGCGAGATTTCGCTACTTGTTGATTCCTACGATCCGCGATTCCTGCGCCGGGCCACGCAATTGGGGATACCGGTCGTCCTGATCTTCGACGGCTTGAACGAGCTATCAGCCGACAATGCGCGACAAGCGCTGCGAGGACTCAAGGCTCTCGCAAGGCGGTATGAGGCGCGGGTGGTTGTGACGAGCCAGGAGTTCCGTCCAGAAGGTCTGGTTGGCCTGAGCAGCGTCAGCGTCGGGAAGCCGTCGGAGACCTTGAAGGCACGCATCGCCGAACGGGGACATGGAGTCTTGACCTCGACGGCAAAGGACGTGCTGCGCGGCGTGCGGAGCGGGTTTGAGGCGCGCATCGTAGGTGAAATCGGCAACGAGCTGCGGTCAAACGTTACGCGCCTTGAACTCGTCGACCAATTCATCCGCACGCGACTGGGTTCACATGCGCGTTCGGGGTCGCTGGGCCTTCGACGGCTCGCCGCGCGCCTCACCGACGAAATGGCCTATTCCCTATCGGAAACTGCATTCGATGAGTTCATGCTGGCACAGCACCTGACGTTCGACGATTGCGAGGCAATTCTGCGGGCCGGCGTTCTGGAAACTCGAGGCGGCAGAGTGTCCTTCAGTCACGAAATCTTTCAGAGCACGTGCGCCGCTCAAGAACTGGTCAGGCTGGCGCAGACGGATCCCTCGAAACTTGGCGTCCAGTTGGGCACGCCGCTCTTTCGTCCACTGGCCCGCGACATCATCGCCGCTCTCGACACGGAGCGGGCTTGCCGTGCGGTGTTGGACGAAATCACGGACGCAGACATCATTGCCGATGCCGCCGACGGTGAACTTGGTAGCGTGGCGACAGCGACCGCCTGGGCTATTCTCGAGTCCAGCCACGCTAGTCTTCTCGCCGAGATCGCGCAGTCCAAGCTGGTCCTGACGAATGGTAAGGCTTTCAAGCGCCTCGAATGGGAAGGGCACATCGAGCCTCCGCCGACGAGTCGAGCCCGCTATCAGGCCTTGGGCGTTCGCGCGGCCAAGGGCACGGGCATCGAGGAATACCTGGTTTTGTGCCGGGCAATGGATGCAAAACTGCTGGAGGAACGATCACGGCTTGCCGAGGCGGCTCGTGAGGGCAACGTCGCCTTGCGCAGTGAAGCTTTCGCACTGGCCTATTATGGCTTCGGGCCGCGACACAACTTCACGCTCGCCGCGACGCAGGCTGACGCAACGAGGTTCACCCATATCATCGGCAATCGGCCACCGAAGATCGCGATGCGGTCTCTTGTCGGCTTGACCTCGGGCGAGCTCCTGTTCGTTCTGAAGCAACGCCATGAGCTGTTTGGCAAAGAGGATGTCACGCGATTCACGCTTGAGCTGACCGAGGTATTGCGCACGCGGTGGAGATACGAGCCCTATCATGTCCGGCTGGAACTGCTGCACATCGTCGGGTTCGTCCGGGACGCCGAGGAGACGGCGAGGGCTGGCCTTATCGAGGCGATCAACGCCCTCGAGATTCACGCCTCAAACTGGGCGTTGAATTCGAGCGTGATCGATGCCCTCAAGATACTGGGAGCGCTTGACGACGAGGGCGAAAGGCAGCGAGCTGCAATTCGTGACGAGGTCGTGGCGGTGATCGGGGAAGCGGACAGCGACGACATCCGCGAGCAGGCCCTCAGCGTCTACACGCGGATGTTCGATCACCCGTTCGATTGGATCTATGCCGAGGAAGTCTACGCGTTGCCGGAGGAGACCCAGCGTCTACTTTATCGCCGCGCCTTTCAGGCTAATGGAATCGGTGATTCCATGAGCGTGAGGTACTTGGCGCAAAGGATCGCAGAATATGACGAGCCGTCAGACGCTCCATTGTTCTCGAACCTGGCGCGACTTCCGTCCCAGACGAATCCGATGAGCCAGGACGAGATGGCTGCCTTCGTCCTGGCGGTTCGCTTCCTCGCACGAAACGCCGCGCCGCTCCCGCTTGTAGGGGCCGAGAACGATGCACAACAGTGCATGGTTCTCGTCAGAACACTGGTCTATGCGGCCGAGTCCGGCCGCGACGCCGACAGGGAACAGGCTCGCGCGGCCTGGGAGCAATTGCACGCACTCCGGCCGCAAGCCGTCATCGGCTGCCTTGCAGAGATCAACGAGGCGCTGGCCGCAAGTCACGTGGCGGAGCGACCGCCCAACTATCCTGCCGTCAACCTGGTCGATGTGTTTCCGGCCGACCTGCTCGCGGTCAGCCGGAAGTTGGTTGATGAGGGCGTGCCACCGACGTCGTATCATCGGGTGGGCTCTGGTGATCGGGACCTGCATTTCGCCTTTAGCGTGATTGCGAAGCACGGTGACCGCAGCGATCTCGGCAGGTTACGGCGTGTAAGTGCAGATCACCCGTTTGCGCAAAAGGCCATTGAGGTCATCCGGGCGATCGAGACATCCGCAGCCGCTGCCAACCGATAGCCCGGTCTCCGGCAGGCCAAAAGCGTCGATGTTAGCATAAAGAGGGGCGTGGGGCAGTTCAGTCGCCAGCTTGGAGCACTGCCGGAGCCACCGCATCCTCCTGTTGCGATCGGTGCAACCAAGCGATATCTACCTCATTCCCTGCTGCGTCGAGAATCACTAGCGAAACTCGTGCCATCTGTTTTCGGAGACGGTCGCCAAGCAATCCGTGACGCATGATGTACCCGGCGTTCCCTCCTAGCAGCGAGTGGCTCATGAGGAGGTGAATGTCGAGCTGCCATATGCCAGCAGCGTGCGCGAGCGTCCTATATGCCTGGACCGCTTCGGAATTGCGGGCGTGGCAGGTTGCGGCCCCATCATCGTCGCTCAGGGGGTGGCGAGTGCTCGGCGGTAAGCGCCCGTTCAAAGTCTAGCTCATCAGGTCTGCTCTCGGGACGACTGCTAACAAACGCCTACGATATACCATCGGCACCCTTGTAAGATGTGCTTAACGACGTTTACAGTCCAAAGAAAATAGATGCAGAGCCAAGGGGGGCGCTGTGCAGAGTCTCCATGTCCATCGGGCACGTCTTGTCTGATACCGAGGCGGCGGCGCCGCAACAGAAGACTTGGCCGTCGATCGACAACGTTGCTCCCAAGGAGCAAGGCGGGCCGGTCGCAAGGCAGGGATTTTCCTACCAAGACGAGATCGCGGTCGGGTTTTTGCTCGACATGATCGAGGACGCGGGTCTGGCCAAAATTCATTTCGAGACCCACGACGATCTTATTCTCGTTCGCATCCTGGGCGCAAACTCGGCCCAGACCATCGCCGAGTTCGTGCAGGTCAAAGCCGGTGAGCCCGATAAACTCTGGTCCGTCGCCGATATCTGCCAGCGCAAGAAGAAGGACGCCATCGGTACCTCGATCTTCGAGACCTCTCTCGGGCGCGATGAGCACGACGAGTTCGCAGCCTTCCGCTTAGTGACGCTTCGCCCTGTCGTTTCCGATCTGACCCCGCTCACCTATGCCTTCGAGTCGGACGGGCGAAAGCCCGGCTGCGAGGCCATGACGGCATTGGAGATGGCTCTGAACGTCAAGTTCCCGGGGCTGAAATCCCCCAAAGATAATGGCTGCGGCTACTGGCTGGAGAATTGTCTCTGGGACGTGCGTCATGATCTGAAGACTGTCCAGAAGGCCAATACTGTTCGGCTCTTCACGCTCGCAGAGAAGGCGGGGCAGCCGCTTTTGCTGGAGCAAATCGATGTGCTCCTCACCGAGATGCGGGTCTGGGTGAAGGCGGCAGGCGACGCCAAATGGATGCCCGACAAGGCCAAGAAGATCGTTACGCGTGCGGAAGCCGTCGGCTGGTGGCAGCAACGTCTGGCGAAGTTGGCGCAGGGCACCAATGCCCCGTCCGGCGGGATGCTCGCCGAGAAGATGAAGTCGGCCGATCTTCCGGAATCGCTCATCGCCATGGCCGTCGATCTTCGCCTCGGCTACGCCGCTAAGGTTCGAACCGCCACCTATATGGAGCCCGACCTCACGGAGGCGCTGCAAGAACAGGTGAAGTCCACGGCGCAATCGCTCAGCGCGGACCTAGCGGCCGGACTGCTCGATCTGGGAGGCCCCCAGTTCCACGCTCGCTGCCTGGCGGCGATGAACGCACTCAACGACACCCGTCCCAGCGGCGCGAAAGATCAGGCCGCCTTCCTCAAGGGCTGCCTCTACGACATCGCGGATCGGTGTCTGTTGCGTTTCGACAGGATGGCCTCGTGAAGTCGCTCGCCCGTCTTGGAGGCCAGCCAGCGAGCCTTCCACTCGCGGCCGACGACATCCTAGAGTTTCACGCCGCGAGACTGCTGCTCCTGATGCACGTCTGTGGCACCTCCGGACGGATCGACGGCCTAACGAAGATGGCCAAGCTCGACTTCTTCACCCGGTATCCCGACTTCTTCGAGGCAGCGCGCGCCGCGATCGACAACACTTCGGCGGCCTCGGCCCGTGAAGACGACGCCGTGGAGTCTTCCATGGTGCGCCACCACTATGGGCCTTGGGACAAGCGGTACTATCAGGTGCTCGGCGTGCTCGAAGCCAAGCAGCTGATTACTGTCATCAAGCACAAGCGGTCTTACCAGATCGCCCTGTCGCCCCTTGGTAAGGAACGCGCGAAGGCGCTCGCCGCTCGGCCGTCGTTCCAAGATCTGATTTCTCGCCAGCGCGAGGTGAAGAAGGTGTTCGGATCGAAATCCGGGACCTTCCTAAAGGATCTCATCTATCGCCTGTTCGACAAGGAAGTCGGCAAGCGTACCCTCGGTCAGGTCATCACTCCATGAGCGGCATCTTTCTCTCTATCACCTCCGTCGATCGACGTCTGGCGACCGGGAATGTCGAGACTCTAGAGTTCCGGACCGGCGTCAACGTCTTTGTGGGGCCGCCCAATACGGGCAAGACCAAATGGCTTCAGACGCTCGACTTCCTCCTCGGCGATACCGGTGCCAATCCCTATGAAGCCGCCGATTCAGAGGGACTAGCGGAAAAATACGACGCGGCCGGGGCCTGGTTACAGATCGGTGACGACGCCTTCCGCATTGAGCGTCGTTGGAATGAGCCCGGAGCCAAGGGCAAGGTCTTCATCGATGATGAGGGCATGCTCGCCCGGGATTTCCAGCATTGGCTAATGGAGAAGCTCGCCATTCCCATGGTGAACTTCCCCAAGGGCAATCCGATGTCCGGCCAGACCTGGCCCGAACTCAGCTTCAGAAGCCTGCTTCGCCATATCCATCGCCAGCAGCGATTCTGGAGCGGCTTGGTCGATCTCCAGCCCGACGCCGAGTTCCATGCCGGTCTGTTGTCTTTCCTAGGGCTGGCCGACCGCGTCTACAGTGAAGACTACGGCACCCTGGTGAAGCTGCGCCTTGAAGCCATGAACCTGAAAGCGCGGCGGGAGCAGTACGGCCAGACCCTGAACGACCTAGCGATCGACCTGCTCGACGCCGACGACGCCAGCCTCGGCGTCAACGACACGACCATTCTCGCCGCTCAACAACGACTGCGCGATATGGTCAGCAAGCTTCAGGAGGAGCGGATACGCGTCCTCGCCGAGGCCAGCGCGCGAACCATTCCCGCCGCCCAGCGGTCTCGGGTCGAGACCCTCAGCCACGCGCGGGCGCAAGCTCTTGAGGCATTGACGACCGTCAGCCGCAAGCGCCAGGCGGCGGACGAGCGTCTCAAAGATGTCCTCAGATACCGGAAGGATCTCGCCGACGAGATCGACCGGATGGCTCGCGCGGCGGATGCCGGCGACATACTCTCGGATTTGCGCGTCACCCATTGTCCCGCATGCGATCAAACGCTTAAGGCCGCCCACGCCCCCGATCACTGCTTCGTCTGTCACCAGCATCTGCCGGATGAGCCCGAGATCGAGGGGCTCGGGGTGGTGCGCCTTCGGTTCGAGCAGGACCGGTTGACGGGCGAACTGAAAGAGGCGGACGATCTCCTTGATGTCTTGAGTCGCGATGTCGAGAAACAGGCGTCAGAGATGCGGTCGGCTGAGGAGGGCTTACGAGCAATCGAAGTCGAGCTCGGCCCGGCTCGCCAAGCCGTCGCCGCGCTCGCCCAAGCTGATGTCAGTGCAATCGACGTCGCGCTCGGGCAGGCCGCCGAGCGAGCTAAACAGATGGATCGGGTGACGGCGGCGCTCGAACTGGGTAAGTCTCTGACGGCTCAGGTCAAGGTGCTCGAAGACCAGATCAAGCCGTTGGCGGAACGGGTCGACGAATCCTTCAGGGCGATCGACTTCGACGAGGCCGCGCAGTGGCTCGAGGACGGGATGAATGCCTATCTCGAAGCACTCAATCGCGAGCGGCCCCAGACTTGGAAGCATAACCGGGTCGAGGTCGATTTGACGCGGTCCAGCGTCTCTTTCCGGATCGGGCGCAAGAAGTGGCAGGGCGCCTTGGGCGGAACTGACACCCTCTATTTCCTGATGGCTTATCATTATGGTCTTATGTCGCTCAGCCCGAACCCCCAGACCCACTATCCAGGACTGGCCATCATAGACGTGCCCGGCGAGTTTTCGGGTGAGTCCATCGGGGACAAGGAAAATTTCATCGTCCTGCCTTTCATAGACCTGCTGAAGGGCGAGTCTTTCAAGGGCACACAGCTGATCATCACTGGTGCGGCCTTCACTGGCCTGGCAGATGTCCATGTCCAAGCCCTGACCAAGGTCTACGTCGCCTGAGGCTGTCGCTAGCGCGAAAGTATAGTCTGACCAACTTCAGCCGCAGGTACCCCCGCCACGACACGATAGTCGTGCTGGATGTCGACGTCTCTGCTGTATCCACAGTGGTTGTGTATCTCATCCATTCGTGAGTTTCAGCAATGTCGGGGCAGCGCGAGCCTGCCGTTAATAGCTCACCATCGGACTTGTCGTTTCCGGTTCGCATGGCGACACTGTCCTCCAGACATCAGACCGGCAGCACTTAGAAAATTTCCACAGGCCTCAAACCGGCAGCAATGGTGGCGCATTGCGGCCGGAGCTCGTTGATCCGCCGAAGGGTAGTTTTCGCGCCGTATCCGTCCGAAATCGGCTATTCCGCTACCCACCCCGTCTCATCCATTCGCGTTTAGGGCCGCGGAGGAGTCCCAACCGGCGACCTCCTACCTGACTTTTGATCGGCACCAGGGTGGCCGCTTGAGCAGGATTCACGACCGTCGCGATCGTGGAACAAGCCAGTGCAGGTAGCCACCGTCGATGGTTTCCCGGGCGGCTTTCAGGATACGGGCAAGGCGACGGC
>VFQN01007329.1_pt1 | contig 11948 bp, 9 predicted proteins | sample 3512371 | NCBI WGS metagenome assembly VFQN01 (sample SAMN10412370, study PRJNA504923) | tailings metagenome | isolation source: Replicate 2 from Balatoc abandoned mine | place: Philippines: Itogon, Benguet | collected 2017-08-28
GTGGTCGGCCCGCACCCGTTCCCGATGATGGTCCGCGACTTCCAGAGCGTCATCGGCCGCGAAACGAAGGAACAGTCGCGCGAGCTGTTCGGCCGGCTGCCGAACGCGGTGGTGGCGTGCGTGGGCGGCGGGAGCAACGCGGCGGGGATCTTCTACCCGTTCGTGGACGACACCGACGTGGAACTGATCGGCGTCGAGGCCGGCGGGCGGAACAAGGACCGCGGCCAGCACGCGGCGACGCTCACCTACGGCGCCCCGGGCGTGCTGCACGGGAGCTACAGCTACGTCCTCCAGGACGACGACGGGCAGACGGCCGACGTGCACTCGGTGAGCGCCGGGCTCGACTACCCCGGCGTCGGCCCGGAGCACAGCTACTGGCGCGACAGCAGCCGGGTTCGGTACTGCAACGTCAGTGACAAGGAGGCGCTCGACGGGTTCCACCTCTGTGCTCGGTTGGAGGGCATCTTGCCCGCGCTTGAAACCGCCCACGCCGTGGTCGAAACGCTGCGCGAGGCGGCGAAGCGGCCGAAGACGGACGTGGTGGTGCTGTGCTTCAGCGGCCGCGGCGATAAGGACTGCGCCGAGGTCGCCCGCTTGACCCAGGGCGAACGGCCAGCGTGAGCCGGCTGGTGGTTGTGTCATAGGCCCGCACGGGGTCTGGGCAGCACCACGAGCCCCCCGTCGGTCGCAGCCCGCGCGGGGTTACTGACCCACCGATAGCCGGGGTTGCGTTAGGCCGGGGCGCGAGCCCCGGTGTTCCGTGGGCCGAATACCACCGGGGCTCGCGCCCCGGCCTAACGCAACCCCGGCCATCTGGTGTCCCGTCGAAGTCGTCCGCGCAACGACCAGCCGGCTCACGCCGGCCGGTCGCCCGGATCAACCTCTCGGCCGCGCCCCGCTTGACCGCGCGGAAAGAATAGCAGCGACAAGTCCGAACCCAGGTGTCCATTCGGGGCTGGCAGCACGGCCGGCCGCGGCGGAGACCGTTGTGATCCCGGCCATCATCCACAAGCGGGGCTCCGTCCACCCCGACGCGCAAGCCGAGGCCGAGGAGCCGTCGGTCGTCCCACTGCCGACGCCGCCGAAAGCGGTCCTCGAACTCGTCCCCGAGTCGGTCGCGCGCGAGAACCTCGTCCTCCCGTGCCGCCTCGACGGCGACACGCTCTGGGTCGCCGCCGCGGATCCGAACGACCTGATGGTCGCCGACAAGCTCACGTTCATCCTCAACAAGAAGATCCGCCTCGTCGGCTACCCGAAGCGGCTGCTCATTGCCGCCATCAACGAGCACTACGGGCAGACCGAGACGGAGTCGGTAGACTCGATGCTCTGCGAGTTCACCGACACGGCGATCGACTTCACAAAAGTCGATGTCGATCTCGCCGACGCGGATCACGACGAACCGGACGCGATGCTACGGCGGGCGAAAGCAAGGTATCTGAGCCGATCGGCCTTGGAGCGGCCCTCGCTGGCACGGTCAAAGGCCTTACGCGCCGCGCCCGGCGAGGTTCAAATTGCCGCCCTTTCACGCAGTATCCCCGTGCGGCCGGCACCGCCGGGGCTCGACACCACCCCTGACTACGGGACCGCGTCCATGTGGTACTACACGGTCGAGGAGGGGCAGCGGGCGCTCATGATCCGCCGCGACGGGCGCATGGAGGTCGTCGTCGGCCCGCGGCGGGTGTGGGTCGGCCACAACCGCTTCGAGAAGATGCGGCACTACGTCGCGCACCCGGGCGAGTTCCTCATCGTCCGCTTCCGCGACGGCCGCCAGGAACACCTCGCCGGCCCCGCCGACCTGTGGTTCGACCCGCGCGTCCACGAGACCGTGGCGCGGCAGGACGCGCTCCAGCTCGCGGCGAAGGAGGCGGTGATCGTCTACAGCCGGGCCGCCAACTCGGATGCCATCGCGCGGCGCATCGTGTACGGGCCGACGCTGTTCGTGCCGGCGCCGGGCGAGTGGATGCACACGTTCACCTGGCACGGGTCGGACGGCGGCTCGCAGGGGCAGAAGAAGGTGGCGAAGGGGCTGATCTTCCAGAAGCTCTGGCTCATGCCCGACCAGATGTACCACGACGTGGCCGAGGTCCGCACCGCCGACGACGCCGTACTCACCATCAAACTCATGGTATTCTTCGAGCTCATCGACATCGACCGAATGCTCGAAGCGACCCACGACCCGATCGGCGACTTCATCAACGCCGCCACGTCCGACGTGGTGGACTTCAGCGGCCGGCGGACGTTCGAGCAGTTCAAGCACGACACCGGCGGGCTCAACGAGCTGGAGGCGTACCGGCAGCTCACCGCCCGCGCGTCGCAGAACGGCTACCGCGTCAACAAGGTCGTCTACCGCGGCTACACCGCCCCGGACCGGCTCCAGGCGATGCACGACCAGGCGATCGAGTCACGCACCCGGCTGCAACTGGAGCGCGCGACGGAGGAGCAGGCGCAGACGCTCGAAGACTTCAAGCTGAACGCGCAGATGAACCGCGCGACGCGGCGGCGGACGGAGCAGGGGATCGAGGTCGAGACCGAGATCGAACTCGCCCGCAAGCGCCAGGAGGCGGAACTGCGGCAGAAGGAGGCGGAGCGGATCGCCGTCCGCGAGCAGCGCCGCCGCGACGCGGAAGCCGAGCTCGACGTGCGCCGCCAGGCCGACGACCGCCAGCGCCAGCACCTCGCCGCCCTGCGCGAGATGGGCGTCGACCTGACCGCTTACCTGACGCAAGGCCGCGCCGACCGGGTGATCGAGCTCCGCGGCGGCAAGGGTGCGACGCCGCACCTCCACCTCGACCGCGAGGCGGAGCGGAACGGCCATTGAATCCGGCGCGACCCGCACGGCCGGAATGACCGGCCCGGTGCTCTAGATAATCTGGGCAAGACGGGTTGTGTCGGGTGCGCCGGTCGCTACAGTCGGTGGAAAGGGGGCGGTTCCCCCGATCCTGCGCCTGGAGCGACCCCATGCGGAAAGCCCTGTTCGCCGCCGTCCTCGCCCTCGCCGCCGCGGCCACGCCGGCCCGGGCGTGGGACTGGCACCCGACCAGCACGTCGGCCACGTTCCCGCTGCTCACCCCGAGCGGCTACTACGCCAACACGTACTACTACGCGTGGGCCTACCCGTGGTTCGGGTACTACAACTACGCCCACGGCCCCTACGCGTACTGTGCCCCCTACGCCACCTACGGGTACGGCGCCGCGTGCCGCGGCTGGGCTGACCCGTTCGCCGGCACTGCGCCCGCCACGCTCGTCGTCACGCTCCCGCCGGAGGCGACGCTGAAGTTCAACGGCGTGGTGGCGATGGGCACCGGCGCCGAGCGGACGTTCAACGTTCCCGCGCTGAGCTACGGGCAGGACTTCGGCTACGTCCTGACCGCCGAGGTGACCGCGGGCGGGAAGACGGCGGTGGCGACGGCGCGCGTCGTCCTCCGGGCCGGCGAGACCTCGCGGGCCACGCTCGAGATCAAGTAGCCGCGCCCCCGCGGGACCACGCCGATGCGGCTCGACCTGGCGTCCGTCCCGCAGCTCGCGCGCAACCTCACCCGCGTCGTCGAGATCGTCCGCACGCTCGCCAAGTACGGCCTCGCCGACGCGGTTGTGCGGCTCGACCCGGGGTTCGTCCGCCGGTGGGCCGCGAGGACGACCATCGTCCGTCTTTCGCACGAGCCGCAGGAAGCCCGCATCCGCCTCGTCCTGACCGAATTGGGCACGACGTTTATCAAGTTCGGTCAGGTGCTCAGCACTCGCCGCGACCTCGTCGGCTCGGCGCTCGCCGACGAACTCAGTCAGTTGCAGGGGAACGTCCCCGCCGACCCGTTCGAGGCGACGCGCGACACGGTCGAGAAGGAACTCGGCCGCCCCGTCCCCGAGGTGTTCCCGCACTTCGACCCGGTGCCGCTGGCGTCGGCGTCCATCGGCCAGGTCCACCGGGCGACACTCCACGACGGCCGGCAGGTCGTGGTGAAGGTGCAGCACCCGGGCATCACGCGGCGGGTCGAGGACGACCTCTCCATCCTCGCCGAACTCGCCGACCTTGCCGAGCGCTTCTTGCCGGACTTGCGGGCGTACCGCCCGGTCGCCGTCGTCGCCGAGTTCCGCCGCGTGCTCTTGCGCGAGCTCGACTTCCGCCGCGAGCTGCGCAACCTGCAACTGTTTCGGCAGGCGTTTGCGAAGGACGCGGGTGTCGCGGTCCCCGAGCCGTTTCCGGCATTCTCGACCGGCCGTGTGCTGACGATGGAGTATTTGGACGGCGTTCCCTTCACGCACCTCGGCAAGGTGAAGGCGGCCGGCGGCGACCTCGACGACTTGGCCGCCCGCGGGGCGCACGTCTTCCTGGCGATGATCTTCCGCGACGGCATCTTCCACGCCGACCCGCACCCCGGGAACCTGCTCTACCTCCCCGCGACGCCGGACCGCCCCGGCGGCCGCATCGGCCTGCTCGACGTGGGGATGGTCGGGCGGGTGGACGTGCGGCTACGCGACAAGATCGAGCGCGGCATTTCTGCCGCCGTGCGGCACGACGCGGCGAAGCTGACCGACCTGATCGTGCAGGTCGCCGACGTACCGCCGCGGCTCGACACCGACGCGCTCGAGTGCGAGGTGGCCGAGCAGCTAGCGTACTACTGGGGGATGCCCCTGGAGCAGTTCCAGCTCGGCACGGCGCTCAACGACCTCACCGACGCCATCCGCCGGTTCCACGTCCTCCTGCCGGCGCCGCTGGCGATGCTGCTGCGGGTGCTGGTCATCCTCGAGGGGACCGGCCGCCGCCTGTCGCCGCGGTTCAACCTCGTCGGCCTACTGGAGCCGTACGCGCGGGCGCTGGTGCTGAAGAAGCTGTCGCCGAAGCGGATGGTGCGCCAGCTGATCGGCAGCCTGCGCGAGTGGGACGACCTGATCCGCGGCCTGCCACGCGAGGTGACAGGGCTGCTGCGCCAGCTCCAGCGGCAGCAGATGTCGGTCCAGCTCGTCCACCGGCACCTGGAGCCGTCGGTGAACCGGCTGGTGTTCGGGCTGATGGTGAGCGCGCTGTTCCTCGGCTCGGCGGTGATGTGGGCGGCGAAGGCGCCGCCGCTACTGTGGGACACGCCGGTATTCGGCGTGTTCGGCTGCGCGCTGGCGACGGTCCTCGGGTTCCACCTGTTCCGGGCGATTCAGCACTCGGGGAAGTTGGAGGAGCGGGAGTAGCGCGAGCCGCTGGCAGCTCGGCGGCGGTTGACACCGCGCCCGGGCCGGCGACAATGGCGGGCACTTCTTTCCCCCGAGGCTCTCCCATGTCCGCCGCCACCACCGTGATGCCCAAGCCGACCCCCCCGAAGGTCGCCGACCAACGACTGCTGATCGGCGGGAAGTGGGTGGCGGCGGCGTCGGGGAAGACGTTCGAGACACACAACCCGGCGACCGGTGAGGTCATCTGCCGCGTCGCGGAGGGCGACAAGGAGGACGTCGACCGCGCCGTGAAGGCCGCCCGCGCCGCGCTCGACGGGCCGTGGGGCCGCATGAACGCCTCCGGCCGCGGGCGGCTCCTCAACAAGCTCGCCGACGCGATCGAGCAGCACCGCGACGAACTCGCCGCGCTCGAGACGCTCGACAACGGCAAGCCCATCGCCGACTCGCTCGCCGCCGACCTGCCGCTCACCCTCCAGTGCTACCGCTACTACGCCGGCTGGGCCGACAAGAACCACGGCCAGACCATCCCCGTCGACGGCAACTACTTCTGCTACACCCGGCACGAGCCGGTCGGCGTCGTCGGGCAGATCATCCCGTGGAACTTCCCGCTGCTCATGCAGGCGTGGAAGTGGGGGCCGGCGCTGGCGTGCGGGAACGCCGTCGTCCTCAAGCCCGCCGAGCAGACGCCGCTCACGGCGCTGCGCGTCGCGCAGCTCGCACAAGAGGTCGGCTTCCCGGACGGCGTCATCAACGTCGTCCCCGGGTACGGGCCGACCGCGGGGGCGGCGCTGTCCGGGCACCCGGACGTGGACAAGATCGCGTTCACCGGCGAGACGAGCACCGGCAAGGTCGTGATGAAGGCGGCGGCCGACAGCAACCTGAAGCGCGTCAGCCTCGAACTCGGCGGCAAATCGCCGAACGTCGTCTTCGCCGACGCCGACCTGGACGCCGCGGTCGAGGGCGCCTACTTCGGGCTGTTCTTCAACCAGGGGCAGTGCTGCGTCGCCGGCAGCCGGCTGTACGTCGAGGAGAAGGTGTACGACGAGTTCGTCGCCAAGATGACGGCGAAGGCGAAGGCGCGCCGGGTCGGCGACCCGTTCGACCCGCTGACCGAGCAGGGGCCGCAGGTGAGCCAGGAGCAGATGGACCGCATCCTGGGCTACATCGACGCCGGCAACCAGGAAGGCGCGAGGCGTTTGTCCGGCGGCGGGCGTGTCGGCGACCGCGGGTTTTTCGTGGAACCGACGGTCTTCGCCGACGTGAAGGACGACATGAAGATCGCCCGCGAGGAGATCTTCGGGCCGGTGATGAGCATCCTGAAGTTCAAGGACGCGGACGAGGTGATCGCCCGCGGCAACCGCACGTTCTACGGCCTCGCCGCCGCGGTGTGGACGCGCGACGTGAAGAAGGCGATCCGCCTGTCGAGCGCCCTCAAGGCCGGGACCGTGTGGGTGAACTGCTACGACGTGTTCGACGCCGCGGCGCCGTTCGGCGGGTTCAAGATGAGCGGCATCGGCCGCGAACTCGGGCAGTACGCGCTCCAACTGTACACCGAGGTTAAGACTGTCATTATGGCGACGTGAACCGGTGCGATTCTGTCAAACGCCCGGTTGCACCCGCAGCCGGGCGACGTTACTGTTGATTCGGCGGCTCACTTCACTCGTCCGTTGACTCGTGCCGCCACATCTCTCCCAAGGTGTCGCATGCTCTCCCGTTCCGTCCCGCGGGACCGCCGCGGGTTCACGCTGATCGAGCTCTTGGTCGTTATCGCCATCATCGCCATCCTGATCGGGCTGCTGTTGCCGGCCGTCCAGAAGGTCCGCGAGGCCGCCGCGCGGATCAAGTGCACCAACAACCTGAAGCAGTGGGTGATCGGCATGCACGCCTACCACGACGCCAACGGGTCGTTCCCGAGGGGGTCGTCGAACGCACCGCGGCAGACGTGGGTGATGTACCTCTGGCCGTACGTCGAGCAGACGGCGCTGGCCAACCAGAACAATCTCAACGAGCACTTTTACAACGCACCCGGCACCATCGTGAACACGATGAACGGGCTGTGCGCGGTGAAGATCCCGATCTACTATTGCCCGAGCGACAGCGGCAACCCGGACCAAAACGTCGGGACGTACCAGCGGTGCCGCGGGAACTACGTCGTGAACTGGGGGACCGTGTCCTACGACTCCGGCCCCGGGACGGCCGGGAAGGCGCCGTTCTGGCACCAGGCGGCCGGCGGCCGGACGCCCGGGAAGACGACGATGGCGAGCATTTCCGACGGCACCTCGAACACCCTGCTCATGTCCGAGTACCTGATGGCGAAGGGGCCGGACGACAACGACTGGCGCGGCGACATCCACAACGACGACGGGGTGTTCCGCTTCCACACCATCCGCACCCCGAACACCACCGCGGCCGACGTGATCGCCGGCGGGTGGTTCCAGGACACCGGCGACCCGGCCATGCCCGCGACCGCCGGCACCCCCCAGAACAACGCCGCCCGCGGCCGCCACACCGGCGGGGTGAACGCCTCCCTGTGCGACGGGAGTGTCCGGTTCGTCCGCTCCTCCATCGACTTGACCAACTGGCAGCGGATGGGCACGATGGACGGCGGGGAGGTGTCGACCAATGACTAGCCGCCACCGGGCCGCGGCCGCCGGGTGGGCGGCCGGGCTCGCCGCCGCGCTCGCCACCGGCTGCGGCGACGGACCCAGGACGGCGACCGTCTCGGGCGTAGTGAAGGTCGCCGGCAAACCAGCCGAGAAAGGCTCGGTCACGTTCGTTCCCGCCGACGGCAAGGGGTCGACCGCCGGCGGGAGCATCGGCCCCGACGGCAGCTACACGGCGACCGGCGTGCCACACGGCCGGATGAAGGTCGAGGTGCGGGTCCCGAAGGTGGTCGGGAAGAAACCGCTGTACGGCAAGGACGGGCCGTACATGGACGTGCTCGCCGAGGTCCTCCCCGACAAGTACCACAACAGCACCGAACTGACCGTCGAAGTGTCCGGCAACGCGACGAAGGACTGGGATCTCACCCCGAAGTAGGCCAACAGTTCAGTCCGGTGGGACCGGCGCCACGCCGGTCCCACCGGACTGAACCGGCCTTCGGCGGGCACGTCGCGCCCGTCGTACAATCCCCCGCATGACCTCCCCCCGCCGGTTCCTCGTCCTCCAGATGCTCATGCTCTGGCAGGGCGGGTTCCTGTTCTACACCGCGTTCGTCGTCCCCGTCGGTACGAAGGTGCTCGGGTCCGGTGCCGCGCAGGGCGCCATCACCTCGCGCGTGACGGAGACGCTGAACGCCCTCGGCGCGGTCGGCGTCGCGGTCCTCGCGTGGGAACTGGCTGTCACGCGCGACCCACACCGACGGCGCACGGCGGTGCGGTGGTGGTGCTGGGCCGTCGCTCTTGTCTGTCAGTACCTCATGTTCGTGTTCCACGAACTCCTCGCGTCCTTCATGGACCCGGACCGGCGCCACGTCGTCATCCGCCCGCCGTTCTACCCGGTCCACCGGATGTACCTGTGGGCGAGTACGGTCCAGTGGTTCGTGCTGCTCCCGCTCGCGTGGTGGACGCTCCGCGCCTGGGCCGCGGAGGTGGCTTCGACCGGGCCACAGCCGGCGTTCACCCCGGGAAGCGCGGCCCGGCCGGAATTCAAGCCGGACGAGACGGCTGGTGAATTCTCTCCGCTCTCCCCTCCGGTTCGTTGACAGACGCGCGCCGCGGTGCATAGATTTCACGCGGACACCCGTCCCGACCGTTCACCAGTCCGACCGCGGCGCGTCGACCCCACGGCCGCCACCGAACCCCCTCGGCGTGCCGGCCGACGCGGCACCGTCGCCCGTTTTGTTCGCACCGACCGCCCCGGCGTTCGCCGCGGCCGTCCGCAGACCGCGCCGGCCCTCCCGCCGGCAGGAAAGGAACCACCATGTCCGCGTCCGATGTGACCAGCCGTGCCCGGCCCGAACTGTCCAGCCTGGAAGCCCGCGAGGTTCCGGCCACCCTTGCAGTGTTCAACACGAACATCCTCACCGTGACCGGCGACGCCAACGCCAACGCCATCACCGTGGCCGCCGACTCCGCCGGCAACCTGACCGTGACCGACAACGGCACCCCGGTGTTCATCCGCAGCACGTTCGGCACCCCGACCAAGACCGCCCTGACGACCGTAACCGTGAGCGGCCGCGGCGGCGACGACACGATCATCCTCGACCGCTCCCTCAACGTCCTCGACGCCACCGGCAAGCTCGCCGCGGCCCCGAACGCCACGCTGAACGGCGACGGCGGGAACGACACCATCCGCGTGCTCAGCGGCGGGTTCGTCGGCGGCGTGGTCGGCGCGCCGATCGTCGGCAACACGGTCATGGACGGCGGAGCCGGGAACGACTTCCTCGACAGCGGGTTCGGCAACGACGTGATGCTCGGCGGAGCCGGGAACGACACCCTCCGCTGGCTCCCCGGCACGCTGATCGACACGTTCGACGGCGGGGCTGGCAACGACACCGCGGTCGTCGTCGGGAACGACAACAACCAGGGTGACGCGTTCGTGCTGAGCGCCAACGGCCCGGGCGCCGCCCGGTTCATGCGCACCAATCTCGTCCCGTTCTTCATCGACATCACCACGACCGAGAACGTGACGCTCCAGACGCAGAGCGGCGACGACACGATCACCGTCAACAACCTCGCGGGCACGGGCATCCGCAATGTGACGGCGGACGGCGGGGTCGGGAATGACGTGATCGACGGGTCGGCCACGAACGTCAACCTGCTCCTCATCGGCGGCGCCGGCGACGACTCGCTGACCGGCGGGTCCGGCAACGACACCCTCGACGGCGGACTCGGGAACGACAAGCTGTCCGGCGGGAAGGGGCTCGACACGCTCAACGGCGGCGACGGGAACGATACCCTCGACGACGGCGGAAAGGACTGCAAGCAGGACGTGCTGATCGGCGGGACCGGCGCGGACACGTTCGTCCGGCGTCAAGTGAAGTCGTCGCCGATGTTTCCGCAGTTCGACGAGGTCGTGACCGACGCAGCGGCCGAGGACACCACCGTGGTTATCAAGGTCTGATCGGTGGATCAGGAGTGATGGCGGCGGGCGGGTCGTGTACCCTAAGAGGGGCCGACCCGCCTGGCCCGTTTCGGGTGTCGTTCATGCTCGTCCGCCTCGCCGGCCCCGTCGCGGTGTTCGCAGCTGCGATCGCGCTCGTCGTCGTTGGCCACCTCGGCGCCCAGCCGGAACCGGGCGCGAAAGCGCCACAGGTCGATTTCACGAAGGACGTGCGGCCGATCCTGAACCGGCACTGCGTCGCGTGCCACGGCGCCGAGAAGCAGAAGGGTGGACTCCGCCTCGACCGCCGGGCCGACGCGCTCCGCGGCGGCGACAGCGGCAAGGCGGTCGTCCCCGGGAACGCCGCGGACAGCCTCTTGCTAAAACTCGTCAGCGGCGCCGACCCGGACACCGTGATGCCGCCGCGCGGCGACCGGCTGACGCCGGCCGAGGTCGGCGTGCTACGCACCTGGATCGAGCAGGGTGCCCGCTGGCCGGACGACGGCTCGGCGGTCGCCAACCCCGCCGACTGGTGGTCGCTCAAGCCCCTCCTGCGCCCGACCGTGCCGGGCGTTCCGGCCGCCACCGGATTCGTCGTCCGCAACCCGATCGACGCCTTCGTGCTGGCAACGCTCCACGCGAAGAACCTGACGCCGTCGCCCGAGGCCGACCGCCGCACGCTCATCCGTCGGCTCTATTTCGACTTGCTCGGCCTGCCGCCGACGCCCGACGAGATCGACGCCTTCGCCGCTGATCCGGACCCGCTCGCCTACGAGAAGCTGGTCGATCAGCTGCTCGCGTCGCCGCACTTCGGCGAGCGGTGGGCGCGGCACTGGCTCGACGTGGTCCACTTCGGCGAGACGCACGGCTACGACAAGGACCAGCCCCGACCGAACGCGTGGCCGTACCGCGACTACGTCATCCGCTCGTTCAACGCCGACAAGCCGTACTCGCGGTTCGTGCGGGAGCAGATCGCCGGCGACGTACTGTTCCCGGGCACGGCGGACGGCGTCGAGGCACTTGGCTTCCTATCCGCCGGCCCGTGGGACTTCATCGGCCACGTCGAGCTCCCCGAATCGAAGATCGACGGCCGCGTCGCCCGGCACCTCGACCGCGACGACTTCGTGTCGAACACGGTCGGCACGTTCCTGAGCCTGACGGCTCACTGCGCCCAGTGCCACAACCACAAGTTTGATCCGATCCCACAGGAGGACTACTACCGCCTCCAGGCCGTGTTCGCGGCGGTCGACCGGGCCGACCGCACCTACGACCCCGACCCGGTGACCGGCCCGCGCCGCGCCGAGCTGACCGCGAAGCGTGCCGCCGCGCAGCAGCGCGTGACGCGCGTCGAGGGCGCCGCGAAGGCGAAGGCGGGACCGGCGCTCGCCGACCTCGACCGTCAGCTCGCCGCGGCGAAGCAGGCGCCGGGCGCTCGGCCGCAGGAACACGGTTACCATTCGGCGCTCGCTGACAAGGTTGACGCGGCCAAGTGGGTACAGGTCGATCTCGGCGAGAGCGTGTCGCTCGATCGCGTCGTGCTGCGGGCGTGCCACGACGACTTCAACAACATCGGCGCCGGCTTCGGCTTTCCGGTGCGGTTCAAGGTCGAGGTGTCTGACGATGTGACGTTCGCGCGGGCCGCCGTGGTCGCCGACCACATCTCGGTCGACTTCCCGAACCCCGGCCTAGCCCCAATGCCCTTCAGTTAAGCACAACCACCGCGTCGCGGAAGGGTTTCGTCGGCT
>VFQN01007330.1_pt1 | contig 11947 bp, 10 predicted proteins | sample 3512371 | NCBI WGS metagenome assembly VFQN01 (sample SAMN10412370, study PRJNA504923) | tailings metagenome | isolation source: Replicate 2 from Balatoc abandoned mine | place: Philippines: Itogon, Benguet | collected 2017-08-28
CGATCGAACGGCTGCTCAGCTGGCGCTCAGTCCTGCTCACCCAGGACAATATCGACAGCTATTTCGGCCGCTATGTCGACAATAATGGCGTGGCGCCGTTCGACTACAAGCGAATGTCCAAGGTCCTGCATCCGAACGACTGGGACCCACAGAACGAGGTCTTTCCGCTGGACGTCGACAGCCTCTGGGACGGGCTGCCCAAGCCGGACGGCTGGCAGTACCCCAAGGAATATACCGAGGCCAAGGCCAACGGCGACTGGGAAGCGGTCACGGCGGAATATGCCGGGCACTACCAGGTGAAGTTCATCGGCCCGTCCCCGAACGCGTGACCGCCGGAGTTTCCATGAGCCTCGATCCCCTGGCTGGCGTCCTGACCCTGGAGCGGCCGAACCCCAAGATCGTCGCGGAACCACCGCCGCCTTTGTTCCGTGCCGAGGGCCTGACCAAGCGCTACGAGGCCAATAGCGTCCTGAGCGAGGTCGGCTTCACCGTGCCGCGCAACAAGGTGGTGACCTTCGTCGGCGAGAATGGTGCCGGCAAGTCCACCCTGTTCAACATCCTGAGCGGCATTGTCTGGCCGGAGGCCGGCCGGATGTGGTTGGATGGGGAGCCTTTCGCGCCGCAAGGCTACGGGCAGGCGGCCGCGAAGGGGGTGACGCGCGTCTTCCAGGAGCAGGCGCTGATCCAGAACGTGCCGGTCTACGAGAACCTCCTCCTGTCGGAGGAGGCCCGCTTCACCCGGCTCGGACAGTTCGTCGACCGCAAGGCGATGATCGCGACCGCCGAGCGGATGGTCGAGGACGCCGGGCTCGACATCGATGTGCGGCGACGCACCGGCGACTATGACTTCTCCAAGCGCCAGTCGATCGAGATCGTGCGCGCCTGCCTGGGGCCGGTGCACCTGGCCGGGATCGAGCGCCCCTTCATCCTGCTGGACGAGCCGACCTCGGCGCTGGACCGCCGGGACGAGGAGGCGTTCTTCCGCCTGGTCGAGAAGCTGAAGGCCAAGGGCTCGCTCCTGTTCGTCTCGCACCGGCTGACCGAGGTGCTGGAGATCTCCGACCTGATCTACGTCCTGAAGGACGGCCAGCTCGTCGCCTCGCTGGATGCGAAGGAAGCCGACCAGGCGACCCTGCACGGGCTAATGGTCGGGCGGGAGCGGGCGGCGGACTTCTACTACGAGCGCCGGCAGAAGCGGATCGATCGGGAAGATGTCGTGCTGCATCTGGACCGGCTCGATCGCCCCGGCTCCTACCAGGAAGTGAGCCTGGAGGTGCGGGCCGGCGAGGTGGTCGGGATCGGCGGTCTCCTTGATTCCGGCAAGAGCGCACTCGGCAAGGGTGCCGCCGGGGTGGAGCCGCCGGCCTCGGGCACCGTGGCGCTGGCCGGTGCTGCACCGGCCGAGCCGCAGATCGGCCGCTTCGTGCGCGCGGGCCTGGGCTATGTCCCGGCCGAGCGGCTGACCGACGGGCTGATCGCACCCTTCAGCGTCGCCTGGAACATGACGCTCGCCAGTGGCGGCGACCTCCTGACCAGCCGGCTGGGCCTGTGGCGCCGCCGGCACGAGCTCGCCACGGCCGATCACTATGTCCGGCAGCTCCGGGTGCGCTCCGGCACGCCGAACCTGCCCTGCACCAAGCTCTCGGGCGGCAACCAGCAGAAGGTGGTGCTCGCCCGCTGGCTGGCCCGCAAGCCGAAGGTGCTGATCCTCGACAATCCCACCCGCGGCGTCGACGCCGGGGCCAAGGAGGAGATCTACGCCCTGATCCGCGACCTGGCCGACGAGGGCGTGGGCATCCTCCTGATCACCGACGAGCTGCTCGAGCTGATCGGGCTGTCCAACCGGATCCTGATCATGCAGCGCGGCCGGGTAGTGACCGAGGTCGCGGCACCCGCCGATGCCAAGCCCGGCGAGCGCGAGCTGGTCGCCTGGATGCTGCCCGGCGCCAACGGCGCGACCGACACCCTGCCGCACGCCCCCTCCCAGCAGAAGATCCCCGCATGATCGCTCAAGGCCAAATCCCGCGCCTGGCCCTGGCCCTGGCCAGCCGCCGCTCCCTCCTCGCCAACCTCAACAATGGCCTGTGGCTGCCGGTGGCGGTGGTCGTGGCGCTGGTGGTGTTCTTCTCGCTCGCCACCGATTCCTTCGCGACCTTGCGCAACTTCACCGCGATCACCGGCCAAGCCGGTACGCTGCTGATCGTCTGCCTGGGCACCACCTTCGTGGTGCTGATGGGCAGCATCGACCTGTCGGTGGGCGCCATCGTGCTGCTGGTGGGGGCGGCCAGCGTGATCATCCTGAACGCCACCGGCGTCGGCTGGCTGGTGCTGCCGGTGGCAGCGGCGCTGGGCGCGGTGCTGGGGCTGGCCAATGGGCTGATCTATGCGTTCGGCCGGATCCCCTCCTTCGTGGTGACGCTGGGCTCGCTCTCGATCTTCAGCGGCATCGCCCTGCAGATCCTGGAAGGCCGCGCCATCCAGTTCACCGTGCCGGGCTTCGAGGAGATCGCGATCGGCCAGCTGATCCCGCGCCTGCCCAACATCGCGCTGTGCGCGCTGATCGCCTGGGCGATCGTGGTGTTCATCGCCGAGCGCACCCGGTTCGGCCGCTTCATGTACCTGATTGGCGGCGGCGAGAACGTGGCGCGCACTGCGGGCGTGCCCGTGCGCCGCTACAAGATCTACGCTTTCGCCCTGTCCGGCCTGCTCGCCGGCGTCGGCGCCATCCTCGCCGTGGCCCGGCTGGGTGCTGCCGGACCGTCGCTCGGCCAGGATCTCCTGCTCAACAGCCTGGCCGCGATCGTGGTGGGCGGCACCTCGCTGGCCGGTGGGGTCGGCGGGCCGCAGCGCACGCTGATCGGCGTCCTGATCATCGCCATGCTCGACAATGGCCTGAACTTGATGGGCGTTTCGCAATATTCGCAGATGATCGTGAAGGGCGCGGTGGTCATCGGTGCCGTGCTGGTGAGCCGGGAAAGTACCGTGGCCTCCGTCGTCAAATGAGGGAGATCCTGATCGTGGGCGGCGGCCTTTCCGGCGCCGCCCTGGCAGCAGCGCTCCTGGAGCGGAGCCGTCCGGGCAGCGCCGTCCGGATCATCGAGCCCCGGCCGGAGCTCGGCCGTGGCCTCGCCTATTCCTCGGTGCTGCCCGGTCATCTGCTCAATGCCGAGGCGTACCGCTTCTCGCTGCAGCCGGACGACCCCGACCACTTCCTGCGCTGGCTAGCCCGACACGTCGCTGAAGGTGGTTGGCCGGATGCGCCGGCCGACCTGCGCCACGCCTATGTCCCGCGCGCCATTATGGGGCTCTATGCCCAGCAGGTCCTGGCCCGGGCGGCAGCCAGGGCGGCGGAGCGCGGCGCCATCCTGGAGCATGTGCAGCGCGAGGCGGTCGACCTGAGCGTACCTGAGCAGGGCAGGGCGCTGCTGACGCTGGCCGACGGGCAGGTCCTTGCCGGCGACGTGGTCGTGCTGGCGACCGGCTTGTTTCCGGCGGTCCGCGCCCTGCAGGATGACCCGCGACCGGACCTGCCCCGGCGCATCCTGCAGGATCCCTGGGATCCCGCGGCGATCGCCGCACTGCCGAAGGACGGTGCCATCGCGATCGTGGGGTCCTGCCTCAGCATGGTCGATGCGGTGGTGTCGCTCGAGCAGACGGGCCATCGCGGCCCGATCCACGTGATCTCGCGCCATGGCCAAGTGGCCCATTCGCGTCGCGCAGTACCGGCCGGGCCGGATGCCCTGAAGGACGAGACTGCCAAGAGCTTGGCGCGTCTCCTGTGCAAGGTCCGCCGCCTCTGCCGGGTCGAGCTGGCCGGGGGCGGCGACTGGCAGTCGGTCGTCGACCCGATCCGCCCGCACATCGCGCGGCTTTGGAGCCAGGCCAGCGACGAGGTGCGCCACCGGTTCGTGCGCCACCTGCGGCCCTGGTGGGAGTCGCACCATCACCGTTCTCCGCCGGCCTCGGGCGCACTGGTGGCACGTCTGCGCGCGGAGGGTCGCCTGTCGGTCCGTGCCGCCACCATCCATGCGGCCCGGCACACCGCGGACGGCCGGGTGACCATCGAGCTGCGCGACCGGCACGCCAGCGCGCCGGCAGTGCTGCATGTCGATGCCCTGATCAATTCCAGCGGCATCGAGTATGACTGGACCAGGGTGCGCCATGCGTTCCCGCGCAACCTCCTGCGCCGCGGTCACGTGCGGCCTGGGCCGATCGGGCTCGGGATCGACGCGGATGCCGGTGGAGCGGTGATCGGCTGTTCCGGCAGGCCGTCCGACCGCCTGTTCTCCCTGGGGCCGCCGCTGCGCGGGCTGTGGTGGGAGAGCACCGCCGTGCCCGACATCGTGGCACAGGCCGGGGTACTGGCGGACCGGCTTGCTGGCCTGCCTCCTAGCGCTGTCCCCATCGCGCCAGCGCGTCGGCGGCAAGCTGCCGGGTGAGCTCGCCCGCCGGCAATTCCCGGCCCAGCGCTGCCGCCTGTCCAGACCAGAGCGGCGTGAAATCGCCCGATCCGGCGGCCTCGGCGCTCGTCCGCAGCGGCGCCAGGGCGCTGGCGGCCACCGGGAAGGCCGGTGCCAGATCGGACATGGGTCCGACCTCGCGGACAATGCGGTTGACGATCCCGCGCGCCGGGCGGCCGGTGAACACGTTGGTCAGCACCGTCCGGTCGTCCCGGGCGTTCCTGAGGGCGGCCCGATGCGCCGGTCCGACCTTCGCCTCCGGGCAGAACAGGTAGGCGGTGCCGAGCTGCGCGGCCGCGGCCCCCAGCGCGAACGCCGCCACGATGCCGCGGCCATCGGCAATGCCGCCCGCCGCGATCACCGGCACCTGGACCGCATCGACGACCTGGGGAACCAGCGCCATCGTGCCGGCTTGGCCCGCGATGTCGTCGCTCAGGAACATGCCGCGATGCCCGCCCGCCTCGTAGCCCTGGGCGATGATCGCGTCGCAGCCCTCGCGTTCCAGCCAGCGCGCCTCCTCCACCGTGGTGGCCGAGGACAGGATCCTGGCGCCGCTCGCTTTGACCCGGTCGAGCAGGGGCTTCTCGGGCAGCCCGAAATGGAAGCTGACCACCTCGGGCGCGAACTCCGCCACGACATCGCACATGGCGCTGTCGAACGGCGTGCGGTTGGCGCTGGCGGCCGGTGTCGCCGGATCCAGGCCGAGCTCTGCGTAGTAGGGCCGCAGCCGGTCGCGCCAGGCCTGCTCGCGTGCCGGGTCGGGCTGGGCCGGCCGATGGCAGAAGAAGTTGACATTGATCGGCCGCGAGGTGCGCTGGCGGATGATGCCCAGCTCGGTGCGCGCCTGCTCGGGTGTGAGCATGGCACACGGCAGCGAGCCCAGCCCGCCGGCTTCAGAGACGGCGATCACCATCTCGGCCGACACCGGTCCCGCCATCGGCGCCTGGATGATCGGCAGCTCGATGCCGAGCAGATCCTGGATTCGCCGGTTCGGCCACATCGCGCCGCCCTCCTGCCGCTGCCCGGTCCGGGAGGGACCGGGGCCACGGCGGCCAGCATAGCCGAAACGTCCGGCCGTTTGGCGATCAGCCGCCTGCTGGCGGACGCTCAGCGCAGATTGCAGCCCGGCACCTTGGGCCGTGCCTTTGAGATCCGCTTGAAGAAGTACTTGCAGGTTTCCAGATCCGACTGGCCTCGGAAGCCCGGCGACTCCCCACTGAAAAAAGTTCGAGATCGCGTCGAAGTGCTCCTTCTTGCTCGACAGCACGACGGGTCGCATGCGGATCACTTCGTCGGCGACATAGTCGCGCCACAGGCGATGGCGGCGCGGACAGCGTGGCCCAGGTGGAGTTCCTGGCTGAGCGGCTGGCCAGCCGGTAGCCGTAGCCGCGCCATGCCCTGGAGCATCCCTCCTGGGAATGGCGCGGCCGATCGGCTAGTCTGGGCGGTCGATCGCAAACGAGCGGGTCCGGCCCGTTGGTCAGTACGCAATTTACCAAACGAACCCGAGCGCCAAAGGCTGTCGAGAGTCTTCGACAGACAGCGCAGCCCGCTGCGGCTGGTCCGGCTCCGGGACGTCAGGCAGCGAAGAACTGCGGGTCGGGCACGACGTTCAGCGCGATGGTCAGCCGGTTGGCGTAGGCGAAGAACGCCGCCACCTCGAGGATCTCCACGATGGCGGCCTCGTCGAAGCCTTCATCGCGCAGCCGGTCCAGGTCCGGGTCGCCCAGATGCCGGGGCGCCTCGGCGAGCGTCTCGACCACCTCCGCCAGGGCCAGCTCGCGCGGGCTCAGGCGGACATGGCGGAAGCCCTGGGCGATCCGCCGCGCCCGGACCCGGTCGTCCAGCGCGGTGCCGAGCGCCTGGGTGTGGTTGAACACGCAGTAGGCGCAGTGATTGCTGGCGGACGTGACCACCGCGATCAGCTCGCGCTCCGCGGCACTGAGTGCGCTCTGCCGCGGGTCGAACAGATGCTCGTAGAAGCGGACCATGCGCAAGGCAGTGCCGGGATTGACCGCCAGTGCCTTCAGCCAGTTGGGCACGAAGCCGTAATGCTCGCGGAACCGGGCGAAGATCCGGCGGAGTTCGTCCGGCAGCTGGGCCTCGTCGGCCACGGCCAGCCGGGAGACCGGCTCGCCGGACGCCACGCCTGGTGGAGCCGGGTCGAACTCGCTGCGCTCGATGACCGTGACATGGGCCATGACGCCTGCCTCCTCAGCTGGTCAGTGGAAGTGCTTCTCGTCCGGGAGCACGCCCAGCGAGATGAAGATCCGGTTGGTATGGTTGAACCAGGCGATGGTCTCGACCGCCTCCAGGATCTCCGGCTCGCTGAAGCCCAGCGTGCGCAGCTGCTGCAGGTCGGCCGGCTCCACCGCCTTGGGCGAGCGGGTGATCTTCTCGGCCAGATGGGCCAGGGCGGCCTCGCGCGGGCTGAGCCCGGCCAGATGGTGGTCGAGGGCGATCCGCCGGGCACGGGCTGGGTCGTCCAGCACGTCGCCCAGGGCGCGGGTGTGGTGGATCTCGCACAGGCCGCAGCCATTGGTCGACGAGACCACCACGGCGATCAGCTCGCGCTCGGCCAGTGGCAGCTGCCGGCCTTTCGCGGCGAAAAGGTTGCCGAAATAGGCGGCAAAGCGCCTTGCAGTGTCGGGATTGACCGACAGCACCTGGATCCAGTTCTCGTGATGATGGTCGGCGAGCAGGGCCCGGACGTCCTCGGGCAGGCCGGCTTCGTCCGCCGGGCCTAGCCGGGAGATGACCGCGTCGTCGGCAAGTATCGGGTCGGACATGATGACCTCCTTGGTGCTGCGGATGGATGGAGCGGTCAGGCCGCCGCGCGGGTCGGAGTGAACGTGCCGCGATAGCGGGCCGCCGGGTGACGCTCGTTGATCCTGGGGCCGCGCCCTTGGAACAGGCGCTCGCGATAGGTGCCGGGCGCATAGTCCTGCTGGGCCAGGCCGCGCTGGCGCAGGACCGGCATGACATGGTCTGCGAACTCGGCGAACGAGCCGGGCAGCGTGTGGTAGATGACGTTCACGCCGTCGATCCCGGCATCCCGCCACAGCTCCAGCTGGTCGGCGATCTGCTCGGGGGTGCCGATGACCTGGGCGTTCAGCGCATAGGCGCTGGCCAGGTCGCGCACGGTCGGGCGCTGGCCGGAATGGGCCTCCTGGAACACCCGGATCAGGCCCTGCACGCCTTCGATCTCGGCCTCGTCGATCGGCCGGTCCGGGTCGAGCAGGCCGAGATCGACGCCGAGGTCGCGGCTGATATGGGCCGCCAGCCCGTCCAGGCTGATGTCCTCCGCCAAGTCGCGGGCCTTGCGCCGGGCCTCCGCCTCGGTACTGCCCACCACGAACGCCATGCCCTGGATGAACAGGAGATCATGCGGATCGCGGCCCGCCGCCGCCACCTGGCCACGCACCTCGTTCACCAGCCGGCGGGCACCATCCGGGTTCTTGCTGACGATGAACGTGCCCTCGGCGTTCTTCGCGGCGAAGGCGCGGCCGGCCTTTGAGGAGCCGGCCTGGAACAGGACGGGCGTGCGCTGCGGGGAAGGGGTGGTCAGATGGGGACCTAAGACCTTGTAACGCTCGCTCTCGTGGAAGATCCGATGGACCTTGCCCGGATCGGCATAGAAGTTGCGCTGCCGGTCCTCGACCAGGGCGTCCTCGTCCCAGGAGCCCTCCCAGAGCTTATAGACGACATCGACATATTCATGTGCCCAGCGATAGCGCTCGTCGTGGGGCACGATCCGGTCGAAGCCGAAGTTCTGCGCGGCATTGTGGCTGACGCTGGTGACGATGTTCCAGCCGACCCGGCCCTTGCTCAGATGGTCGAGCGTCGAGACCTTGCGGGCGAGGTCGAAGGGATGCGCCTGCAGGATGGAGCTCGTGAAGGTCAGGCCGAGATTCTCGGTGGCGCCGACCAGGGCCGCGGCGAGCGTGAAAGAATCGTTGACCGGGATCTGCACCGTCTCGGTGAGGAAGGTGTCCCAGCTGCCCTTGTAGACGGGATCCACGCCGATGATGTCGGCGAGGAACAGGGCGTCGAACCGGCCGCGCTCGGCGATCTTCGCGACCTCGATCCACGTGGCGAGGTCGTTGAACCGGACCTGCGCGGTGTCATCCCGCCGCCAGAGCCCATGATAGACGTGGGAAACCGAATTCATCGCGAACGCGTTGAAGATCAGGCGCTTGGCCATGGCGCGGTCCTTGGTGGAGTGGGATCAGGCGGCGAGTGCTCGGGCCGGCAGCACCAGCCGGGCTTCCTCGACCAGCTGATCGATGCGCTGGCGCAGCAGCGGGTCGTCGACCTTGCCGTCCACGATGGCGCGGTCCGGCACGAACAGGGCGGTGGGCAGGGTGCGCGCCACGAAGAAGGCGAACAGCGGGCGCAACTGATGCTCGACCACCAGGGCATGACGGTCGCTGCCGCCAGTGGCGATCAGGCCGACTGGCCGGCCGACCAGGGCCTTGTAGTCGATGAAGTCGATGAAGTGCTTGAACAGGCCGCTATAGGAGCCCTTGTAGGTCGGCGAGGCGACCAGCAGCAGGTCGGCGTTCTCGACCGCGCGGAACGCGGCTTCCAGTTCGGGCGGCGCTTGGTCGCGTGACCGCAGTGGCCCAAGGGCCGCACCCAGCTCGGCGACGTCGATGATCTGGGCGGTGGTGTCGTTGCCCGTGCGGATCTGCCCGATGATCCCGTCCAGCAGGACACGGGTCCGCGAAACGGCCGACAGGCTGCCGCTGAGGCCGACAATGCGTGGATGAGACACGGAGGCTGGGTCCCTGGTGAGTGCGGTCTGCGTGGCCGGCACCGCCGGCTGCCAACCGATCAGGGATCATCGCGCGGCATATGTCTATTAAATTTATCAATAATATCAATTAATCGGACGGGCCACATGCGTTCCCGGGTGGACGGTGCCTGCCGCAGCTTAACCGACAAAATAGATCAATTAAGTAGACAAACGGCTGCTGCCCTGGATCTGAATGGGGCGCTGCCGGTTCCCTGCGGCAGCGGCCTTGACGGAGTACGCCAGGAATGACCTCACCCGCACTACCGGTTCTCGATCTCTCCCGCTTCGACGCCGGGCCTTCGGAACGCGAGGCGTTCCTGGCGGATCTTCGTCATGCCGCCCGGACGGTCGGCTTCTTCTATCTGACCGATCACGGCGTGCCCGACCAGCTGGTGAGCGACGTGGTCGCCACCTCCCGCCGCTTCTTCGAGCTGCCTGAAGCGGACAAGCTGGCGATCGACATGGTGAACTCGCCGCATTTCCGCGGCTACACCCGGGTCGGCCGCGAGATCACCCGCGGCAAGCGGGACTGGCGCGAACAGCTCGACATCAATGCCGAGCGTCCGGCCGTGCCGCGCCACCCCGACACGCCAGCCTGGACGCGGCTGCAGGGGCCGAACCAGTGGCCCGACGCGCTGCCGGAGCTGAAGCCCACGCTGCTGCGCTGGCAGGAGGAGCTGACCGGCGTCGCCATCCGGCTGCTGCGCGCCTTCGCCGTGGCGCTCGGCCAGGACGAGCATGTCTTCCAGCCAATCTATGCGTCGGCGCCCAATCAGCACATCAAGATCATCCGCTATCCCGGCCGCGACGCTACCGAGGGCGACCAGGGCGTGGGCGCCCACAAGGACAGCGGCTTTCTCACCCTGCTGCTGCAGGGCGACCGAGGCGGGCTGCAGGTCGAATCGGATGGGGGCTGGATCGATGCCGCGCCGGTGCCGGGCACCTTCATCGTCAATGTCGGCGAGGTGCTGGAGATGGCATCGGACGGCTATCTCCGCGCGACGGTCCACCGGGTGGTGACCCCGCCCGCCGGGACCGACCGGCTATCGGTCGCCTACTTCTTCGGCGCCGCGCTCGATTCGACCATTCCGCTCCTGGAACTGTCCCCGGAACTGCGCGCCGAGGCCACCGGGCCGGCGCGCGACCCCGACAATCCGCTGTTCTACGAGGTCGGCCGCAACTTCCTCAAAGGCCGGCTGCGCTCGCATCCCGATGTGGCCGAGCGGCACTATGCCGACCTGCTGGAGCAGAACGTGCGGCCTGTACCGGCCGCGGTGAACTGAGGAGATCCGGCGATGACCCTGGAAACGACCCGGCCGGAGACCCTGGCCATCCATGGCGGCAGCTGGCGCGCCGATCCCGTGACCGGTGCGGTGGCAGTGCCGATCTACCAGTCGACCTCCTTTCAGTTTCAGGACACGGCTCATGCCGACCGCCTGTTCGGGCTGGAGGAGATCGGCCACATCTACACACGGGTCTCCAACCCGACCCAGGAAGCGCTGGAAACCCGGCTGGCCGCCCTGGAGGGCGGTGCCGCAGCACTGGTGGTGGCGTCGGGCCAGGCGGCATCTGCCTTCTCGGTCCTCAACCTCGCCGAGGCCGGCGACAACGTGGTGGTGTCGACCGATCTCTATGGCGGCACCTGGAACCTGTTCGCCGCGACCCTGAAGCGGTTCGGCATTGAGGCACGGTTTGTCGATCCGGCCGATCCTGACAACTTCCGCCGCGCTAGCGACGAACGCACCAAGGCCTACTATGCCGAGACCCTGCCCAACCCGAAGCTCCAGGTCTTTCCGATCCGCGAGGTCGCCGGGATCGGGCGCAGGCTGGGCATCCCGCTGATCGTCGACAACACGGCAGCGCCGCTCACCGTCCGTCCGCTCGAGCATGGTGCCGCCGTGGTGGTGTACTCGGCGACCAAGTATCTGGGCGGCCACGGTACCACAATCGGCGGTGCCATCATCGATGGCGGCAACTTCCCTTGGGAAGAGCATGCCGCGCGCTTCCCGCAGCTCAACGCGCCCGATCCCAGCTACCAGAACCGGATCTGGGTGGAGCTGGCCCGGCCGCTCGGGCCGATCGCCTACGTCCTGCGGATCCGCACCACGCTCCTGCGCGACATCGGCGCAGCACTCACCCCGTTCGCTGCGTTCCAGTTCATCCAGGGGCTGGAGACGCTGCCGCTCCGGATTGCCCAGCACAATCGCAACGCAATCAAGGTCGCGGACTTCCTGGACGGCCATCCCAAGGTCGGGCGGGTGATTTTCCCTGGCCTGCAGAGCGGAGTGGCGGGCAGATGGGCAACCTCCTACCTGCAGGGCGGCTTCGGGGCGCTCGTGGGCTTCGAGCTGAAGGACGGCGGGAGGCCGGCCGCCGCTTCATCGACGCGCTCCGCCTGTTCTACCACGTCGCCAATATCGGGGACGTCCGCTCGCTGGCGATCCATCCCTCGACCACGACCCACTCCCAGCTCACCGCCGATGAGCAGCTCGCGGCGGGCGTGACCCCTGGCTATGTGCGGCTCTCAATCGGGATCGAGCACCCGGACGACATCCTGGCCGACCTGCGCCAGGCGCTGGAGCAGGCCTGAACGGCACAGGCCCGCCCGCCGCTTACCCGGCGGGCGGCGCCTTATGGATCGGGTCGACCCAGGGCACCGTCTCCGGCTGCTCGACCGCCGGGATGTCCA
>VFQN01007331.1_pt1 | contig 11945 bp, 15 predicted proteins | sample 3512371 | NCBI WGS metagenome assembly VFQN01 (sample SAMN10412370, study PRJNA504923) | tailings metagenome | isolation source: Replicate 2 from Balatoc abandoned mine | place: Philippines: Itogon, Benguet | collected 2017-08-28
TGTTCTATCGAGAGTTCCTACAATTTTAATCCGAGTCCTCAAAAAGCAAAGTCTTCTCTATAGCGAGTACATACCTTTTGATTTCGAATGAAAAGAACTGATCATTAATACTGTTCTCCCTTAGGTCCAGTCTCTCCCCTCAATCCCTTCTCTCCTTTCTCCCCCTGGAACTGTGACAATGATTGAGATGGAAATCGATGATGGTGATATTCTGACAGATGAAGAGAAAGGAATATTTTTCTCTCTTGAAGGGAAGTTAAAATGTGAGATATGCCGGAATGTTTTTTCCAATCCAGTGAATTTGCCTTGCGGTCATGTCTTTTGCAGGTAAAGATCTTCCTTCCTTGAATCTAAAAGAAGGGGTACACTTAACTCTCTTGTGTAGAAATTGTATAGTCAATTGGCTACAGCGACAACATTACTGCTTTAATTGTAAAACACCTGTGGGATCGAAGGAGCTCATTCGATCGACTTTCATGGACCATATTTGCCAATCTTACACAAATCTTTTCCAAATTTTACGCCAAGATAATAATGCTTCGATAGAATCTGATCACACTGTCAGGTATATTCTTTGATAAATCTATCCACCCAGAATCATCATCTTTTATGTTTTGTAGAGAGCTCAGTCCACAGGAAAGATCGCAAAGTCACTCTGAAGCGGTTAATATGCCCTCAATTGATCAGGATCGTTCAAGTTATAGTAAGAGGGAAACTCAATCGGCAGGTAATCTCTGAACCCAATCGTACTACCTCACTCATTCAAGTAGCATCAATCTTTACACCTGAAACGAAATCAACTGAACCTAATTCAGTCTCCGAAACCAGCAACAATAACGACCAAATTAGTAATACTTGTAGGTTTTGGTTTGAGGTAAGAGGATTTCTTTATAACTTTCACCGTATTAACGCCCGCCACCAAGATCAATGATAAAAAGAAAGAAATTGAAAACTTGCTCAGGCTTGGGATAGCTGAGACAGGAAGTACTCTGCCGTCTGCTTCTTTATCTCCTGAATTATCAGATGATGTGACTCACAGCGCCGAGAGAAGTAAGAAGATTCGATTAAACTCCGAGGAAACTACTGCATCCATGCCCCAATTTATTGCTCCGACTGCAACATCAAAGCCATTGAGAGCGATAGTATCCTACCAATCTTTGGGTGTGAAGAAGTTAGCCGAAGAATGCACTTCAAAGGGTAAACCATTTTTTGTGGTCTTAGATTCATTAATCTCTCTTTAAATAGGATTACTAACATGTTTTGGCGAGGAGATTCTTTTCACAGATGATCAGAAGTTATTTATTGTGGAGACAAATATTGCTAATCCTCGATTAACAAAGCGATCAATCTTATATATCAAGGTAATCGATTCTTTCCATATTTAAATCTCCTGACAAATAGCTCCCAGTGTCTTCTACTTGGATACTATATAATAGACTCTGAATGGATGAAGGAAGTGTTAAAACTCGGTCGGATCAGTGATATTTCGAGATATGAGGTGCAAGGAAGTCTATTGGATCATAATTATGGAACTCCTCGAAAGCTTCGCGTAATTGAAAGAGACAATGAGGTACGAAGATAAACGATGAATAGCTTTGTTTATCATATTGAAATAGGGAAGAGTGTCATTGTTGAAAAATTATTCTTTTCTCATAGTAGACGGAGACTCAGAATCTATGAATCAGGTATATGTTGGATGAAGTTTATTGACTATTATTGACACATGCGGTTGAAATATTAGAGTTATCGAAGGACAGTGGAGTGGATGATTCGAATGTGTAGTGGTGCGATTCTGCTTTTTCCAACTACAAGGTAAAAGATATTTTAAGTCAAATTCATTGATCGAGCTTTGTGGGTAAATTAGAGAGAACAGTGGGAAATTGATTCGATTAAAGCTAAAATTTTCGTCGAAGCATGCGAAGGCACAACAACAACAAACGGAAATTCAAGGTTATCTCTTATTTGTATGTAAACCCTTTTTCTAACTCTATTTTAGATACGAGCAACTTTATTCTGTCGATGTCATGGCTCATTGATGCTATTTGTAATTATGAAATTCCTCAAGATGTTTCTAAGTATATTCTCTCGAAAAAATAAGTATTATTTTAGTCGAAAGAAAATAAATTTTGATATTCATTTGGATTGAATCCTATGTTATCACAGTACGATGTATATGAATTTTGTAAATTAGACTATTTTTTCTGAGCCGTGAGTTGTTCTCTTCATAACTCATAACGCTACTTCTTCTAAAAGAAGAGAAAAAGCGATCCACTGTATCGCGAGCATTAATTTTTGTTGAGGAGAAAAGAATCTGAATCAGCAGACTTTCCAATCACAGATTAGACGTTAAATCAAGTTGTTGCAGCGCCTTCAACTTTGCTCATCAATTCTCTTCATAAACTGCTTGATATGAATTTTGGTAAATTTGCCGCGAAGCGTCAGAATAATGTCCTGGCTGGTATTGGGGGAGGCCTCTTCATAACTCTTGTAATTCTCCCAGCGTATTTCAACTATATCGTTGAAGATACGAAAAGAAATTTGTATGTAACAAATGCGAAAGTGGAGAAGGTTGATTTCAAACAACTAGTATATGAGAAGCGATTAGAGTATCGTCGTTTATTAGCTGAAGATAAGAAAAAGTAAAACTCTTCGGTGACCCGCGATGAACGATTTCAATCAATCTATTAGATACTGGAAGATCTATAATCATTCAGTTTCTCACATGAGCAGTTTCCCTTGACTTTATCATAAGATAGATATACTTTAAACTTGTTTACAATAATTTTGTAGGAGATTAAAATAAACGAATCACATCACTGATCTTTCTTATTCTTCTTGTTTTTCTTTTTCTTTTGACTTTTAGTTTTTCCATTGTCACCGTTATGATGGTTACTAGTGGCCTTTCCCACAGAGGTCGAAGTCTCATCATTGATGATGGAGAAGGAAAACTTTACAATTTCTGCTGCCTTCACTTCTTTCTTCAAAGGAATTCCTAACATTTTCTTGAAATGAATTTCAATTTGGGGCCAATCAGAGTTGAGCATGAAGTACAACGCACTATTGCAGTTGCGATTTGCAACGATCCTATTCTTCCTTAGAATCACTTCGATTTGGAATAAACATCTCATGAGAAACTTTCGATATATGATATGACGTTCATCAGACTCTGCTGTGATTCTTCGATAGCCTGAAAACAAAAATAAAGGTTAGTTAAAGCTCAATTGGCCAGTATCGAATAAACTTACCATGTGTGAACAACCACTCCAACAACAGCAGTAACGCTTCATGACCTCTTTTCTTTCCTTGAAAAGCTGGTGTAATCATGATAGTATCTATATTTTAGAGTATAAATAGTTTTATCAGGACAACAACAATCCCGAATACCTACCTATGCGAAGGGAAAGATTTAAGACCTGATGATCCGCCAAACTAATAAAACCAACAACTTTACGAAATTCCTTCTCTTCAATAACAATAAAAGTTTTTCTCGCATATTCTTCTTCAAGTTGAATAAATTGTCGAAATTCATCTTCAGATTTCCATGGCTGGCTCTTGATAGGTTTTGGATAGCTCCTCTGCTTGTATGGCATCTCACTCCAACCCCACAGTCTGACTGGATCGTAACCACTTTCATCATATTGCGGAGATCCATTAAGAGCGAGAAAGAGGTCATGAATGTCTGCAGATGTTAGATGTCTAATTGCTACATGTGGTCCATCAATCCTGGGTAGGGAAAGTTTATCAGGTAATGTCAGTCTTGCTTCAATAAGATGCTCGTAAAGTTCAGGTTGAGATGAATACGGAGAAACAGATTCTTCCTCTTTAGATTTTGGTTTCACAGGTGCATTCTTGACTCCTACTTGAAGTTCTTGGAAAGCTCCAGACAAGGTACCACTAGCATACAAAAGGTAAATCACGACAGCAATTGTTGTCACAAAGACCAAGCATCCTGCAAGAATTCCAACTAATTGAGGAAATTTAAGTGAACTCAGATTGAATTTCGCCAATGCCGCTGCAAGATTGCGATCCATCTCTATCCTGTTTGTTGTTTTGATTTTCTCACCAACACTATCTCATAATTCTACACTACAAGAGAGTTAAGCAATTACACTCTTTTCCGTTTCAGTTGCAAATTCTTCTGTTATCGGTTATTACATTCTATCGTAAAAACTATGACTGATCAAGAGAAAGCAGAGGAATATGCGAAGCCAAGTGTCTGGCCTAGTCCTCTTGTGGAAGACTTTAATGACCCTGATTGGCCAAATCTTGAAGCAGATGATACAGAGGTATTAAAATGGGTCACAGCGAATAAGAAGTTATTGATGAGAACGATTACTTGGAATCTTTGTGCGAAGCCTCCACCTTCAAAAGAAACTTTTTCCAATACTCTGTTGATTAAGAAGTAAGCTACGAACGTGTCTTTCTTTCTTTTAACACGTTCGAAAACGCAGATTTCATGTATTTATTTTTGGAACAGAAGAATGTGAACGCTCTATTGCTCAATCTGCTATAAATCCCAGTAAAAAGAACTGGGAACAGTATTTAGCAGATTGTTTTGGTCCAATGTATGTGCCTGTCCGATCTCATACATTACAAGTAAGAATAATGATACGCCTCAACATCCTCCAATGAAACCTTTCTTTCTCTCTTTGACAGGCGATTCATGTGATGGCATTTGTTCATAAAGCTATTGCTCCTTTATGCACTGTGGCTACATCAGCAGCTGTTCCCACAGGAGTTGGTAACACTTTAGGTAACAAGGGAGGTGTTGGCATCTTCCTAAAGATTGGAAGTACAAGAATATTAGTTGTTAATGCTCATTTAACAGCGCATCAAAATGCTGTGCGACAAAGAAATAATGATTTTGCAAAGATTAATCGAGTTTTACCATCTCTATTAGAGAAGAAAGAAACTTCTCGAGATCTCTTCTCCCCCGCTTCTCCTAATACCGTGACCAATAATAACAACTTTTCAAGCAGTAGTCTGGTCCCGATATCATCCACAAATCTAAACAGTAGTAATAATTTCAATGAAAAGCAAAATAGAATTCGCACAATCTCAGAGACTCCAGAAGTGACTGATAGAGTGAATGAGAAACCCTCATCGTCATCCAAAGAACCTCCAAAGATCAATGATGAGCAACCTCCCTCTGTTGTCAATCTCAAAAGTGGTATTGATAATGCTGATAATCCATTGGCAGAAAAAGATACTCAGTCCCCACCGCCAGCATCGGAGAATGTCGCAGCGACGAATACAGCTGAGGATCATGACTCCGACTCGGAGAGTGAAGATCAAAGCCCTCGATATAGTAAATCTATTCCGAATGACAGTGCGAACGATCTTATCGCGCTAACTCAGAAAGGAATCAGGCAGTGCGCTGAGGTGGTGGTGTTTATGGGGGATCTCAACTATAGAATTAAAGGAAATCGATCGATTATTGATCGTTTGATTGAATCGAATATGCATGAAGTATTATTGATGAATGATCAGTTAAGGTAGGAAGGTGCCTAATTTTCCCAAAAATGATCATGATTTTCTTTCCTTTTCCATATTTAGAACCAGTATGAATTCGAATGAAGTCCTATTAGGTTTTACAGGTAAGCATTTCTCAAGCGCGTGAATTTATCTCATCTCTCATTTATAGAGGCACCTCTAAATTTTAAACCAACCTATAAATATGATGTCGGAACGAATATTTACGATAGTGGTCCTAAGCAGCGGATTCCTTCCTGGACAGATCGCATTCTCTATGTCCCTTCGGCTGACCTTCACTGTATTGCGTATAATTGCGATAATTCCATTATGACGAGCGATCACAAGCCTGTGTATGCCTCATTTATGGTTCCAGTACAATTATTTGTTTCATTGGATGAAAATCAGAATGCAGTTTTACCAACTGATTTAAGTCCCAAGTTTACTTCAGAAAGTCAAGTTTGTCGTATCATGTAGTTGATAGATGAAGATATTATAGGAAGTGTGATGATATTGTAAGAAGGTATTATGATAGAATTATGAAAGGAGGGTTAATTAGTTATGTAAACTTCGTTTTTTTTGTTTTCAGTAATTTATTATAATCTCGTTTTCTTTGTTGTAATTTAAAGTGTGTTTAGTGTTTTATCAAATAAAACCCCAAAGTGCCGAGATAAAGGATAAGCCGGTCTTTTCACCTCACAACTTTGACCAACGCAACTGCATCTCTCTTACAATCAGATACAACTCATCAACCAACCCTGATACACGCGTCTCCATCTTATTATTCATCAAGAAAAGTCCCTGCTTTATATTTTGAACGAGAGTTGAGTGAGAGAATGACGAGCCAAAAGAGATTACTGAAATTGAAAGTTTATTTTGAAAACGATCAAACTGAAGTCGACTTTGATATGAATGATTATAATGTCAAAGAATTTGATCATTGGTTAAGATCTCGTTTTGGTGTAGAAAATGAAGTGGCATTAAAGTACATGGATCATCTCGGTGCTGGTAAGACTACTCTCGTGATTCTGATATGATGATCCTCTCCTAATCTCCCTGATGTGCTTGTTTTTCTCATAGAAATCGCTCCTACCAAGTCATATGTAGAAGCAAATCCTCGACTATATATCAAAGTCACTCATCTTGCTCATGATAAAGTTTTAGGATTGGAGCAATACACCTTCGCTGCAATCTTCCTAGGACTCACAACACTCATGCTTATTGCTGGACTCTATGCCGAAACACTCAACCCTTTACTTCCCATTAAAATATACTGTAATCAGTTAGATAGTTGGCTCATTGACTTAGGTTTGATTCAAAAGAAAGGAGCTGCTTTAGAATCCTTCATTGCTACTGTTTGTTGGTCTAGCACTTATATCTATATTCGAAGATTTTGGAATCCTGAAAATTATGGTTTTGCAATAGAGAAATATGGTGCTGATTCCTTTTTTGGTGGACTATGTGCAGGTGGTGCAGTGCTTTTGAAACATATTCTTCAGAAGGCATTAGCATAGTAGATTTATAGTGGATATACTACCAGTCATAGGCATAATCGGAGAAAGTTCTTTCATAGGTGTAGGAGATAGTTGTTAAAGTAAAAATGTTACTTACAAACAGATTCGAATAAAACAAACGTATGGTCCTATCTATTTCTTGCTCTTACGAATGATACGAACACCCTTCGTCTTGATTTTAATGCGAGCAATAATATCCTTTGCTGTGATATATAATCGATTATCTCCACCAAAGGCAACATTTGACACAGGACGATCAAGGAGAAGTCGTCCTAATAGTTTCCCCTCTGGTGAGATGACTAACACTCCTCCAGGACCACTAGAAATCACATTACCATGAATATCAACCTTTAAACCATCAGGTAAACCAACTTGTTGTTGATCATTCTTCTCTTTTTCTTTCAGGTAAAGAGGTTTCGCATCAAAGAATACTTTACCTTGAACAACAGATCCATCATCCTTCACATCATAACTCATAATCACAGGATTAGCAGGATCTGAATTCGTGACGTAAAGCTTGGAAAAATCAGGAGAAAAGGCCAATCCATTAGGTCTGGTTAATTTCGATTCTAATAATCGAACATATGCAGTTGGTTCACCATAATCCATTGCTAATTGCACATAATCTGACTTGATGAGATAGACACCACTATGTTCTAACTCTTGATTATGGATCACTTGTTTCTCATCCATGAGACCGTATGGTGGATCAGTGAAATATAAGTGACCTTCAGGCGACCAAATCAGATCATTGGGAGAGTTTAGTCGTTGTTGTTTGTAGTGGGTAGCGACGAAGGATCTCGTGCCATCATCCCGTAAAAGACCAATCGCACGATCTCCATGTAACGCTGCAATGATGTCGAAGGAGCTATCATCACGTCTTAACAGACCATTGGATCCTGCTTCAAAGGTATTGTCGCAATAAGTCAGATTAGATCGACATCCACTCTTCTCGACATAGATTGTCTTTCCAATGGTAAACATTCCTTTACCTTCTTCCCACTTGAAAATACGATTCTGTATCGTATCAGAAAAGAGTAAATGTGGTAAATTATCATCAGTAATCCATAATGGTCCTTCAGCCCAGGTTAAATTCGTTGCAATAATTTCAATCTTATTGAGTGGATCGATAATGGAATTAAATAATAATGAATCTAAGATTTCGATATTACCTATAAATGGTTTTTGATTTAAATATTGTGATAGGAAATAGAGGTAGGTGACTAAACTTGGGAGGAAAATATAAAACCATATAATTTCACTATTTCTTCTTGGTGATAATTTTTCTTCTAAATGTAATGATTGAATGAATTCTAAAATATTTCTTACAAGTTCTCCCATTTCTTTTTGTATTGGAAATTTTCCTTGTTCTTTCAAAGCAGGATGAAGCAAGGAAAGGCTTAAGTCTTGATAGATATACTCAGACGAAAGACGAAATGAATGAACGCGTATTTCTAAAAGCCGATTTTCTTTCCCTTTGGACATTCGTTAAGCCAGTCATCTCTCGATAGAAAAGAATTCTGAATTTCTTTTGATTTTTGACCGAAATCATTAGAGTGAAGTATCAGATATGCCAGTTTCAAGTGGTGATTTGAATTCAAGTTTTCTTTTTTATCGTCAACCATTGTATATTAGTATTGGAATCTTTTGTATACTAACATTACTTTTGCTTGGTTGGTTAAAAGTCACTTATGGTAGCTTCTCCATTGGTAATGCAAAGAAGAAATGGAAAGAAAATATTGAAATGAGAAAACGATATGATGATCTTTTTGCAACAAGGAATAATTTAATGTATCATATTAGTTGGGCGAAGTCTAGAGGTGAAAAAGAACAAGCTCGAAGTATGATGCAACAACTTGATAAAGTTGATAAAGTAAGTGAATATTATTACATTCCCTTGTCATTTACATTTAATCTCCTTCTTTGTAAATAGGAAATAGATGAGATAGAAATGAATAATTTCAAATATTTTATGAAAAGGAAAGGTGATATTTAATCGCGGCGAAGAGAATCCTATTTTTTTTTTTTTTTTTAATTATAATCTTAAATTAAGCTATTTTATTTCTATACCCCCACCTCGGCTCGTAAAAGAACCATCATAAGAAAAAGAAAAAAGCATAAGAACTCTCTGAAAATTTCAGAATAAATAAAAAAGGGTGAAAAAGCGCACATCGATCAAATACGAGCACTAGACTATACTGCTACTACAAACTAAACTATATCAGAGATACAACAATTCCTAATAAGGGCATCAAAAATTACTTAAATTCAATCTCAGACTTTCTCTGAGCTTCAATCTCAGATTTTCTTTGTGCTTTTGTTGCCCTTTCGATCATCGAAGCTCTGGTAGTGCTCTTAAAGGCTCCTTTGATGGTCAAAGGAATCCATACTAAATAGAGGATGATGATTGGCCAATAAGCAGCAAACAGCACCCAACACGCCCACCATCTCATTCTTGCTTTTGCAGGACGTGATCTAAGTATATTCAATGGAATGTTATGCAATGTGACAATTCTATGAAAGTAGGAAAGTACTCACATTACAAAGATGGGATAGGCTGTATCATCACCATTTACATCGACGAATACATTACCCAATGCCCATAACATATTACCAATAACCCACATCAACTGAGATAAATAATGAACACAGTCTTCCATCATTCTCTATATTGGAAAAAGGAAGACAATGGTAACATAGAACGAGTGGAAGACGACCGTAGTATTACCTTAGTTTTGAATGTGCACCAAATGAAATCAGCTGCAATCAAGACAGTCGGAATCAGGCATATAATCCACGGTGGCTGACAAAGCTGGTTCCAACTTAAATCTTTCCCTAACCAACATAAAGTATGCGCATGCTCGTACTCTCGCCAATCATGAAAATAAGGGATCCGACATTTTAGACCATTTCTAAAATACATAGTTGGATCGTTATATTCTGTTTTCATCAAACCTAAAGGTCTTAAGAAAATATGATAAAACAATATCCATGCGATGGCACTCTAAGCAGCAAAAGGTAAGAAAGATGAAGAATAGACAATCAGTCATGATTATAATCTTACCTCAAACATGATTGCTGTCTTGGGAACAACGTAGTCATCATCACCGTCAAATACTTCACCAGCCATCCAGACAAAGTTTCCCGACAACCACAGGACTGTAGCAATTAACATATACACCTCCTCCATACCACCAGAAAAAAATGCAAAATAACATAAAACCATACACCAAGCCAATGCAAGACTACCAAAGATCATAGCTGGCCAATAAAGATCAGAAGCCCATGCCAAATCCTTTGCAATCCAAAGATAGATATGAAAGTTCTCTGCACCACGAACTGTAAAATAATAATCCCAAGTCCATGCACCAGAAATATAAAAATTTCTTTGATAAAAATCTTTCCAAGTAAAAGAGAATGATACATCATCTTCATCATTTTCTATGATTGGATCTCTAGAATGATTCACATGCCTTGTATCTTCCATTTTCTCAAGGTCGTGACCCATTGTACTACTCTTCTCTCTCACTTTGTTAATATTAATGTTGGTTTCTTGTTCAATAAGTTTGCTTCTATCAACCATAAATTGATGAGAGTCACGATTTGAAATGATGGATTGGATATCAAAAAGACGATGAACGGGAATAAAACGATCGGTTAGGGCACAACATCGTTTTCATTGAAAAGATTCAGAGTGAGACAAATTTCCTTTTTTTTTCGCAAAACAATTATAGTATTCTAGTTTCTTGCTTAAAAAGTTAACACTGCCCTTTTTCTCTCTTTGATGGTTTGAAGGTGAATGGATAGCTTCTCAATAATGTCTATGCTTAACCTTAAAAACTTTAAACATACAAAGGGTTGGAAAAGAACAGGGACTAAACAAAAGCTATAATCTAACATGCGATTCAATAAGAGATAGCGACGATTACACGTTCAAGAAGTTGCTTCGAAAGCAAATTTCTTCACCAAATTTATAGGAATTTAATTCAAAGAGAACTTTTCCTGCGACAATAAGTTAATTCGATGACTCGATCCATACCCTCTGGGTCGCGATCATTGAAGAAGGAGGAAAGATTCGCAAACTGCAATATTGAAAGTCCATTCAGAAGAAGGTCAATATCCTCAGCTTTTAGAAGTAATTTTAACTCATCCGACAGTCTGTAATAGATGAACAGCTGAATTGCCTTCACAGGTACATTCAATGGCGCATAGAAATTAGGTTTTGGAAGTTCAGGGAGACTCCTGTTTGGACTTAATTTATCGGAGCGTAACTTGATAACGTACTTCACCGACTTCAATGACTTCGAAATAATAAGATTTGGTTCAGGCTTAACGCTGAGAATTGTCACGGTGGACGGGTAATTTGGTCGAAAGTAATTTTGGTTTACGGTAGATTCGACAAGCGGTGCTACACTGGGTATAGAAAATCTTTTAGCCTTCTTTGAAGCTCTTTCAATGAAATCTTGATTGCACCACTTATCCTCTTCCTTTTGTTCTCGATCGCGTTTGCCGATCGAAATTTGAGAGATTGCTTCAGATATAAACAGGACTTTCCTTCCTAAACTTTGAACCTCTTTTTCAGAACTTTTATCTTGATTCATGCAGGTTAATGTACTTAAAGTCATCGTCCTAAAGAGATTGAATAAAAAAAAATAATGAATTATAAAATCCTAACAACAGCGATTTCTTTCTACCCAGTCCATTCCGTTACTTGTTCAGCTTGCTGCCCACCTCGGTAGCAAACAAAGCAAAATCGTGTCAATTTTGTCTAATGAGAGTTGGTCGAACTGTCACAGCTTGTCGGTACCACAAGTAAAATAAAAAGAAATATTGAAAGAGCTACACTCCTAACATTCTTATTATTGTAAATCGAGCAACAAACAGAACAAGAAAGGGAGAAGTAATAATGAAGAAGATTTTAGTTACTGGAAGTTCAGGACATTTAGGGGAAGCCTTGAT
>VFQN01007332.1_pt1 | contig 11944 bp, 18 predicted proteins | sample 3512371 | NCBI WGS metagenome assembly VFQN01 (sample SAMN10412370, study PRJNA504923) | tailings metagenome | isolation source: Replicate 2 from Balatoc abandoned mine | place: Philippines: Itogon, Benguet | collected 2017-08-28
GGGGGGGGGGGGGGGGTGGGGGGGGGGGGGGGGGGGGGGGGGGGGGGGGGGGCGGCCAGGGGGCAGCCAGGAGGTGACGGGACACGGTTGCTGGAAGCATGGCGCCTGATGGCGGGTCTCCGGCCCAGACCAGGTCAAGACCCACTGGCGGGGCCGCCTTCCCAGGCGCTTCTGCAGCTTCTCTGGTTGCTTGCTCCGCGGGGCCAGCTGCCTCACCTGCTGCTGCTGCGGCTGCTGTATTGGTGGTGGCTCCGGCTTCTGCAATGAAGGCCGCTAGGCAGCTGCTGGAGGCTCCGGTGGCGGGGTCCTCCCGCCGGCACACGCGCTCAATGGGCGCGCGGGCGCACTTTGTCAGCAGGAACGTCCCATGGGTCAGCGCCACAGTGGGGGCGGTGGCGGCGCCGCTCTTTGCCTCGCCTTGAAACAGGTCAGACAGCTGCCGGCGCCTGCCCTGGGATTGTTGTTGCTGCTGCTGCAGCTGCAGCCACAGGCTGTACAGCGGGTGAGGGGCGGGGGGCGAGGGCGGAGGGGGCGGCGCTGGCGGCAGGGGCGGGGGGCGGGGAGGGGGAGGCGGCGGGCTGGGGTTGGTGTTTGGGGGGCTGGGAGGGGGGCTGGGGGCGCGGGGGCTGAGGGAGGGGGGTGGGGGGCTTGGGCTTGGGGGCGGCGGGGGGGGAGGGCGTGTGGAGGCGGTGGCGTGTGGCAGTGTGGGTGGGGGGCGAGGAAGGGCGGCCAGGCGGCGGCGTAGGTTCCCTAGGTCTATCGACAACTCGATGTAGCTGGTGAAGTTGCTGTGGCCTGCGGGGGAGGAGGGCGGGAGAGGGGTGAACCCACCACTGCGCTCGTTTTCGCCTTCCCCAACCGGTTGGCTCTCCGCAGGCAGCTTCCAGCGTCCCCTGTTACTGCCCATTCGCGCTTAACGCAGTAATCCCTGAGCACACTCTCCCCCAATCTCCTAGTTACTGCCCATGCTACTGACGTCACATCTAGTACCTGTTTGCGCTACGAACTTGTTGCCCTTCCCCAGCTGTATCGCTAACTCGCCACACGCTTCCCGCTCACCAGGCTGGCGTTGTTCGGCGGATCCCTGTCAGGGAACTCGCACATTGTACGGCCGCACATCCCTTCCCCCTACCCGCCGACCTCAAGGAGCTTCAAGCTTCTCCCTGACGCCTGACACCATCGCCTTGCACTCCACGCGGGAACCCCCAACTGCACACTACGGTATCCGTCTCCGCCGCCCTTTACCCGCCTACCCCCACCTGCACTCCCCGTCCCCGCTCACCCAGGCTGGCGTTGACGGGCAGTCCCGTGTCATGCGGTGATACTATTTTCCGATACCATATATAGCCATCCCTGCATTGCACTAATTGATGCACCAATACACACTGAGCTCACCCAGGCTGGCGTTGACGGGCAGTCCCGTATCCGGAAAGTCCCCCGGGGCGTACGGCCGCACGTCGGGGTCCGGCACGAAGTACACCGCCCGGTCAAACGCCCGACCCAGCTGCCCCGGCTGTACGACAACGTCGTACTTGAGGCGGTAGCAGCCGGTGGTGGGCGCCTCCGCCAGCTGCAGCACCAGGGCGGCCAGCTCGTTGGGGGGCAGCTGAGGGTAGGGGCTGCCAGGGGGTGCAGCGGAGCGCGCCTCCAGACGAAAAGTGAAGAAGAGCCTGGGGGTTGGGGCAGGAAGGAGGGTCGATGGTGCGCTCGATACGTTATACGCCATCGCTAACATCGGCTGCCGAAAGCCCATGCCACGACCGGTACCCAAGTCTACCGCTAACACGTCGGACAGTGCACAACTCGTACGCGCCGTGCACCTGCTCGACAGTATGCCGCGCCTCTTCCCCATGCACCATCATTCAGGGCACCACAACCCTGGAATACTCACTCTCCCCCGATGTCCGCCTCCGCGCCCCACACCAGGCTGTACGCCGACAGCTCGCAGCCGCAGTTGCTGGTCCAAGGTCCAGGAGCGGGGAAGCTGCGGGTAGCAGCGTGGGCATTCCAGATTAAAGGAAGTGAGGCCAGACGACCCTAGCTGGCCCCGACCACCACCACAGCGGTGGACGTGTGGCTATCGTAATGGAGGGGGCATGGCGAGGATACTGGTGGGCGAGCAGTGTGCTTGTGTATTAGCGTCTGCATGCTGCGGCTGTCCCGTTGCAGCAACCCGGCGCGGGGTGCTGCACCGTGCTGCGGGTTGCTGTACCGTGCTGCGGGGTGCTGTACAACAGCTGCAACGGTCTGGCCTGCCGAGAGGCACACACCTGCCGGCCTGGCATGGTAATGACGCAGACCCCTCTCCTGCTGCGTCCAGCATTTGCAGTTACATCACGCGGCCGCTAGCCAACCGTACTACTTCACGGCAAAACAGCATCTTGCATGCTGCAGTGTGCCCTGCCGCACCTATAGCCGCTGGGGAAGACTCCCCCCTGCGCGCTGGCGGTGCCGCCCTCTGGGGGCAGCCGGCAGGACACGGCCGACCAGTCGCCTGCGGGGGCAGGGCAGGGTAGCACGTGTCCCGGAGTGTGTGGGTGCACGAGTGTGTGGGTGCACGAGTACACACTGCAACAGCAGCTCCCAGCGCCCTGGTTTGGGGAGCTATGCAACTATGAATGAGCAAGTGCCTGCTTACTGCGTTGTACTTGCCAACTGTGAACTATCTCAGTACGCAGCTACCGAGGCCCCTGCACCATTCCCGGCGTGCACGAGCAGCGGCCGACGCCGCACCCTACAGTCACACCCGACACCAGGGCGTGCGGCACCCATGTGGCGCCCGTACGGCACCTCTGATATTGCGGTAACCCGAAACTGTCAGTACGTACGGCAATGCGGACGTGACTCACTAGGTGGTGAGGCTGCTCTGCCGCTGACGCCAGGGGCTGCCACGGGCTCCGCCCCCGCCTCCACCCCCATCCCCTGGCCGCACACCGCCAGGGGCACCGCCCACAGCGCCGCCAGCTGCACGGCAAACAGCAGCAGCAGCAGCGACGCCGAACGACATGTGCTGAACCGGTTGTTCCTGTTCCTGCTGCTGGTTGCACAAGTGCTCCAGCTGCCTTTATTCTTGTAGCTAATAAGGCCTTGGCGCCCAAGGGATGGGGCCTGGCTGCGCGCCGCGACTTGCCGCGGCAGGGCAACGTCCGGGTGATGAAACACGGGTACGGGTACCTCCGCTCTCCGCCGCCCGGGGCGCGGGGTGCTGCCGCTGTGGCCACCATTTAGAAGGGTACCGTGTCGCGTGACGTCTCCTTCACTGATGCACAATGAGTTGTTGCACAGGGAGTCCTTCCCTGGTTGGTGCGCGATGGCGCCCTTGCTGTGATTTGCTGCTCCTGAGCCGCCGCTGCAGCTGCTGCCAGCCGCAGTTCGGTCGCCGGCACACGTGGTGCCGCCGGCTGCGTGATCAGTGCTCTCCTGAGCCCTTGACGGCATGGCCGTGTGTTGGTCCGCCGCGCATGCTTGTCCTCTTGCGAGGAAAGGGTCCTGCTGCCCCCGATGGGGCTGGAGATGGCAGCTGGCCAGGGGGGCGGACCCGTCCGAACTGCCGTACGCGCCGTGCCGCTGAGTGTTGTGTATGGCTTGCCGCAGGTGCTCATACGATGTATCCATATATGACTATACAAGGGCAGCTGGCTGCCTGCAGGTCCTCGTCCTGGGCGCGATGTCCGCGGCGTCAGCGGGCGCAGCCGTTGCTAAGGATGCGAGCGGGTAGGAACGCTGCCTGCTTGATGATCGGCTATTTTATATCTTCCCCTGCAAGCAATTGTGGAGACCTGTCGCTGGTATGCCGCTGAGAAGGGAACGGCGAGATGTCGGACGTTAGGGAAGAGTTGCATTGCCTTCACACGCGCACAGATGCGGGTTTAGGCAACTTGCTCGCTTACATGAAGCTAAAGTTCCCGTGAGCAGATGAAGCGCTGTTGCCTATTCGCCCTCATCTCTGGCTGGGCGTTGCGACGATTCCGCATGCCAAGCGACGGAGCTAAGTCAGAGTCCACCATTTTTGTGTGTAGGTGCTGCGAGTATGAAGTATTTCCCACACATGTAGCTGTAGTCAGGTACCGAAACTGAGTACGTGTGTTGCTGCAATGAAGCCTTTCATCAGCTGACGGGCCGTCAAGTGCAGCGCTTCCGAGCCCGCTCCCAGCGGGTGTTCAGGTCGTAATTGCTACAAAGTAGTTGGTGATTATACCTCCTAGCGCGCTGCTACCTTCGCAGATGGTATAGCAACTCTGATACGATGGTAGCGAGCTGCATGGTGGGCGCGCTGAGCAGTTGCCGTCGCCGAACGCGCGTCTGCAAGTCCTCCGTCCATATTACTTCCAGAAAAACATTGAGTTTTTTACATAGAAATGTGAAGAACTCCTTACAGGGATGGTGTGCGGGGGCATAAGTCATGCGCTTGCCACGCTTGCGCGTCTGCTTGCAGCCGCGCAAACAAATTCTCTTGCGCTTCGCAATCGCCTCATGGACATTGAGCGACCATGCAAACACGTAGCGCCGAATATGTGAAAGAGTGCTCGAAATTGCATTTGCAGCTACGACATGTGCGGGGTTGCTGCAGACCGGGTTCGCACACCCCTGCACACCATCACTGATGCCAGGGGAGGAAAGGGCTGGCCGAGATGCCGGCAGGTGACGCAACCACTGAGGCCGGCCAAGGAGGCGGAGTCCCCTAGGGAGAAAGTGGCCCCTTAAGGCCCCTGTTCGCCTTTTACGAGGCTGGAGAGCACAGCTACAAATCAAGGCACCCGTGTGCCATACCGTACCGTACACCGGCATACTGAGGGAGGTGGCCCCCATTTTGCGCCTCATGAACACTCGTAAGGAAGGTCAACGCGATCACCCGACCAGGGGATATAGCTTCACGTGTTTGACCCATTATGCCCTCCCAGGCCACAGGCCACAGGCACGGCCACAGGGCACCTCCCTGCACAGGAAGGCACCTCGCTTCGTACGGTGAGTACGTTGGGCATGCTGGGCACCCCGTCACCACCAGCTGCGCTGCCACCACATCGCCATGCTGGTGCCACTTCCCTCCTCACATCACGTCACCCTGGGCGTTCCGTCCGTCGAAGGTACCGTGGTTGGTGCTAGCACTACCGGCAGCACCTCCAGCACTCCCACCACACCGCCGCCACATCGCCGTGCTGATGCCACTCCCCTTCCTCACAGCATGCCAACGTCGTGCCCCCTTCACACCGCATCATGCGTATCATGCACACGCGGGGCCCGCGCGTCAACGGTGACAACACACCGTGTCACATGGCCCCTCCGGGTGTGCTCCATCCCCTGCCTCTTCCGCACTACACATCCACGCTGGGCACCTCGTCGCCACCACCAATGCACCACCACACCACCACGCTGGTGCACCTTGTTACCCCATGAGCTGTCGTGTTCCGCACCACTACCCATACCCCACTCCCCACACCCCCGTACCCCACCGGCACACCCCTCCTCACCACATCATGTCGATGCTGCGCACGTTGGGCACCTCGCCACCACCTGGCGCAGCCTGCTGGACATGTCCGTATGGCATGCCTCACATCATGGTACAAGCCACCAACCCCCTCATGCCCCCTCATCACATCATGTCCACGGAGGGCACGTCGGGCACCTCGTCGAACTCGTCCATCATGTCGTTGTCGCGCTCCAGCTCCTCCAGCCGCTCCTGCAGCTCCTCGGGGGACAGGTCCGCCACCGAGGAGCCTTCTTCGCCGGTCTCGGACACCTAAAAAGGAAAGCAAGGAGGGGCAAACGGATCAACTATATACCTAGTAATTGTCTTTAGTTGAAGGAGGGGGACAGGTCCGCCAGGGTAGAGCCCTCCTCGCCGGTCTCGGACACCTTAGAACGAGAGGGCCACGGTATCATGTTATCGGGGTTTTCGTTGAACACAGGAGGGAAACAGGTTGGCCTGCGAGGAGCCGGGGCCAGCGCCCTGGGACACCTGGACCCCCAACAGCCTTGTCAGCTGTCACAGGGGAGACCACGCCCGGCCGCCACCAGTGGCCGCCGGAGGTGCACCCCTCACATATCCTAGTCCACCATCATTCGGCACCCCGCTTCCTCCCAGCACTCCACGCCACCTTTATGTCACACTATGGTGCTGGCCATCCCCCATGCAGACATGGTCGGGTCTCGCCACCCGCCTTCCAGCTCGCAGCGCAGCACAGTGTTCAGTGGGAGGCCCAGGTAAGCATCCGCCGGTTTCCTGCTTTTGCTCGTCAACCCACTTCCTCTTCGCGTGCGGGCACCAGCGTTTCCGTGACTCCCTGACGCCGCATGGTCCCGGCTTCCTCGCGTTCCACGCCTACCCCTATGCAGATATGTGCACCTTGATGCCATCGCCTCACCCTGTATTGCTTGCGCTGTAGGCTGTACCAACAGTATGACGACTGCCCCGCTACACACCTCTCTGTTAGAGGCTTCTTTCGAACCATACAGAGCAAAGGCCAAGATTTTGTATCAGATAATATCACCCTTTATATATAAAAGTTTAAGTTACCCCCACCCACCTCGATGGGGTCTGGCAGCAGGAAGGCCTCCTCCAGCGTAAGCCCGGACGGCCTGCAGGGCGGGGGTAGGGGAAGTTTTGATGCCCATGTCAACAAGGTCGGTGACAAGGCGTACATGATGATACCCAACACAACCCGTTACCAGGCCTGTCTGCGAGAGCCTCCAGATTAGCATAGCCAGTGACTCAGCACGGCGGGCTGCGCAAGTGGCGGCCCGCTCTGCCAGACACGCAATGAGAAGTTGGAGTTTTCTTCATTGGCTCTCGCGGCCGGCCAGGCCCTCGTTGCGGTTGTGCACACATCCTTGTTTCTTTGACCACGGTTGAAGCCCGTGGGCCCGCAGCACCAGCACCCCTTGTACTTATGACACAGCACCACACATGTTGCTGGTGCTTTGGCTCCCCCAACCTGATTCCGCAGCACGGGCTCCACTAGGTCGGTGCCCATCCCTCCCACGCACACATACACCCACACCCACACCCCTCCTTGCACTTTACCCACAGCACTAGCACCTCCAACACCCACCTGATCCGCAGCACGGGCTCCACCAGGTCGGTACCCACCATGCGCACCTCCTCGCGCGTCAGGGTGCGGCTCCTGGGGGAGGTGTGAGCCGGGTTTGCGTTTTGTAGCTACGTACAGCAAAACAGCTAATGTGCACCTTCAAGGCGAAAGCGGCTCAAGGGGCATGCGGGTCATAACGAGAAGCGGCACGCGCTGCGTGAAGGGACGTGCGTGCCGGGATGAGCACCGACGGGTATCCAACCCAGCCGACGGTTGCTGCTGCACACCCTGCAGGGTCCCCGCCTGCTCCATACCACACAAACAGCTTCGGAGCATCACCGAAACCCGCACAACACTAACGCGACCTGCCGTTCTGTACCGGGCACCAGGCGTCCCCCCCCAGGCCAGGAAGCCGGGCGGCATCGCGCTGGGGCAGCCGGCGTGTGTGCGACCAAGCACTTAGGCGTTGTGCTGTCTGTGACCGTAACCGTGCACGTGCCCGTACGCACTGCCGTACCCCCTGCCGTACGCACTGCCATACCCCCTGCCGTACCCCCTGCCGTACGCACTTTGAGTCGAAGCAGTACACGTTGTCCAGGTCCATGGTCAGGTCGTCGGGGCCGTCGCTCTCGTCGAGGCCGATGAAGAACACCTTCTTGATCTGCAGGGGGAGGGGGGCGGGTGGGTGGGCGGCATACAAGTCAGAACTGGCTCAGCGTACCGAACTGTATGTAGCAAGGGAGGCGTGGGGACATGGGGGCGTGCACTAACACTGTGTGTTCCGTTACTTGCAGTGGACGGGGCTGTCTTTTTACGCCGTTGCAAGTCGTGTAGCACAAGGCAAAGCCCACACAGCGGAGCTGCTGGTTCGCGCATACCGTGCCTGGCCTTGCCTGGGACATCGACACCCCCTCCCTCCCCAAAGTCGAGCGCCCCTACCCTACCCCTTCTTTTCCCCTGCTCGATTGCAAGACATCGGATTGTTGTGCAAGACATAATCTACTGTCCAGCATTCTGTTTCTGTAACCCCCTCTCCCTCACTCACATTGTTGATGGGGTCCTTGTGCTTGAAGACCTCCCCTGACCCGCGCTCCACCCACGGCAGCGCCTGGAACAGCAGCGGCTCCGCCGGCACCCCCGCCGCCACCTCGGGCCGCGAGTACACCCCCGTGACGCCAGGGGAGGCCCCGGCGGGCAGCTGCTCCGGCGGCGGCGAGGCGTTGGGGTCGTACACGTAGCAGTCCGACAGCGACAGGCGGCCCTCCATGGTCTCGGCCACCAGCAGCTCCAGGTTGCCGCCCTCCATCACGAAGGCCTGGAAGCCCTGGCGGCTCATGTCCAGGATCGCGGGCTCTGTGGGTGGGGTTAACATGTGGTGCAGCGTAAGTTGACTGGTATGTTAGACGGGTATAGGCAAACTATCTAGGTTGCCCCCTCCATCACAAAGGCTTCGAACCCCTGGCGGCTCATGTCCAGGATCGCGGGCTCTGGGGGATAAGAGGGGGCCACGTCAAAAGTGGGGGTGCAGCCTTAGTTGACATCGGAATCCAACAGGTTGTTGTGAGGCGTCTGAGGTCCCTCCACACGCAGCTTCACACGTGCATTGCCGTTAGTACGTTGCTGCATCCATGTGGGGCGTCTCCCGCGCTGCTCCGTTTCCCTTCCTGGGGCCCAGTGAAGCACCTCCCTCATGCAAAGCCAGCTGGAGTGCCTTCCTGGGGCCCTGCCAGCCTGCCCCACTGCACCTGTGCCCGTGTCCTACCCACAACAGCACTCAGGACACGGACATGGTCAGGCACCAGGGCAGCGCCCCCGGATGGCACGTGGCCCCTGACCTTTTGTCGGGTTGCCTCCCTTGACCGCTCTCCCTTCCCCACTCCACCACCACCAGCAGCAGCAGGGCAGCACCCCAGCCCGCCTTGTGCAGCCCCCCCCCCCCTCCACACCGCCACGCCACGTGCCAGCAGTGTGTCGACGGAGCTGCTGCCTGGAAACTATTCGTCTTTATGGCCCCCTCGCTCTCCGGACGTACCCCATTGGGGTCTGTAACTGTAACTGTAACCTAGAGATGGCTCCGGTTCGCCTGTGAAACCCCTGAGCAGTGCGGCGACCCAGCCGTGCTGCTGCCCAGAGACGGCCCTGGTTGACCTGCGAACCCCCTGAGCAGGTGGTTTTCTGAGCCTGCACCCTCCACCCCCCAGCGCGCTGCTCGCCCCCGTCAGCTACACTAAGCCCCATGTACCCCATGCCCTTGCATCATATTTTCCTCCGCCCCATACACCTGCCTCCACGGGCCCCGCAGCCACTACCAACACCCTCGTACGGTACCTGCCCCTCCCCTCCGGGGGGAGCGTCATCGTCCTACCGCCAAACCCCCCTCCGCCCTGGTTCCCCGGCGCGGCACAGTCCACCACATACCCAGCCCCAGCCCCCCTCCTACCTGGCGCCACGATAGCAAAGCCCTCCGCCGCCAACCGTGCAGCTTCCGCCGCCTTCCGCTCGGCCTCCTCACGCGCCTCCTTGGCCGCCTTCGCCTCCATCAGCAGCTGGAACTCCCGCAACGTCATGGTGGTCTGCGGCAGGCTCGTGTTCACCAGCCCGCTAAGGCTGCCACTGGCGTTGCCTCTGCCGGTGGGGCGGGATTTCCCCGGGCGGGGCGGAAGGACACGAGGCTGGGCCGGTGGCTCCTGCGCCGCGGTGGATGGCTCTTGCCCAGGGTCCGAGGCCTCATCTTCGGTGGGGATGCCGCTCAGCGCGGCGTCCCATCCACCCTCCGAGTCCCCCTCTGGTTCTTGTGCTTTGCTGCGCTTAGAGCCGCGCTTTGCGTGGGCTACTACTGTTGTTCGGGGTACAGGGGCCGAGGCGAGCGCGATTGCGGGCGGCGGGAGGCGAGGGCACAAGCTAGGATGAATTGCCCGCCTAGGTAATGGCGTGAATTGTAGGCTGGCTTGCCCAGTTGGAAGCCCCAATTGTTGCATGGCTGCCCTACGTGAACGCAGAGAGCCGGCCGAAAGGTTTGACGCGAAAAGTCGACACGCAAGACCGTCAATAATGTACTTATGCCAACGATTACTGTACTGTTGTATTGCTGTCAATAACAGGAAAGGACGCGTTTTGGACTGTTGAGGTGGTTTGTGGCCGTTGGAGAATGACAAGGTTAGAGATAGAGGGCCTGCCGCGTTGAAGTGCAAGTCATGGGCGTGAGGACGCTACTGACCGCATAGGGGCTCGTTTAAAAGCGAAATTGAAGGCATACATGTTCGCACGAGGCTTTCGCAGCCGCCGTTAGTTAGTGACCAACAGTGCAGCTGTCGACGCTGCACCCTCACGAGTCCCTACGATACTGTTCATACACTTGATTAGCCGATAAATACATTTGTCTCGCGGCGACATGGCGACGGCGTTGCCCACGACGCTGGCGTCGCCACGCAGCATGCCCCTCTCCCGGGTGCAAGCACCCGCACCTGCAGCCGCCCCACCCCTACCTACCAGCACCTTCACACCCCGACCACATCAATCATATCCCTCCGGCCGCAACACCCTAACGCGGGCGACGCGCGAGGCGTCGGGTCGGCGTGGGCGCAAGGCCCCGGAACCCGAGCCCAGCCCTCGGCGAGCCCAGTCGGACCCGGCCGCGCCCCCAAAGGCCCGCACGGCCAAGCCCCGCTCTTCGGGCGCTTCCAGGCCTGTGGCTGTGGGCGTCGACGCGGAGGGCGAGGGCGATGGCGAGGCCGAGGGCCTGCAGGACTTTGACGCGCTGCTGTCGGACGCCTCGGCGCTGAGTCAGCTGCGTTCCAGCCTGCTGGCCTCCCTCAGCGCGCAGCACCAGGAGGCCATGCGCGAGGAGGAGGAGGGAGGGCAGGAGGGGCAGCAGGGGCAGGAGGGCAGTGGGGCCCAGGCAGCGGCACCGGCTGGGCCGGGCGCTGCAGCCGCCGCTGCCACTGCCGCCCCCGCTGCCGCAGCAGCTGCCCTCGCCGCCCCCGCCGCCGCTCCCCCCGCCCAGCCCCCCATCGTGGTGCTGAAGAAGGACAAGGCTCGGCTGTTCGTGTCCGGCAACCCCATGGTGTACGGCGGCGCGGTGGACTGCGTCATCGGCCGCCCGCCACCAGGGGTGGGCGATGCCGTACTGGTGGCGGACGCCGCCCGCCAGCCGCTGGGCTGGGGCGTGTTCAACCCGCACAGCATGTTCAGGATCAGGTGCGTAGCCGGGAGGGGGGAGGGCAGGGGGTGCCTTGCCGCCGGCTGGCATGCGGTCATGTTGGCCAGGGTGCAACTCCCACCGTCAAGACGCTGCAAGCTAGGTGGAACTGCACCCAGCTGCCTGCTGCGTCCCACGCCCTCAACGTTCGGAGCGCGACTGCTGTCGTGCACGTGCACGTGGGTCCCCTCAGCCCATGCTCGCCACCTCGTCGGATCCCTACCGCCACATGCTTCGCCTCCCACTCCGCGCCCCTCGATAAGACCTCTTCACCCACTCGAACCCATGCCCCCCACCCTGCCCCTCCCTGCCGCCCCCTTCCCTCCCCCTCCCCGCCCCTTAGGCTGATGCAGCTGCAGTCCGAGGTGCAGCACGAGCCGGAGCTGTTGTGCGATGTGCCGCGGCTGGTGGCGCTGAGGGTGCGGCAGGTGAGTGGGTGTGTGGGGGTGCAGGGAGGTGGGGTGGGTGTGTGGGTGTGCAGGGAGGTGGGGTGGGTGTGTGGGTGTGCAGGGAGGTGGGGTGGGTGTGTGGGGGTGCAGGGAGGTGGGGTGGGTGTGTGGGTGTGCAGGGAGGTGAAACCAGTGTTACACTGTGGGCAAAAGCCGGGGGTCCATAGCCGGACCGAGACACAGCGATGGCCTCTAGGGCCTTAGGCACGAGCCGGGAGGGCTCGAAACACGGGACAACGCCCGACAGCACACGCGGGGGTCTACTCACC
>VFQN01007333.1_pt1 | contig 11943 bp, 10 predicted proteins | sample 3512371 | NCBI WGS metagenome assembly VFQN01 (sample SAMN10412370, study PRJNA504923) | tailings metagenome | isolation source: Replicate 2 from Balatoc abandoned mine | place: Philippines: Itogon, Benguet | collected 2017-08-28
TGGCGTTACAAAAATGCGACGAAAACAAAAGCTTGGAGCGTTTCCGTGAAAGACGGAAACGCTCTGGCACATGACGCGCCGGCCAATGCCGGCGCCGGCATCATCACATGCGCATCAACAGGCCGCCATCGACGGCAAGTTCGATGCCGGTGATGTAGCTGGCGGCGTCGGACAACAGGAACAGCGCGGCATTGGCCATGTCCTGCGGCGTGCCGATGCGGCCGAGCGGCGCGTAGTTCGCCACAGCCTGGCGCTTTTCTTCCGTGTCCCAACGCGCCTGCAACGGCGTCAGCGCCATGCCCGGGCATATGGCATTGGATCTGATACGCTCAGCAGCCAGTTGCATGGCCAGCGATTTTGAAAGCGCACAGACGCCGGCTTTCGACGCCTGATAGGCGTCCTGCGGGGCGGGATCGCCGCGATACCACTGGATCGTCGAAAAATGCACCATGGCGCCGCCACGGCCGCTCGAGCGCATGAACGGCACCACAGCGCGCGCCGTATGGGCGAATGATTTCAGGTTGATGTTGAAGACCTGGTCCCAGACATCGAGATCCATCTCCAGCACCGACTTGTCACGGCCGAACCACAGCACGCCGGCGACATTGGCAAGATAATCGATGCCGCCACGTGCCTTTGCCGCTTCGCCGACGGTCTTCTGGACAAAGGCTTCGTCCGTGAGATCACCCTGCGCATAGGCCAACCTGTCGCCGAAGGAAGACAGCGATGCCGGGCATTCCTTGACGTCGATTGCCGTCACCGCGGCACCGGATGTGAGCAGAGCGAGCGCGATGGCCTCGCCCATGCCACCGCCGGCGCCCGCGACAACTGCGTGCCTGCCGGCGAAATCAAACTCGACCATCGATATCCCTCCTCCATTCAGCGCTTGCTGTTGCAGCGGACAATAGGAGGGAGCGTGCAATCCATCAAGCCGGAATAGAAAAAATTTGCCAAAATGGAAAATCGCGATATCGTAGCCGAGATAGCACTCCTTATCCGGCGGACATCCCACCATGAACCTGCGCACCGACATCCGATCGTTCCCTGTTACCTCGCCCGTCGACGGCTCCATCTATGCGCGCCGCGACTACGCCGACAGCACAGCCATCGACGCCGCGATGACCAGGGCCCGCGCCGCACTGAAACCCTGGCAGGCAACGCCGCTCACTGAGCGGCTGGCAATCCTGCTGAGGTTCGGCGAAGAGATGAAGGCGCGCGCCGGCCAGCTGGCGGAAATGGTTGCATGGCAGATCGGCCGACCGCTCTGGCAGGCCGACGAGACGCCGCGTCTGGCGCTGGTCGGTGAGTTGCTGGCCGAAGCCGCCGCAGAGACGCTTGCCGACCTGCCCTATCCTTCGGACGAGAACATCCGCCGCTATGTGCGTCCCACGCCCGGCGGAGCGCATCTTTCGATCTGCGCCTGGAACTACCCGACCGCGATGCTCGGCTATCTGGTGACGACGCCGCTGGCGGCGGGCAATGTCGTCATCTTCAAGCACTCGCCGCAGACGCCGCTGATCGCCGAGGTGGCGGAAGAGGCCTTCCGCGCCGCCGGCGGTCCCGAAGGCGTCTTCCAGAGCCTGCATCTCGACCATGCCGACGCCGAAAGGGTGATCGCGTCGGGCGCCTTCAACGCGGTCAATTTCATCGGCTCCGTCAACGGCGGCCGCCGCGTGCACGCAGCCGCGGCCGGCACCTTCACGCAGGTTCACCTCGAGCTCGGCGGCAAGGATCCGACCTATGTCCGCGCCGACGCCGATCTCGATGCCACCGTGGCGCAGATCGCCGAAGGCACCTACTCCAATGCCGGACAATCCTGCTGCTCGGTCGAACGCAGCTATGTCGATCGCGGCGTCCACGATCGTTTCGGCGAGGCGCTCGTTGCAGAGACCGCGAAAGGGACCAGCGGTCACCCGATCGAAGAAAAGCCGATGGTCGGCCCGGTGGTACGTGCGACGGCGGCGGAGACGATCCGTGGCCTGACGGAGCAGGCCGTTCGGGCCGGCGCCAGACGGCTGATGCCCGACACCGCCACGCAAAAGGCTGCGGCGCTTGGGACCGCCTATGTCGCTCCCGACGTGCTGGTGGGCGTGGACCACTCCATGCCGATCATGCGCGACGAGCTGTTCGGGCCGATCGCCTGCGTGCAGGCGGTCGAAAGCGACGAACAGGCGATCAACCTGATGAACGACAGCGATTACGGGCTGAGCGCCAGCATCTGGACACAGGACATCGACCACGGCACAGCGCTGCTCGACAAGGTCGAAGCCGGCACTGTCTACCTCAACCGCTGCGATCATGCCGACCTCTATCTGCCCTGGGGCGGCATCAAGAATTCAGGCATGGGTCGTACCAATGGCCGCTCTGGCCTGATCGAATCGACGGCGGCGAAGTCCTATCATGTCCGCTCCAAGATCGTCTGAGATCCGCCTCGACACCGCCGAGGCCGCGGCACTTGCGGCCGACGCCGTCGAATGCCTGCAGCCGAAAGCGGCAAGCCCCTATCTGTTGATTGCAGAGCATGCCGGCAACACGGTGCCGGCGCCGTGGCGCGATCTCGGCCTCGCGGCGCCTTATCTTGCAACGCATTTCGCCGTCGACCTCGGCATCGATGCCTTGACGAGACGGCTGTCGCAGCGCCTGCGCGCACCTGCGGTGGTCGCGCGTTATTCGCGGCTTTTCCTTGACTACAACCGCCCGGTCGAGGAATGGGACCACATGCGTCCCGATCTTGGCGGCATCCCGGTACCGGGAAATCTCGACGTGAGCGAGCACGATCGCAAGTTGCGCCGCCAGGTCGGTTGGGCGCCGCTGGAACAGGCGATCGCGAACGGCGTGCCGGGACGAAAAGCCCTCGTCTCGATCCACTCCTTCACGCCCGTCATGGCCGGCGTGCGGCGCAACGTCGACATCGGCATCCTCTGGCGTGAGCCCTCGCCCTTCGTCTCGGCGATCCTGGAGACAATACAGGGCAAGGGGCATGCAGCCGGACTGAAGATCGGCGACAACGAACCCTACGACTGGCGCCAGGCCGTCGGCTACACACTGAACCGCCACGGCCTCCAGCGGGATTTGCCGTGTTTCTATCTCGAGGTCCGCAACGATCTGCTCACCGAGCACGACCGGCTCGAGCAAGTCAGCCGGATACTCCAGGACAGTCTTTCCGAAGTGGCGAAAACCCTATGGCCGGACCACGTGGTAGCGATCTGAGGCGGCTCCGCTTTTCGCGGAAACGCTCCAGCTTTCTTGTCTGCGCAGCTCCAAACGCGAAACCGCTGCGCACTTCTGCTGGTATTGCTCCAGGCGCTGGACGCCAGCAGGCCGCCTCGTTACAGCTTGTCTAAGGCGATTTCGGAGAATTGTTGCATCGATTTTAGGCCAACGCTCGTGCCTGACGGACGATAGATGCGACAATTCTTCGAAATCGCCTGAATGGAAACACGACAGTCAAGGGCGTGGACGATGCAGGGCAATGTGGGATCCAAGATCCGGGATGCGCGCAAGCAGCAGAACATCACGCTGCGCGAGCTCAGCGAGCGTTCCGGCCTTTCGGTCTCGCAGCTGTCCAAGCTGGAAAACGGCAAGGCCCGGTTGACGGTCGATGTCGCACTGACCATCGCCGGTGTGCTGCACGTGCCGGTGGCATCCTTCCTGTTCAGCCCGAAACCGGGAATGCAGGCCAGGCGCTCGATCACCCGGGCTGGAAGCGGCGTGCTGCACGAAGGCAATGCCATGGTCTTCGAGGTGCTGTGCAGCGATTTCCGCGACAAAACCAACATCTTCTGGCGCGTCACGCTGCATGCGAAGTCGTTCGACGAAAATGGCGGCTGGCGCAGCCATTCGGGCGAGGAATTCATCCACGTGCAAAGCGGCAGCCTTGAGTTGCACACCATCCACTATGATCCGGTGATCCTGCAGCCGGGAGACAGCATCCTGTTCGATGGCGAGATGCAGCACGCCTATGTGTCGTTGGGTGACGAGCCGACGATCATGCTTATGTCGAACACCGTTCCGCGTGACCGCGTCCCGAACGTCGGGGCCGGCTGAGCCGGAGCACGAACTGCCGGTAAAACGAATACTTTTTCCAAAATGGAAAAAAATACTTGTTATGGAAAAGCTCCGGGTCTAGCATCCTGAATACCAGCCGAAGGGAGCAAACAACCCACGGCCGGAACGGGAGGCGAAACCGATGTTGTCGGTGGAGGCAGTCAGCAAGACATTCGGCGGCGTGCAGGCGTTGCGCCAGGCCTCGCTGTCTTGCGCCACAGGCGAGATCCTCGGCCTGATCGGCCCGAACGGTGCCGGCAAGTCCACGCTCGTCAATGCGATTTCCGGCGTGCTTCGACCCGATGCCGGCAGCGTCAGGCTGGCGGATCGCGATCTGACCGGACGCGGCCCCGAGGAATGCGCCCGCGCTGGCATCGCCCGCACCTTCCAGAACATCCGGCTGTTCAAGGAGCTGACCGTCCGCCAGAACGTCGAGGTCGCGCATATCACCTGCCGCGATGTTCGCCCCGAGGCTGCCAGCCGCATCGACATCGACAGGCTGCTTGAACAGTACGAACTCGATGCGGCAGCAGACGTGCCCGCCGGAACGCTTTCCTACGGCAGCCAGAGACGGCTTGAGATCGCACGCGCGCTTGCGCTCGGCCCCTCGCTGCTGCTGCTCGACGAACCGGCCGCCGGCCTCAACGAAAACGAATCCGAGACGCTGGCCGAGGCGATCGAAGCCATTCGCCGCGATTTCGGCTGCGCCATCATCGTCATCGACCATGACCTGCGCTTCATCAACCGGCTTTGCGATCGGCTCTGCGTCATGGATCAGGGCCAGGTCATCGCCTCGGGCGACACCGCACAGGTCTGGCGCGATCCGCGCGTCATCGAGGTCTATGTCGGCCAGGCGCAGCCGTCGTGACGGCATCCGCACAACAAGAACAAGGGAGGGTTCGAAATGGATAAACTGACTTTGGGAGCCGCCGTGCTGATGGCCGGGCTGCTGCAGGCAGCCCATGCCGGAGCGAGCGAGCTCAAGATCGGCCTGGCCGTCGCCATGACGGGCACCTATGCGCCCTACAGCGAAGCGGAAGGCGCGCGCTGCATGGCCGACAAGCTGAACAAGGCGGCAGGCGCGAACGACCCGAAGATCGAGCTGATGATCGAGGACAACCGCTCCGACCCGCAGCTGTCCGTCTCGCTCGGCCAGAAGTTCCTCGACGCCGGCGCGCAGGTCATCACCGGCGTTCCGTTCCCGGATGCACTGATCCCGACCGCGCAGATTGCCGAACCCTATGGGGCGACCGTCTTTTCCGCGCCCAATACACAGCTCGAAATGCAGCAGGCCGGCCTCGACAATTTCATTGCCGGCGCCGTGCCCGATCCGATCAACGCCGCGGCGACCGCCAATGCGCTGTACGGCAAGGGTGCGCGGACGGTGGCGCTGCTGGTTTCGCCCGATGCCGGTTCCTATTCGGAAAAACTGCCAGGATGGTTCGGCGAGGTGTTCGAACATCTCGGCGGCAAGGTGGTCTCCAAGCTCAACTACTCCTGGGGCACCACCGACTGGTCGCCGCAGATCGCCTCGATCAAGGCGCTGCCGCAGAAGCCGGATGCCATCCATATCTGTGCCGTGCTGCCGGATGTCGGCATCCTGATCCGGCAGCTGCGTGCCAACGGTTATGACGGCTGGATCGCCGGTTGCGACGCCTTCGACGACAAATCGCTGGAGGGAACCGTCGGCGATGTGGCGGCACTCGAAAAGGTGATGTTCACCACCCATGGCGCCACCGGCATCGACGGGCCGATCGATCACTTCCTCGCCCAGTGCAAGGCCGACGGCTACAAGGTGAACGGCATCTTCGACGCGCTCGGCGCCGACATGGTGCAGGTGACCTATGAGGCCGCGAAGAAAGCCGGCACAACGGAAGCGGCGCCGCTGCGCGAAGCGATCCGCGCTCCGGGCGGGTATCCCGGCACCACGGCGCCGACGATCTCCTTCGCCGAAAAGAAGGGCTACCCGGTCAAGGCGGTCCCGGTCATGGGGTTCGCCAATGGCAAGCGCGTGCTGATCACCGATACGCCGCCGACCTACGTTCCGGCGCTCAAGTAACGGATCGCCCGGCCATGATATCGCGCAACGCCCCGCAAACCCGGATGCCATCGTGCTGACGGTCGAGAACCTGTCCGTCCGCTATGGCGCGGTCGCGGCGGTGCGCGACTTGTCACTCCAGATCGAGCGGGGCGAGCTCGTCGCGCTGCTCGGCCCGAACGGGGCCGGCAAGAGTTCGACCATCAACGCGCTGACCGGCCTTGTCACCCCGACGTCTGGACGGATCGTCTTCGACGGCAAAGATATTTCGCGCACGCGCACCGAAGACCGGATCCGCGGCGGCCTCACCTCGACACCGGAAGGCAGGCACATCTTCGCCAACCTGACTGTCGGCGAAAACCTGCGGCTCGGGGCTGCGACGCGCCGCGATCCGAAAGCCGTGCGCGCCGATATCGATCGTTTCCTGGCGCTGTTTCCCGTCCTCGGCGAACGCTATGCACAGGCGGCCGGAACGCTATCGGGTGGCGAACAGCAGATGCTCGCCATCTCGCGTTCGCTGATGTCCCGTCCGAAACTGCTGTTGCTCGATGAACCCTCGCTGGGGCTTGCGCCGCGCATCGTCGCGCAGATCTTCGATTTCATCGGACAGTTGAAGGCCGAAGGGCTGACGCTTCTGGTGGTCGAACAGAACGCCACGCAGGCCCTGCGCTTCGCCGACCGCGTCTACGTCGTGAGCTCGGGCGCGCTGCGTTATGACGGGCCGCCGGCAAAACTTGCCGACGAACACGGCCTGCTCAACCTCTATCTCGGTGGGTAGGCCATGGATTACGCCCTGCAACAGCTTCTGAACGCACTGGCCTTCGGCGCGGAATATTCGCTGGTGGCGCTCGGCCTCGCCGTCGTCTTTTCGATCATGGGCCTCGTCAACTTCGCCCATGGCGAGATCATCGGGGTGTCGGCCTACAGCGTGTTCCTGGCGGCGGCGCTTGGCCTGACCTCACCGATCGTCGCGGTGCTGCTGGCGGTGGCCGCTGCGGCACTTGCCGCCGTGGCATTCGAACGCGTGGCCTTTCGTCCTGTGCGCTATGCACCGACGACCACCGGCCTGCTGACGGCGTTCGGCGTCTCGATCGTTGTGCAGAACCTGTTCATGCTGCTGATCTCGCCGAAGCCGCAATCGGTCTCGATCCTGAACGGCCTCAACCAGATGTGGTTTTTCGGGCCGTTCGCGGTGTCGTCGCTGCAGGTCATGGAACTGGTGGTCTCGGGCCTCACCATCCTTGCGCTGGTACTCTTCCTCAACAAGTCGACGCTCGGGCTCGCCATTCGCGCGGCGTCACGCGACTTCGCCACGGTCCGGTTGATGGGCATCCGCGCCAACCGTGTGATCGCGACGGCCTTTGCCATTTCGGGCGCGCTGGCCGGCATCGCGGCTGTGTTCATCCTGGCGCGGCGCGGCTCGGTCTCCCCCGATCTCGGTTTCGGCCTCGTGCTCAAGGCCTTCGTGGCCTGCGTCATCGGCGGCTTCGGCTCACTGGCCGGCGCTGCCGCCGGCGGCATGCTGCTCGGTTTCATCGAGGTCGGCCTGCTGGTGGCACTGCCGCAGGAATACGGGGGCTTCAAGGACGCGCTCACCTACGTGATCATCGTCACGCTCCTCGTCTACCGGCCCGAGGGCCTGCTTGGGCAGCGGGTCGAACTGGGCGACAAGGAGATCTGACGTGAGCGAAAGCGCAGAGACCATTGCCGCTCGCCCGTCAGGTGCCGCGACGCGCGCGGGCAACGGCAGGTTCGGCCGCTCATTGGCCGGTGGGCTCGTCACCGCGCTGCCGGTCGTCGCGATCGGCCTCGCCATCCTCGCCTTCGCCCCAGCTTACTACACACATCTGGCGCTGGCGGCCTTCGTCAACCTGATCGTCGTCGTCGGCCTGCAGGTGTTCATGGGCAACAGCAACATCGCCAATCTCGGCCACAGCGCCTTTGTCGGCATCGGCGCCTACGGCGTGGCCGTGCTGTCGACGCCGCTGGCGATGAAGCAACTGTCCATCCCCAACGCACCGTTCGGACTTGCCTTCGTCGAACTCGATCCGCTGGTTGCCGCGCTGCTGGCCTTGTCTGTCGTGGCTATCATCGGCGTGATAAGCGGGAAGATCATCAGCCGGCTCTCGGGCGTTGCTGCCACCATCGTCAGCCTGGCGCTGCTCATCATCGTGCATTCGGTGTTCCTGAACTGGACGGACCTGTTCAAGGGCAACCAGGCTTTCTTCGGCATCCCGAAGGTGATCAACCTGCCGGCAATGCTGGTCGCCTCGGTGGCCGTGATCGTCATCGCGCGGCTTTTCAAGGACAGCCGCTGGGGTTTGCAGCTTCGCGCCAGCGCCCAGAGCCCGCAGGCGGCGGCGGCTTTCGGCATCGACGCCAGGCGCCTGCGGCTGGTGGCCTGGGTGCTCTCCGCGCTGATCTGCGGGCTGGCTGGCGTGCTCTTTGCCTATTTCGCCGGCACGATCAGCCCGAAGCTGTTCTATTTCCAGCAGATCTTCATGACACTCGCCATGCTGATCCTCGGCGGCATGGCGACGGTTACCGGTGCCGTCACCGGCGTGATCGTGCTCTCGGTCGGGCTCGAATTCATCCGCAGCATCGAATCCGGCGTGACGATCGCCGGCATCCAGCTGCCGCAGCTGCTCGGCCTGTCCGGCGTGGCGCTCGGTGTCGTTATCGTGCTGTGCATGGCTTTCCGGCCAGGCGGCATCAGCGGACGGCTTGAACTCGATGAGCAGCTTTCCAGGCTTTTGCGGCGCAAGGCCCGCTAGGCGGCGCTGAATTTTTCTCAGGGTGGAGGACAAAGTGGAGTTTCAGGACAAGGTCACGGAGTACGGGCCGAAGCTGGAGGCATTGCAGCAGAAGCTGGCATTGGACGGTGTCGAATTCATTCAGGTGCATACGGTCGACACGTCGGGCGCGTTCCGCTCGAAGATCACCCCGCTCAAACTCTCCACCTACGGCGAAGCGATCAACGCCATTCTCTACTGCGTCGCGCATGGCGACGGCCAGCCGATGGGGGATGTCGCCTTCGCCTCGCCGACCGCGAATGAAGAAAACGGCTTCCCCAACATCAAGGGCATCATCGATCCGACTACCGTCGTCCAGCACGGCTGGAAGCCGGAATATGCCTCGGCGATCACCTTTTCCTACATGCTCGATGGTTCGCCCTGCCCCTACGATCCGCGCGGCGTTCTCGCCCGCGTGGAGCAGCGGGCGGCGGCACTCGGCTACGAGCCGCGCTTCGCGCTCGAATACGAGTTCGGCATCTTCCATGCCGATCACGACCTGATGCGCGCCGGCCGTTACCGCGAGCTGAAGCCGTGGGGCCACTCGCTGACCAATTACGATCTGGTGCGCAGCGGCGAATACCAGGACTTCGCCGCCGAACTGATCCGCCGCATGAAGAGCATCGGCATCGGCATTGCCTCGCTGGTCACCGAATATGGCTTCGGCATGTATGAATATGCGCTGACGCCGAAGACGGCGCTGCAGGCGGCAGACGACGCGATGCGCGCCAAGCTGCACCTGCGCGAACTCTGCGCCGAGCGCGGGCTGGTCGCCACCTTCATGACCCGCTTCCAGCCGCCCGGCAAGGAAAGTGCCTGCGGCGCCCATCACCACGTCAGCCTGTGGAAGGACGACAAGCCGGCCTTCGCCGCCGGACCCAACAAACTGACGCCAGTGGCCGAAAAATTCCTGGCCGGTGTGCTCAACCGCATGCAGGAAACCCATCTCCTGTTCCGGCCGACGGTCAACTCATACCGCCGTTTCGACCGCGGAGCCTGGTCGCCGGAAGACGTTGCCTGGGGTTTCGAAAACCGGACGGCGCCGATCCGCGCCATCACGACACCCAATGATGGCGCCTGCCGGTTCGAACACCGGGCGCCGGGTGCCGACATCAATCCTTATCTTTCGATCGCCGCCATCCTCGCAGCCGGTTGCGAGGGCATCGAGAAGGACCTGCCTCTGGAAGCACCGGTGAGCGGCGACCTTGCCACGCTGGGCAAACCCAAGCTGCCGGGGACACTGAACGCTTCGATCGACGCCTTCGCGAGGTCCGACTTCTGCGCCGAGGCTTTCGGCGAAGCCTTCCGCGACAATTACGCGGAAAGCCGCCGCGCCGAGCAGGCCGCCTTCGAGGCCTGGCAGGCATCACACATCACCGATTTCGAATGGCAGCGCTACTTCATCAACTGATCCTGGAGCGGTTCCGTTTTTCACGGAAATACGGAAACGCTCTAAGTTTTGTTTTCGTCGCATTTTTGTAACGCCAAGTGATTCCACTTGGCTAAAAAATGCTCCGCTGCGCGGACGCCGGATGACGGCGTCCGTCACTGCCCGCCGATCGTCCGGTGTTGACATCGTGCGATCCGGCATCAACATGGTTGCGGCTGTTCCGCTTCGTTTTCCAATGTCGATGCACTTCGAAACCACAGTCGACAGCTCCCGCCGAACTTCCCTGCAGCTTTTCGATATTCGTGAAAATCGCGAAACTGTTTGCGAGAAAGCGGCCCGATTGGCCCCTTGCGCCAGGCAAATGAGCGGAAGTACTTCAAGATAACTTGAGCGGGCGAGTGCGCCTCATGTCTGCTTGTCGGTCACTCCTGACGGAGAGATCGTCATCATGCGCCGGCAAACCGGTGCATCCAGACTGTCAGCGCCCAACGAAGGTCAAGACCGCGTTCCGTGCCATGCACAGCGCGGCATCGTGTTGCGGACGGCAAGGGGGCCGTACGCGGGCGGTGAGGAGGAAACGGGCAGCGGAGGAAAAGCTATGCTCGAGAAGTATTTCGAACTGAAGGAACTGGGGACGTCGGTGCGGATCGAAGTGATCGCCGGCCTCACCACCTTCCTGACCATGTCCTACATCATCTTCGTCAACCCGGAGATCCTGTCGACCACGGGCATGGACAAGAGCTCCGTGTTCGTTGCCACCTGTCTGGCAGCAGCACTCGGCTCGCTGATCATGGCGCTGGTGGCCAAATGGCCGATCGGCATGGCGCCCGGCATGGGCCTCAACGCCTTCTTCGCCTTCGGCGTCGTCGGCGCCATGGGCTTCACCTGGCAGCAGGCACTGGGCGCCGTCTTCATCTCGGGCGTCATCTTCCTGATCCTGACCGTGACTGGCATCCGCAGCTGGCTGATCGCAGGCATTCCGCATTCGATGCGCAGCGCCATCGCTGCCGGTATCGGCATGTTCCTGGCCATCATCGCCCTGAAAAGCTCCGGCATCGTCATCGCCAGTGAAGCGACTTTCGTTACGCTTGGCCATCTGACCACGACCGGTCCGCTGCTCGCCATTCTCGGCTTCTTCATCATCGCGTCGCTGGACGGCCTCAAGGTGCCCGGCGCCATCCTGATCGGCATCCTGGCCATTACCATCCTGTCCTGGATCCTCGGCGTCAGCCAGTTCCAGGGCATTGTCTCGATGCCGCCGTCGATCGCGCCGACCTTCCTGCAGCTCGACATCGTCGGCGCCATGCACACCGGCCTCGTCCACGTCATCCTGGTGTTCGTGCTGGTCGAAGTGTTCGACGCCACCGGCACGCTGATCGGCGTGGCCAAGCGCGCGCGCCTGATCGAGGAAGGCAAGCCGAACCGCCTCGGCCGCGCCCTGCTGGCGGACAGCAGCGCGATCGTTGCCGGCTCGCTGCTCGGCACCTCTTCGACCACCGCCTATGTGGAAAGCGCTTCCGGCGTGCAGGCCGGCGGCCGCAGCGGCCTGACCGCCCTGGTCATCGCCGTGCTGTTCCTGGCTGCACTCTTCATCTCGCCGCTTGCCGCCTCGGTTCCGGTCTATGCGACCGCTCCGGCGCGGCTCTATGTCTCCTGCCTGATGATGCGCGAACTGA
>VFQN01007334.1_pt1 | contig 11941 bp, 9 predicted proteins | sample 3512371 | NCBI WGS metagenome assembly VFQN01 (sample SAMN10412370, study PRJNA504923) | tailings metagenome | isolation source: Replicate 2 from Balatoc abandoned mine | place: Philippines: Itogon, Benguet | collected 2017-08-28
AGGCCCGCATCTTCGAGTGCGTCGAAGTGTTCGACAACCGCGTCCGCCGCCACCCTCCCTGGGGCTCGTGTCCCCGGCTGAGTTCGAGCGGACGTGCAACCCGAAACGCCCTTAACTTCGACTCCATTTTTCGTGGGGAAGACCAAACGCCGGGTTCCACAAGCCCGAGGGGTCGAGGCTCGTCCGGGCGTACCTGGCGGAGTGGGGGCACCGAATGAAGGTCCACTTCCTGCCGAAGTACGCCCCCGACACGAACCCCATCGAGCGGGTGTGGTGGCGGCTCCACGAGGCGGTCACGCGCAACCACCGGTGCCAGTCGATGCAGGAGTTGCTGGACTTGACGTTCGACTGGTTCGAGACCCGCACCCACTTCCGGGTCCAGTCAGCGGTCTATGCCGATGCCCCTGCAAAATGATGCCTACTTCGCATCTTGGCGGGAGCTATTTAGCCGCCGGGGGTGATGGTGGAGACCATGTCGCCGGGTGCACCTCACCGCTGTCGCCGGCCACGCGACGGGAAAATCTCTCGCTTCCGGTGTCCGAACGGCCGTCTGGGGCGGCAGTGCTTATCGAGTTCCCGCTGTCGCCATCGCCGCGTGTTTTCCGCGCGGGGGCAGACGCGTCTGACACTGGAGGCCGCCGTGGGTGCCCAACGAATCTTCACGAGCGACGCCGCACGTGCCCGGCTGGACGGGTGGTACGACCGGTTCCTGGCGAAGATCCCCGGGCCGGTCGAGCGGCGGGAGGTACCGACCGCCCACGGGCCGAGCCACGTCCTGCTCGCTGGCGACCCGGCGAACCCGCCGCTCGTCTGCCTCCACGGGTCGCTCGCCAGCTCGGCCCACCTGCTGGCGGAACTGGTCCCGCTCCTGTCCCGCTACCGGCTGGTCGGTCTGGACCTGCCCGGCCAGTCGGTGAAGGGGCCGCCCGTCCGCATGAACTACCACGACGACTCGCTCGGCCGGTGGGCGGTCGAGGTACTCGACGGGCTGGGGATCGGGGCGTTCGACCTGCTCGGGGTGAGTTGGGGTGGGTTCGCCGCCCGCATGATCGCATCACACGCCCCTCAGCGACTGAAGAAGCTGGTGCTGCTCATTCCGGCCGGGGTGGTGACCGGGCCGGCGTGGCAGGGCATCACCCGGATGGCGGTCCCGCTCGCCCTGTACAAGCTGTTCCCGTCCGAGCGGCGGAAGCGACGGTTCTTCACCGAGCTGTTCACCTCCTGGGACGACGACTGGGCGGACTACATGGGGGACGCGTTCCGGGGCTTCGCGCTCGACCTCCGCATCCCGCCGGTGGCGACCGACGAGCAACTCCGCGGGCTGGCCATGCCAGTCCTCGTCATCGGGGCCGCGCACGACGTGTCGTTCCCCGGCGAGAAGCTGCTGAGGCGGGTGACGGCGGTCGTCCCGGCCGTCGAGACCGAACTGCTATCGGGCAGCAAGCACAGCCCGCCGTTCACTCCCGAATTCCGGGGATGGCTGGCCGACCGGGTCACGGCGTTCCTGGACGCGCCCGTCGCGGGCGGTCGTCCCATCCCCTCAAGTACAACTGGCGGGTGAGTGCGATATGGACCACCTACGAGGGTTCGGTGCGCTCTTCTTCTTCGGCGGGGTTGTCGCCGTCTGCGGCGGCGTCGAGCAAGCGTTTCGCAAGCGAGCGCAGGCACGTCGGGCAGTGGTAGTGAGCGCGCGCGTGGTCGATGTGGAGTCCATGGGCGGAGTGGAACCCGGTGAGCTGACGCACTACTACCCGGTCGTGGCTTTCGCGGCACGCGGGACATCGGTGCGGGTGCGGCTGCTCCAGCCCTCAGTCCGCGAGGGCGTGTACCGGTCGGGGCAAGTGCTCCGGGTGCACTACGATCCCCTCGATCCTACGCAGGCCGTCGCCCACACGCGCGACTTCCCAGGCGGGTGGACGGCGACGGCTTTGGGGACGGTATTCGCCGCGATCGGTGCGGGGTTGTCCTGGGTGGGGTGGAACGGCGGGCGGTGAGTCGTGCGTTTCTCCCGGTACTGATCCGGCGGCCTCCCTCACGCCCAGTACTCGTGCCCCATGGCCCGCCAACACCCGCGCGTGAAGCCCCGTTCGCCACCCTTCCGACCTACCATCTCGAAGTAGGATGAATGCCGGGGGTCGGCTTAGCACGTCCAGAGACCCGCGCCAGACAGCCCACGGCCGGTCCCCGCCGAAGGTCGCTGTGGGAACACCCTCGGAGGTACCCCAGTGACCACGGCCGTTCCCGTCCGCCCCTTTGTTCGGACACCGTCTACTGAAGTAGTGGATCGCCGGCCGACCTGACCGGGCGCTCACACTGTAGCTGGGACCCAAAGTGATACCGACCAGGGGGCGTCACCACGATCCGCTCGGCATTCCGGCGCGGGCTGCCGCCTACCGGTACTGGGTGAAGGCGACCTGTACCCGCAGGCGTCAGCCACAGCCAGCCGTGGCGGCTGGTCCCGACGGCCGCCTGAAATACCCAGGTTCCTTGTCGGCCGTGTACAACGCCGCCGGCAGGTGCGGGTGGATCGCCGCCGGCTGCACGCCCATGACCACCTCGTAGTCGGTCGGGGCGACCGGGGCCACGAACGTCATCGCCGGCCGCGGCGGCTTCGCCACCGCCGACGTGACCGCGTCGCCCGCCGGGGTGCTCGGGCACCGGTGCGTCTTCACCGGCGTCGCGGCGGCGGGGGGGTTGGGACCGTCCCACCAGTTTTGGGAGAAGTCGTAGAGCCGCTGGAGGTTCTCCTGCTCGATGAACGGCAGGGTGAGCGGCCGCCAGCCGACGAACTTCCTGGCCGGCTTGCCGGGGCCAGCGGTCGTCCACCCGGACGCGGGGAAGACGCCGTTCGAGTCGTGGAATGCGTGGAGCGCAAGGCCGAGTTGCTTGAGGTTGTTCTGACACTGTGCCCGCGCTGCGGCCTCGCGCACCTTCTGCACGGCCGGCAGCAGTAGGCCCACGAGGATGGCGATGATCGCGATGACAACCAGCAACTCGATCAGGGTGAAGCCCCGGGCCGTGGTCCGCGGCGCAGCGCGGCGGCTTCCAGAGGGCCGGTTGATTGTGACGGTCCTGTCGGTGAGGGAATGTGATTTTGAAAGACGGGCTGCCGGCGGCCTGGGCTGTGCGCCCGGGCCGCCGACGGGAAGGGGGTTACGGCGGCTGCGGGCCGCGGAAGACGGTCTCCCGCACGGCCCGGCTCCACACCTCGCGGCCGGTGGTCAGGTTCACCCCGCGCACCTTCGCGGGCTCCTCGACCAGCCCGTCGCCGTCCGGGTCGGCCGCCTTCGGATCACCTTCCCGGGCCGGGCGGCGGTACGGGGTCGTCTCGAACACGGCCACGTTCCCGGCCACGAAGAACGGCACGCCCGACAGGTGGCTGCGGAACTCGCCGACCTTCTTCCCGGCCCGGTCGTACACCGTCAGCCGGTTCGACTCCCACACGCCCGGGTCGGCCAGTTCCGACGCGAGTACGTGCTGGCGGTCGGCCGAGAACAGGTGCCGGCCCGGCACCCCGGGGAGCAGCGGCACCCCCGGCGGGGTGACGAGCGGCGACACCCCGACCGGCCCCGGGGGCGGCGCCGGCAGCGGGGTCGCCGCCCCGGTGTCGGCGCTCACCTTGAACGCCCCGCGGGTCGGGGCGAGCCCCAGCGGCGGCGGCCCGGCCGGCTGGAGCACGCCGTCCGTGCCCGGCGGCAGCGCCTGCTTCTGCCGCGGCGTGAACTGCCACGTCAGGATCGGGTCGGCGGCCGGCCCGCCGGCGGCGGCGAGGGCGAAGTCGCCCTGCGGCGTCGCCTGCACGGTCGCCTTCACCCCGGCCGGCACCGGCACCGACCCGCCGGCGCCGACCGCCTTGCCGGTCTTCAGATCCAGCGTCGCGATCTTAACCACCGTGGCCTCCGCCTCGACCTGGGCGATGAGCTTGTTGCCGGCCACCGAGACCGGCCGGGCCGCGTCCCTCGACTCCCACGCGGCCTTGCCGGTGGCCGCGTCGAGCGCCGCGACGCCGCCCTCGGGCGTCATCACGTACACCTGCCCGGCGGGCCGGTTGACGACGATCCCGGGGCGGAGCGAGAACGTGGGCATCGACGCCTCCTTCGGGTCGGGGGGCTGGGCCGCCGGCGCCGGGGCGGGCGCGCCGGCCGGCACGTCGTCCGGGTCGGCCGCCCCCGGTGGGGCCGGCGGGAGCCCGGCCATCGACACCGTCCACGCCCCGCGGCCGAGGGTGCCAGCCAGGAGCAGGTTGTCCTTCGCGTCGTACTCCAGCGAGTAGACCGGCGACCGCGGCAACTTGGCGCCGAACTTACTCCACACGTTGAACGCCGGCCCGCGGGCGATGAACACGCCGGCGTCGGCCCCGACGGCGATCACCCCCGGCGGGGCGGCGGTGCTGTAGGCCACCGACCGCAGGGTACCGGGCTTGAGCGCCTGCAGGTTACCGGTCACGTCGTCCCAGGCCGTGCCGTGGTTCTTGGTCAGGAACACCTTCGTGGGGTCGACGGCGACGGCGCGGGCGGCCTTGGCCGGGTCGCCGGCCAGGCCGACGACGAGCCCGCCGCCGACGGCCGTGGGGGCCAGGGTGCCGGCAGCCGTCTTCCGCACGAACACCTGGTTCCCCGAGCCGACGTACAGCACCGCCGGGTTGTCCTTGGCCCCGTACGCGAACGGGTTCGGGCCGGTCCCGTTCGCCACCACCGCCGGACTCAGGAGGGTCACCGTGTCGCCGCGGTCGAACGATTCGAACACGCCGTTCCCGCCGCCGATCACCAGCCGCGTCGGGGTGACCGCGTGGAGCCGGATCGGGGTGTAGAACTGCGGGCTCACCCCCGGGCTCCCGGCCGTCGGCACGAGCGACACGAACACCTCGCCCACGAGGGCGTTCGCGGGGGTGAACGACCGCCGCCGGAAGCCGCCGAGGAACTGGTTGCTGGAGTACCGCACGGACAGGGCCGCGGCCGTCAGGTCGTCCACCGCGACGACCCCGCCGTCGGCCGTGGACACGCTCCGCCACATCGGGTCGAGCGCCTTCCGCTGCTCCGGGGTGCCGGTGTCCTGCGCCCCGCCGATCACCACCTTCGCCACCGCGTCGTAGGCCACGGCGTGGAACTCGGTGACCTGCAGGTTGCCGTTCAGGGACGACCAGTCGCCGGCGTTCGACTTGGGGCTCGTGCGGCGGTAGACTCCGCCGTCGTCGCCCTCGAACAGGACGCCGCCGGCGGACACGGCCATCGCCCTGGAGTCGGCGTGCGGGGACGTGCCGGTCCCGGTGCCGCCGCCGTCCGGGGTCTTCTTGTGGGTGAGCGGAACCCACTTGGCCCCGCCGTTCCCGGCCACCCCGCGGAACAGCCGGCCGGAATAGTCCATCGCCCCGATCGCGTTCGGGAACGGGTTGTTCTGTCGGTCGCCGCCGACGTACACCACGTCCGGGCTGGTGGGGTCGGCGGCTAGGGACAGGTGGATGTCGCCCTGCGACCCGGGGTGCGCGCCCTCCCCGTCGGCCGTCTTCGGGGCGCCCATGCCGGCCCAGGTGTTGCCGCCGTCGGCCGACCGGAACACCTCCGCCAGCTCGCCGCTGACGACGACGGCAGCGTACACGCTGTCGGCCCCGCCGACGGCCAGCTTGACGTTCCCAGCCTTGGCCACCAGAGCATGCATCGCCGGCGTGCCGACCCGCTTCCACGTCGCCCCGGTGTCCGTGCTGCGGTACACGCCGGCGGTCCCGCCGCTGCCGCCGTGGGCGAACAGCCGGGCCGACACCTTGCGGTTCCCGGCCAGGTGCGCGGAACGCCCGGCCGGCAAGCCACTCGCCGGGTCGCCGGAGACCTGCTTCCACGTGACCCCGGTGTCGGTACTCCGCCACACCCCCGCCTTGGCCGATGCGTCGGCGGCGTTCGCCGACAGCACGATGGTGGCCCCGCGCGGCGCCACCCCGGACACGTTCAGCCCGCGGAGGGCGCCGCCGCCGTCGAGCTCCTTCCAGGTGCCGCCGGCGTCGGTCGTGCGGAGCAGCCCGCTCCGCGCCCCGCCGACGCTCATGAAGCTGCTGAACCGCCCGACCCCGGCCACCAGGGTGTTGTGGTTCGCGTCGGTCGGGTCGAACTCGAGGGCGCCGATCGACAGGGACGTGAGCCCGTCGGTGAGCGGCTTCCAGGTGGGGTCGGCGGCGGAGGCGTTGGCCGTCGTCCAGATGCCGCCGTTGGCCGCCCCGACGTACAGCACGTCGGCGTTGACCGGGTGCGGGGCGACGGCGTTGACGGCGCCGGTCACCTGCCCGTCCTTGAGCTTCTCGACCTGGCCGCGGGTGTTCGGGGCCGGCCCGCGGGCCTGCCAGAGCGGCCCCTGGGCCAGCGCCGGCAGCGCGGCGGCGAGCAGGAACAGGCCCGCGGCCCGGACCGGCGGAGTGCGGTAGCGTCTCACGGGGAAGGCCTCCTGGGTGTGGAACCGGACGGACAACGGCACCCCGACCGCGAGCCGGGTCAGGCGTGCTTCGAGCGCGTGCGGGCCGACCTCGCCCGCGGCGCCGCCGGCGGGGCGGTGCGGGTCGGCAGGGCGCACGCCCGGACGGTGTGGGGGCGGAGCAGGAGAGACCCGGGGAGCGGGTTGATCTCCCGCCACGCGAAGCACTCCCGGATCGTCTCCTGATGGTCCCCGGCCCCGTTGTTGTTCAGCTCACGGTCGGCCCACATCAGCCGGCGGACGAGCTGGTGGAAGGTCAGGAAGTTCGGGTTCAGCCCGTCCCACGCCCGCGCCAGGATTCGCCCGACCGTGTCCCGGGCCTGAAGCAGGGCGGTGGCGAACGCGGCCTCGTTCCCCGTGTACGCCGCGTCGAAGTCGTCCTGCACCGCGTCGAGGTCCTGGTCGCGCCCGGGGCCGGGACCCTGCGTCGAGCGGACGGCCAGCTCCGGCGTGATGAGCCCGGCGGCCACGAGGTTCTTCTGGAACACCTCGACCAGCACGTCGAACACGCCGCCGGTGAGCGGGCGGGAGCGGTCGTGCGCCTCGGTGCCGACGTCAGACATCCGGAGCGAGTTGAACGCCGCCCGGATCTCGTGGCTCGCGGACAGCTCGCCGACCCGCTCCAGCTCGTTCACCGTAAACAGGTTCCCCCGCGTCCCCTCCAGGAGGACGTCCACGACCGAGTCGAAGTGGAGGGCGGCGATGATCGCCACCAGGTCGCCGCCGGCCTCGTGCATGGCGAAGTAGTCAGTCGCCGGGTCGCCCTGGGCGGACGGGAAGCCGACCAGCGAGAACACGATGCCGTGCCCGAGTTCGTGGGCCAGCACGTCGAAGTTCAGGCAGTACGGCTGGGCCAGGTCGAGGCCGCCGGTCGGCGCCTCGGGGTATCCGAACTCCAGGAACCCGTACCCGGACTGGGCGTTCCCCCAGCTCACCATCGGGATCAGTTCGAGCCGGGCGAACGCGCTCTCGAAGTGCCACGCCACCGGGTGCCCGACGTACCCCTCCCAGATGTCCAGCACCCGCCGGACGGTGGCGTACATCGCGGCGCAGGCGAACTCCCGGCTGTCCGGGTCGAGGTGGTCGAAGTGCCCGTCCTCCCCCTTCTCGACCGCCGGGTTCGCCGGTCCCTCGTACGGCGGCAGCGTGAACTGCGTGTACGGCTGCTTGTTGACCGCGTCGACGACGTACATCCGGTCGTCGGCCGGGCCGTCCTGGATGTCTGCCGGGCGGACGCTGACCGCGATCGTCTCCGGCACGGCGAACGCCGTCAGGAACCGGGGCTGCGGGAAGACGCGGAACCGGGTGCCGGTGTCGGCCAGTTCTTCATCGAGTTCGAGGGACACGGAGAACTCCTGATCGGGGTAAGGAGCGGGGCCGGTCGGTCAGTCCGGCCCCCACAGGGTGGTGAACGTGCGGGCCTCCAGCGTCGCCTGGGCTGCGGCGGGCATGTCCGGGAAGAAGTCGAGCCCGGTGGCCGCCTCGATGGCGTCGATGCTCGTCAGGTAGCGAGTCAGGTCGCGGTTCGTGTCGTGCTGGTGGATGACATACCCGCGGGCGGTCAGCGCCCCGGTCGCCTCCTTCCAGGCGATCACCTTGTAGACCGCGTGCGGGGCGCCGACCTTGTCCGGCCCGATCACCTCGACCGCCTTCCCGTTGATGAACACCGGCCCGGCGATCAGCCACACCGGCCCGACCCCCGCCGCCGGGTCGGCGACGATCTCGCGGTGCTCGTTCTCCAGGTCGCCCCAGACGGTGTGCCCGGCCTGCTTCTGCGGCACGATGTTCGACATCAGGCAGCCGTCCTGGGTCCCCTGGAACTTGTTCCCGGGGGCGGCGAACCCGGACAGGTCCTCGTGCCGGGCCATGTGCCCGCGCTGGTACTTGAACTGGCTGTGCTGGTAGTCGTCGCTGGTCTGGGCGTAGGCCGGCAGCTCGGTGTCGGCCCGGAACGGCCGCTTGTGCTTCGGCTCGATCTCGGACACGTCGTACTCCTTCTTGGTCCATTTCATCGCCACCCAAGCCGGGGTCTTAAACCGGTCGTAGTGCCCGACGGTGAACGCCAGCCGAGTGAGAACCGTGACCCCGGCAACCTCCGGGCCGGTGGCCGCGGTCCGGAAGGCGAACCTGGTCGGGTCGGTCACCCGCGGACGGCCGTGGAGGACGTGGGCGGCGGCCGTTACGGACAGCGGCCCCGGTGGGGTGACGGGTTGCGGCGGGGCGGCGGGGCCGACGCGGAGGAATCCGACCGCCTTGTCGGGGATGGCGGTCGGCTGCGCCCGGCCGCTCTCCTGAACGAGTAGCCACCCGGCGACAGGGCGGTCCTTCAGGGTGCCCACGACGGTACCAGCCGTGGTCGTCACCTCGACCGTGGTGCCGGCCGGATACGGGGTGCCGGTGTCGGCGACCGCGGCGACCGCGGCGACCGGTCCGAGGAGCAGGGCGAGCAGGAGGCGGGGCGGCATGGGGCATCTCAATCAGGAGACGAAGGTGGGCCGGCACCTCGCCTCCGCGCGCGGACGACTGCCAGGGGTGGGGCCACCGCCTGGAACCCGCTCCCTCCGGCTGGGTCGGATGTGTTCGGCTGACAGGAAATACGAGCTCTGGACAGCAGGCCGGACAAAGAAAATCGACAATCGTCACAGTCTCTATTTTCGCCTGTAAGTTGGTGCGTTCCGCGATGTCCTTTCACATGGCACATTGCGGACTGTTCGACGCCCATCATACCGTGACGGATCGCGGCTGCATTCGATTCTCCTAGGTTCCTACGCGTGGGCGGTCACAGTGACGGACGGATACGGGGCCGCGCGCACCACGAACTACGCGGTACAGGTGGTGGCAGACGCTACGGACCCGGTGGTGAATTTGGAAGTGCAGGGCGACCCGGGTTCGATCGGCGTGGTAAGCCGGTTCCGGGTTATGGCCAGCGACGACGTGGGGGTGGCGTCGCGGACGGTGGAGGTGTCGGCGGACGGCGGTCAGACCTGGGCGGCGATCGAGCTGGATTCCAGGGGCGTGGGCGCCTGGACCCCGCCGGGTGTGGGTGTCTACCAGGTGCGGGTCACGGCCACCGACGCGGCCGGGAATACGGTGATCAGTGCTCGCGAATTCGATGTCATCGACCCGGCGGCAACGCAGCCGCCGGTGGTAACGCTGACGGCCCCGGGCAACAACGGCGTGGTCACGGAGGTGACCGCGGTAACCGGGACCGTGACCGATAACGGCACGCTCTTGAGCTGGAAGCTCGAGTACCGGCCGGCCGACGGCCGTACTGGCTGGCAGACGGTCCGCTCGGTCACCTCGGGCCTGGGTTCATCGGTCACCGTCAACGAGACTTTCGATCCCACCCTCCTGCCCAACGGCCTCTACGGACTGCGCCTCACCGGCACCGACACCGGCGGCAATACCGGTACCGACGAGGTCACTGTCCGCGTGGACGGGAACCTCAAGCTGGGCAACTTCAATCTTACCTTCGTCGACCTGACGATACCGCTCGCGGGAATTCCGATCACTGTGGGGCGGGTGTGCGAGACGTTGGACGCCAACGAGCAGGGCGACTTCGGGTACGGCTGGCACCTGGAAATGGGCGGGTACAAGGTGGCGGTCGACCCGTCCACGACTGACCTGCCGTTCCTCAACGGCTCCCCGACGTTCAAGGACGGCACGCGGGTGTACGTGACCCGCCCCGACGGGGGGCTCGACGGCTACACGTTCACCCCCGTCCCGGCGGAGCAGTTCTTCGGGATCGTGTTGAGCTACTACCCGGCATTCACGCCCGACCCCGGCGTGCGCAACGCGTTGAGGGTCGATCAGACGCCCCTGACGAAGGACGGGAGTACCGGCGAGTACTTCGACTACGACCGGGGCGGGTACAACCCGATCGAGTTCGGCGGCACGTACGACGTGGTCGAGCCGAGCGGGCTGATCAACGAGATCGACGCCCGCACCGGCGAGGAGACCGGCGTCCGCGACCTCAACGGCAACAGGCTGACCTTCGAGGAGAACGGGGTCTTCAGCAACCGCGGGCGGAGCATCACCTTCCAGCGCGACCCGCGGGGTCGCATTACCGCGGTGACCGACCCCTCCGGCAACTCGGTCCGGTACGAGTACGGCCCGACCGGCGACCTGGTTCGTGTAACGGACCGTCTCGAACAGGTCACAACGATCCGTTACCAGGCACCGCGGCCGCACTACATCAGCGAGGTCATGGACCCCCGCGGCGTCCGGTCGCTACAAGTCACCTACGACGCGATCACCGGACGAATCCAGACGATCTCGGACCCGCACGGGGGACAGTCGAGCTACACGTTCCAAACAACTGTCGACGGACGTGCCGTGCAGACGGCCGTGGACGCGACCGGCACCGCGACGGAAAAGGTGCGCGACGCCCGGGGGAACGTGACCCGGCAGATCGTCCGCACCGCGCCGGCCTCCGGCGGCGACCCGGCCCGGTACGTCGTCAGCATGTCCGAGTACGACTCGCAGGATCGCCTGACCCGCCAGAGCGTTCGAAGTCGTCGGTGACGACACCAAGTACACGGCGATGCCGGCCGTCTGGACCACGTCGATCACTTATGACGCGAGGGGCAACCCGGAGACGACCCGGGACGCGCGCGGGAACACGGTCCTGACCCGCTATGACGCACAGGGGAACCTGCGCACGACGACCGACGCCCTCGGCAACACGACCACTAACGACTACGACGCGAACGGCAACATGATCGCGGTGACCGACCCGGACGGGAACCGGACCGAGTACGGGTACACCAACGGGCTGCTGACCTCGATCACCGACGCCAGCGGTCGGGTCGTACACCGGGCTGAGTACACCCCGGAGGGATGGTATTCCGCAGTGACCGACGCCACCGCCCAGACGACCCACTACACCTACGACGCGAACGGGGCCGTGTCGTCGTCCTGGTTCACCGCCGACGTCGCGGGGGGCGACGGTGAAGCGCATCACCGAGTACCGGCGGGACGACGAGGGCCAGCGGCTCGGCACGACCGAGGTCGAAGAGGCGCAAATGGCGCAGCAGACGGCGCTTTGGACCGACACTACCACCTACAACGCCCTCGGCCTCTTGACCTTCCACCGGGACGAACACGGCCGGTGGTCGTCTATCATCTACAACGCCGCCGGCCAGCCCATTCAGTTGAACGCCCAGGTGGTCATCGCGCCCGGGGACGTTCGAGACGGGATCCGCCGGACCGTCTACGACGACGCGGGCCGGCCGGTGCTCGAGACCGACCCGTGCCTCGACGGGGCCGCGGAGACGACGGGCACCTGAACCGAGTACGACGCCCTGGGGCGGGTCACGCGGACGGAGCGTCTCGCGGACGTGGTGGTCGCACTCCAGGGGCCCGAGACGGACCGAAGGACCGTCCTGATCTCAACGCCCACGGTCCTAGTGGACGGCGGCGGGAGTTTGCTGGGGGTAGACCGGCCCCATCTTCTTCCGGGCGTCGGCGACCTTGAAGCACCACC
>VFQN01007335.1_pt1 | contig 11941 bp, 8 predicted proteins | sample 3512371 | NCBI WGS metagenome assembly VFQN01 (sample SAMN10412370, study PRJNA504923) | tailings metagenome | isolation source: Replicate 2 from Balatoc abandoned mine | place: Philippines: Itogon, Benguet | collected 2017-08-28
TAGGAATGAAAGAAGCGAAGATGGTTTTGGGAGAGTTTTCCATTTGAAGGCGCTATAGGAGAATAGAGGGTAATGGGAGTGACAACTTTCAGTTAGTTAAAAGAAAATGAGAAAAAAAAAATTATCAAAGTGTGTTTACACAAATACAAAAAATAAATGCTGAGAAAGTCGAAGAGTTTTTCTCGTTTTTTTCTCTTTCTCGATTGATGCGATAACTTGAGAGAAAATCGAATTAATCATAGATAAACAATCTTTGCTGAAACAAACCTCTCGAAAGAATTGAAAAAATAAAAAAAAATAAAAAAGGAAAAATAGACACTACAACTTTGATAAATAAGCAGGCTACATGTAATGTTGAATACTTACACCATATTTCCATTCATGTAAAAGGTATACACATTGTAGTTTTTCTCTTTATCATTCTCAAGAATAGCTTATATCAATTAATTTTTAAGCTAGATGATGAATAAATAAGCAGTCGAGAAAAAGAAAGGATAATAATACCACGAGTCGTCAGCAACAATAAAACAACTATCCATCAACAACACACAGACCATAAAGAAGACATTGAACAATGAAATGGCAACAATCACTTTAATACCATACCATACCACACGACAAACAGAGAAGTAAGAAAATATACATTCTTTGACAATCACAATAGTAATTAGAATCACAGTTTTTAAATATCGTCCTCATCATCATCTTTAGGTTTTGCCTTCACTAATACAACTTTACCTCTTTCTTCATCTTCTCCTTCTTCATCATCGGGTGCAATTTTACCAACTTCATAATATTGATATAATAATGATGCAATAACAATTAATATAAATAATAAGAAAGAGGTAACTAATTGACTTCCCCATATGTAGAAGATACCTTGATATAAATATCTACATAAACCTTCATTCACAACATCAAACCATAAATATTGAATTGGTGCGCAAGCTAATAAACCTTCTAAATCATCTGCTGTCAAATCAATCGAACCTACAGTCGATTGCATTGCTTCCACATTCTTATCACCAGGACAATTTTGTCCAGGTACAGCAGGTGGTCTTAATAATAATGTAAGTGAATCATTTAGTTGCGTCATTGAACTTAAACCTTGATTTAAATCAACTTGTATAATAGATGCACCTTGACATGTTGAATAATACGTTGATATATTTTTCACTGAATCAATGGGTATAGATTTAATAATATTATAACTTGGATCCATACATAAATCACCACCAGCTGACGTCATTAATAACCATGGGAAGCCTAATATTATAAATAATAAATAAGTTATTGTACTAATGGTAATAGTAAATTTTGTAAATCCAATGGATTCACAAAATTTAGAAAATAAGAAACAAATCACACATACAATAGCTAATCCCCATATGACATATAAACCAATAGTACGATAAAAAATCGCATAAGTATCAATATAATCATTGACTAAAGATACTTTATCGCTTACAGAATTTAATGAATCTAATACAGTTTTCATACTATCTTGGAAATTTTGTATGTCCCCTTCATATCCTTGTATATTATTTGTTTGACATGAATTTTTAGCTAGTGTATATTCAGTATTTAATGTTTCACTATATGAATATAATGTATTTGTATCAGATGTCATTAAATTTAATAAATTATCAATTGAATTAATATCATCACGAAATAGTTTGACACCTTGATCAATACTTTGATTACCTAAGAATACTAATTGATCAATAATTAATACTAATAGTGCTAATATAATATAAAAAATGGTCAAGCATAAACGATCACGCTCATAATGAGCACTTTCAGTATTTGGTAAGCAACGACATGAATCAACACAACAACGAAATAACAATCCTAATAATGTGAATGAAATGGCTATGAAACCTAAACCAAAGGTTACTACTGGTGCATAGAGTAAACGCTCCGTATATTTCATATTTACTGCGAATTTCATTCCGGTAAATTTATGTCCATATTGAACGTACTGGCTTGGGGAATAAGTGTCAGACGGATTCGTATAAGTGAAGTCATCATTGCTGGAAGAAAGCTGTCGAGATTCCCAAAGATAAGGTTCTGATAAAGATATTTCTTCTTTTCGGAAAGAGAAAGACCCGTCTGGCTCAGAGGTTAAAGGATGGACTTCTATATTCGTTATGATGAGAACGAATTCTAAAGCAACCACGACCAGAAGAACAAGAAGGAAAGGCTTCGCAATGGCAGGAAGAAACATCTTTCCAACTTCGAGAATTCTTCAAATAAAATATTTGAGTTAATTACTACACTACAGATTGTGTTATCTAATCCAATTCCAATTCACCAATTGATGTAAAGAATTGACAGGAAACGGTTGACGCCAAAATTTGTGAGGGAAAATTCGAATCTCAGACACAAAACATCGAAAAATCTAAAATTCTGAATTTCTAAAGTTCTAAATCTCGAAATTGCCAAAGTTCAAAATATCGAAAACCTTCTCACCCCCGAATTCACTCAATGTAAGAGTCAGTGCGTGCTTGAAGTTTTCTTCAACCTCAGTAACTCTGCATGTTCAAAGTTTTCCTGCTCCGAAAGAATCAGTCCCCCTTTCTTTCCCGTTTTTCGACTTCTGATTGGAAGTAGATCTTTGTCTTTTGACTTCGGAACCTGAACATCAAGTCCTCAAGATCAAGTTGATTCGTTTTTAGAACGTAGAAGATAGGTTCATCTAAGAGACCTTTGAACTGACGAATTACTTTGAGGAATTTGTGATTAAGATCTCTCCAATACATTTCGATTGACTCAAGAATTCAACTCTTGGACGACTACAAACAATTATTGTTCATAAATTATTTTTGTTGTTGTTGGTGGTGTGGTGTTCTAATTTTTTTCCTGATTCTGAAACGAACTACTACCTTCACACCTGAGCTTTAGACTTTTGATTGAAGCGATCTCTACTTCAAGATTAACAATTAATTATTTCCTTGAGTGGAAGAGAAACTTTCTCGTTTATTTGAAAAAGAAAGAAAGAAAAAATGGAGATGACTGGTCTCGCAACAATCTATGGGAATGGAAGCACGACGGAGATTCTTCCCAAGGAAATTACAAGTCATACCCTTCGTCGAGGGAAATGGACAGTCGAGGAGGAGCGATACACCGAGAAAATAATCAGTAAGTTTTAATTTTCTTTTTGCATTGATTATTGACTAATTGTTCATTCTCTTTAGTGGATTTTGAAAACGGAACACTAGATGTACCTGAAGGAACTACACTCCGAACATACTTATCCAAAGTTTTGAACTGTGATCCTATGAGAATTACCAAGAAATATACTGGTAATAGTTCAATTGGGAAAAGAACATTTACTCCACTTGTTCGTTCACCTGAAAATGTTCCATTTATTGACATGTCACAGCGTGAATTAGAAGAATTAAGAAGAAATTGGATAAGTAAATTATTATTAGCAGAACAATGGAATCATCGTAAATTAAGTTTAATGAAAAATGGGAAACCATTCTTCTCTAAATCTGATGATGGTTCAAATCATTCACAATCACCACGTTTACATCCATCTGGTAGTAATGATGATTTAGATGGTGATGATGAAGATGATCATAATCGAGAAAGTCAAGTTAAATTAAGAGAAGATACTATTAGTAATGCATTAAAACCATTTATTGCTGATCCTGCGAAAATTTCTTATATTTTAAATTGGTTAAAAACTTCATGTGCCGCTTTAAATCATCCAACCACATCACTTGATGAAATCGATCAATTAATCCAAATTGGCGAAATTTCTGTCCCTGCATTAGAAAAAGTCTTAAAAACTGCAGGTATTACTTCTGCATCACAAATTGAAAGTTTACATAAGATGCTTACTGCTTACGCTGATCATCGTCCTCCTCAGAATGGTTCTGACGAATCTGATGGAGCTTATGAGGAAGATCGTCCAGTACGAGGAAAGAAATCTAAGCACGAGCAAGATGATCATGTTGGAGAAGATGAGCCTAAGAGAAATAAAAAAATCGAATCCCCGCCACCGCAACATCCTGCCTTGACCCAAAATCCTTATTCTTTCTATTACACTCAGTTACCTGTTGCAAGTAACACTAACGGTCATGTGAACAATGTGGTAGAAAATGATAAGAAAAGTCGACGTAAGCGGGATCGTGAGAATCCAATTTCGCCGACAGCCGCTACTGCAATGAGCGCTACCCCAAATACTGCGGCATATCCTGAGAATTATCCTGTTTATTTCCCAACCAATTATTTATATGGGTATTCTGCACCATTTCCAACTGATTTTATGAATGCTGCTGCAATGCGAATGCCATCTTATCAGGATTATCTTCATGCGATGTATTTACAGCAAAAAGGTTTGATGACCGCTGCTACTCCTGTCTTACCGCATCATCCCGCTGAACCGTTGTATGATTCTCTGTACCTTCGGCAAATGAATCATTGGATCGCTAGTCGATCCCGTCAGAATTCTGAGGATTTAGAAGCTTACCAATCAATACTTCAACAGCACCAGCAAAGTATGCCGGCGACACTTCCTGCGAAGAAAACTCCTGTTAGCAGCATCGACACGACAAAAGCAGTTGCCAATTCAGCTGGACCTTCCTCGTCAACTCCCCCAATTCAGTCAAACCGCTCTACTGGTGTTGATGCAGCTGTTGTGACGCCGACGATGAGTTTGAAGACATCCACGAGCAGTGGAAGCAACAACTCGCTCACAGTCTCGACGAAAGTATCAAAGTCGAATGAAGATAGTATGTCAGAGAGCTCTTTAGCAAAATCTAACCTTGATAGACAGAAAGAACCCTCTGATGTTGTAAATGTCGGACCACCAACAAAAAAGCAAAAATCTGCGGAAAACTCATCAAAATCTACTGAAAATGTTCCGACCCCTGTGAAACAAGAACCCTCAGAAAAGCCGGTAAAGAAGGCAAGAAATACTAAAGTGAAGAACGAAGCAAAGAACGTTCTTCATCCAAGCACTATTGATGCTCTTGATACAAACGAAGGAAGTATTGAATTTGCTGCCGAGGCCTTACTTGGTCTTCAAAGACGTTAAATTTTTGTCATCCATTTAATTCTCATTTTTGGCTTTAAACGATGCCCTATTCAAGAGGCATCTTCCACATTAACCCTCTTTTTATTAAAAGATTACGGAAAGCTCCCTGTTAATCTAAATCTAGTTGTAAGGATCATAGAATTGATAAAATTACAGTTTTTCTACAAGAAGGTTTATTAAGAGATTTAGGTTTAAAATGATTTATCTTTGAAAGAGATGACGATGACGATGAGGTTTTGTTGGATAAGCTTTCGTTTTAAATTTTACAAGGAAGCAACTCTTCTCAGTTCTCTTCTCACATCAAAGATCTTCAAAAAGTTCTATTTACTCCCTCCTTCTTTCAATTGTTTTTGTCTATTTGTTTTGCTTTTGTTTTTTGAATTTTGGGTGACACAGTTCAAGTTGAAAAGAGGAGGATTTGTGGTATCTGCTTTCTTTGTTCTTTTCCTTTCTTTCTTTCGCCTGTTTGTTGTTGGATCCTCCCCACCCCTATAAAGTTCTTTTCTTCTGTGTTTTCTTCCTCTCTTCCTCATGAAGTTTTGTTTATGTATCATGAAGGCAGTTATTTACTATTTAACTCTCAAGAAAGAAGAAGGAGGATTTTCTTCTCCATTAATGAGGGAGAAGAAATAGATGGTTATACGCGTCATTAACGTGCGATACAACATTTTCCAATAATATATATTATCTTTATTTCAACATATCAATGTTATTAAGTGATTCGTCCATATTGTTTTCTTCTAAAAGTTGAGAGATTGTATTTGTTTTTAAGAAGAGAACTGCTTCCTTAGTTTAAGATTGAAACCATTTTCGTAATCTAATATAACTAACAAATCCGAAATATATCTTATCGGTTACTACTATATTTTTCTTGTATTTCTAGACTTATCTCATGAAGTGATTCTAAACCTTCAGAAGCGTATTGGAAGAGGGTCTTCGGTGTCGCCTTCACACTGTCAGATGAAGCTTGCCCTTCTCTCTCTGCTACATACTCTCGATATGTCTCGACCATACTGTAGTAATAAATTTAGAGGCAAATCGAGGAAGGTAAAGGAAAACTCTCACCTTAAGCCATTCGCTTTATCAGTTGCTGCCAAGACTCGAGCTACTGTCGGTAAATCTTCTATATTAATTGGAAGAAAAGACAATAAACCAAAATCATTGACAACATCACATAATGCTGCTGTCATGGCATGAAACTTTTCCTCTAATTTAGTTCTCTGTCGCCTTCTGATCGTTTGATCTTCTTTTTCCTCTTCTTCCACTTCACCATACTCTACTTCTTTACTGTCGTCAGCTGTCTCAAGAACTCCAGCATCAAGATACCTATAAATGGATAATTCAAAAAGGGGGAAAGAAGAAACAATTAGGAAGTCTTTCACCTCAGTATTGGAGTTAAGTCCAGTAATTCTGTGTAAAAATCGAGGGAAAAAGGCAGAGGTCCATAATTAGCCAGCAGATCAACCTATGAAGAAGGGAGATGAAAAAGATAATTTATAGACCCTTATAGCTTACTTTGGATAGAACATTGATATGTGGCAGACCCAACCTCAACATAGTATTGATGGCAAGAAGACAAGCGGATATAAAGACGGAAGGCTGGCTGCAATAGAAGGAATCTAACAGATGAACTGAGCATAAACTTAGATCAAAATCTTTCGCTAATGTATTTAAAATATCCTGAACTACAGTATGATGAGTGTATAACTCAATCTACTCGCGAGTACGTGAGTTTAAGGTGAAATCAAAGGCAAAGAATTACCTGGCCAGGACAATCTATTATCACGTATAGTTCACCTTCATTTTCATCGAGTAACTGTTGCAACTTCTCTTCCAACCAATCTAAGTTGGAATATAAACTTTCCATGCATAATATTAATCCTCCATTGGGACCCAAATTGTATTTCTCCATAGCATCCTGCACAAACTAAGAAACCAATACTTCCCAGCAAATAGGGCTTACTTGAAGTGTAAGGAAATTCCGAACATCAATAGCTACTGTATATGGTAATGCATCATTCGCAAAGTCTAAGTTGATTAAGATGGTTTTCCTTTCGATCTGTGTTGTTAACTGCTGCATTCCAAAGCAATACGTCGTTTTCCCTAACATAAGAAACATTCATTATCAAGTCCATGGAGAATACATCTTTTCAACAGACCTGCTCCAGGTGGACCTATTACAATTTGTCCAAAGATCGTCATTATTCTAATTTTCTAAATCGCTTTTGACAAGACAAAAGACAAATAATAGTTCAAATAGTGCAGCGTATAATTATGAATCCACAAACAATCAAAAATTCGAAACTTCGAAACTTTTGAATTTGAATTCATTTTTGATTTATCTGATCTGTTGTCAAAAAATGCCTATCGTGAAAGCAACGGGAACAACTGATAAATCAAAGACTCAAAAGTCTCTGTACTCTTTCTTTTGTAAGGTCGATGATCGCTCCAAGAATGAGAATTCAACTGCGAAGAAAGATGATGAGGATGTTAAGCTCGAGAAAAAAGATACCGCAAGTTCACTGCAAAGTGAAACATCTCATTCAACACCATCTTTTAAAGCGAAAGAGGTTACACCTGATTCGAACTCTTCTAAATTATCTGAGGTAGGGTTAAATGAAACTATATTTCTTGCCTCTTATCCCCTTCAACAGTCTCTACAACGCAATTCCGAATCTAAGACGACAAGACTCAGCCTTGAAGATGAGGACGATCAGCTCAGAGATTCTGATGATGAAAATATTGTAGTGACGCGAAAAAGAAAATTAGGGAATACTGTCGCTGCAGGTTCTGCTAAGAAGCAAAAATCAAAGAAATCGCTTTTGGATAGTGATGAAGAATGGTCAGCGGATGAACAAAGCGCAGATGAAGACGAGGATTATAATGCTTCTCCTGCTGAAGAAGATGAAATGTCGGTGAGCGAGGATAGCTTTATTGTCGATGACGATGATGAAGATGATATGCCGAGAAAGCGAAAATCTAATAAGAAGTCATCCACTCCCAAATCATCCAAGCCTTCTACGGTAAAGAAATCGCCCTCTCTTCCTCCAAAAGGGAAATCTGTTAGTACCTCTGCGACTAAATCAGTTTCAACACCGAAGTACTCGATGATTGTCGACTCAACGCCTTCGAAAGGATCGAGCTCTCCATTCCCAAGTATTGTGACCCCAAGTGGCCCTCATACCCCGAATCTCAATGGGGATGCAAGTTATCCCGCAACTCCTTCCTCTAATATTAAGCTTTTCCAATTACCTGAAGGTGTTGTTGGTCAAGGAAGCCATGACCACAATTCGTTCGATTTCCTGAAACCAGAGAACCGTCGTGATGCTGATGGTAATAAAATAGACTCTCCAAATTATAATCCAAGAACATTAAAAGTTCCTCCGAAGTATTTATCCGAACAAACACCGGCAATGCAGCAATGGTGGCAATTTAAATCACAAAATATGGATACAGTATTGTTCTTTAAAGTGGGAAAATTTTACGAATTATTTCATATGGACGCAGATATTGCATTTAGTGAATTAGATTTAATTTATATGAAAGGATCGAAAGCTCACAGTGGCTTCCCTGAGGTATCTTATGGTAAATTTGCGAGTATTTTAGTCTCCAAAGGTTATCGCGTGGCAAGAATAGAACAAACTGAAACACCAGATATGCTGAAGGAAAGAAATGAAAGTGCAGGTAAAGGGAAGAAGGATAAAGTTGTTGCGCGAGAACTATGTGCTATTATGACGAAAGGAACAAGAACTTACTGTCATTTAGATGATTTGACTTTGTTAGATGATTCGAATAGCGACGCTGTCTCCACAAGTTTATTGGTCTGTATAAAAGAACTGCCAGTGACCGACCCTCTTCCTTCTTCGCAAACCTCAGAAGATGATGCAAACATTGACGCTGTCGTGGAATACGGAATTACTGCGATCGACACTGTTATCGGGAAGGTGACTTTAGCCCAATTCCAGGATAATCGACAAAGATCAAGATTACGTGCTTTCCTAGCTCGTTACATTGCGACAGAGGTTCTTTTGCAACATCAAGGACATAGTGAGGAAACTTTAGGTGCTGTTAAACTCATCTGCCCAAAAGCATCGCTTGAATATCTTCGAGGCTCCGAAATGCCAGAAAATCCGATGGACGTGATCCTTTCAATTTTTAAATCGCACTACTTCCCTTTGAAATTGGAGAAGAAAATTGCCTTTACTGCTGAAACTATTCCTGAGTTGATTGAAGTTTCTAAGGAATCGTGGCCTTCTGTCCTGCATGCAGTGATGAGAGGCTTAAAGGATAATTCAAGCCAATTAGTTATTCTCGCTTTAGGTGGCGCGCTTTGGCAAATGAGACGCTCGTTGATAGACTATGAAGTTTTATCGATGGGGAAAGTGTATGGCTACGTTCCCGCGGATGAAGCCTCAGACGTCACCTTCAATCAACCTGTAGCAATGGAAGTTGTGCCCACAGAAACTGTTGACGTTGGCGCAGCACTAAGCGGAAAAAACAAAGAAACCGAGTCACAGAATCAGTTTGAAGTTGCTTCGAGTCAAAAGCGAATGATTCTGGATGAAGTCTCCCTCACTAATTTAGAGATTCTTGTTAATAATTATGATCGATCTGAGGTTGGAAGTTTGTGGCACTTCATTAATCGCTGTAAAACTATTGGCGGCAAGAGATTACTCCATTCGTGGTTGTGCCATCCTTTATATCAACTCGAAGATATCCAGAGGCGATCCGAAGCAATAGAGGAATTGTTATCATCTTCATTACAAAGTATTACGGACGAAGTGAGAAAGCGATTGAAAGGAATTCCGGATTTAGAAAGATTACTCATTCGTGTTCATAGTAATGGCATTAAACGGAAAGGAGTCGCGGATCATCCTGATTCAAGAGCTGTAATGTTTGAAAGTTCAATTTACACGATGAGAAAGATTCGCGATTTTGCTGATATTTTAAGTGGGTTTGAAAATCTTGTAAATATTATCGACTTATTCCAAAAATATCCGTTAAAATCATCTTTATTACGATTTGCGTTACATGGAAGTAATATTGTTACCGATGAGCGCGGGTTGATGGAGGAAAGGAAATATTTCCCTTTGCAAGAAATTAGAAAATCTTTATCTTACTTCAGAACAATATTTGATGAAAAGCAAGCTAAGAAGGATGGTAATATTAAACCTCGCCCAGGAATCAATCCTGATTATGATAGTGCAATGCAAGAGATAGAAAGTATTACTCAGTACCTTGAAGTTGATTACCTCAAGGAAATGAAGAAACTTACGGGAATCTCTGACATAAAATATTTTGGGAATGGAAAAGACCGATATCAATTAGAAGTTCCTATGAATTTGACGAAAAATGTTCCTTCGGATTGGATGAGTAAGAGCCAAAAGAAAACTCATCGTCGGTATCGAACAAAGATTATCGAGGAGAAATTTCAAGAGCTAGTTCAGTATGAAGAAATGGCGAGTAATGCTCAAAAGGATACTTTACGAAGTATCTTTGAGAAATTTGATGCCTCGAGGCGCTATTGGGAGCGAGCTGCGGCTAGTATTTCATTTTTAGACGCTTTGTTGTCGTTAGCTACCATTTCTTCACTTCCAGGATATGTAATACCCCAGTTTCAAAGAAAGGATGCAAAGATTGGTCCAGTTTTGCAAATTGATGCGGGTCGCCATCCTATGCTTGAATATACTCTCGCGCAGAGGTAGGAAATTTATTTATCACCTGTTGTTCTTATGGATTTTTGTGAATTTCGTAGAAATGGTAATAGTTACATTCCGAATGACGTTGGTCTTGGTGGAGTGAGCAGAACAGATGAGTATGCAGCGCGAATGCTTTTGCTGAGTGGTCCAAACATGGGCGGAAAATCTACTCTTCTAAGGCAGACCTGCTTGATTGTAATATTAGCACAAATAGGATGTCGTGTTCCTGCAGATTCTTGCGTTTTAACTCCTGTTGATCGGATCTTTACTCGTGTTGGTGCTTCTGATCGCATATTAGCTGGTCAGAGTACTTTCTTCGTTGAATTGGCAGAAACAAGTCTAATTTTGAAGGCTGCAACAGAGGTACTTGATTATTCTTCATTTTAATTGTATTATCGTGTAATTATCGTTTAATTGTATTTTTGTATTTTCTAGGATTCGCTTTGTATTCTCGATGAACTTGGAAGAGGAACTGCTACTTTTGATGGAACGGCCATTGCGCATTCGGTTGTTGAATACCTTGTGAGCAAAATACGTTGCCGATGTTTATTCGCGACACATTATCATTTATTAATTGAGGATTGGGAACTTGATCCAAGAGTTCATTTAGGTCATATGGACTGCTTGGTACAAACTGATTCCTCCGCTTCTTACAAGCAAAAGGATGAACAAGTTATATTCTTATACAAGTTATGCTCAGGGTCTTCGCCGAAATCATACGGTATTAATGTCGCAAAGTTGGCTGGAATGCCTCAAGCTGTCATCGATTTGGCCATGAAACAAAGTCAAGAGTTTGAAGAAAAGTCGAAAATGCAATTAGAGGCGAATGGATTAATTTCAAAAATTTCATCTGTGTTTGAACGACTAGTATCGATAGCAAATGCGAACCTCACAGCAGGTGAGTTGACTTATGTGGCAATAGAACTATGGAAAAGATTTCATTCGATCAAAGAGGAACTTCTTTGAAAGGAGTCTAGCTGTTAGTCAGTTTATTTTTGATTTTTAAATGAAGTAGTTTTGTAAAGCTATCAGTTGTCCATCTTTGATATTCTTTCAAGCAAGATGTAATGTGTAAATAAGAAAAGCTGCTGTAACGAGAGAGAAAACAAAATTAAATTCAGTAAGATCATGAAATCATCGTTGTTGCAGAAGGCGAATGGTGGGTCAGTGTATATATCAGAGGCAGCTCGTAAGA
>VFQN01007336.1_pt1 | contig 11941 bp, 12 predicted proteins | sample 3512371 | NCBI WGS metagenome assembly VFQN01 (sample SAMN10412370, study PRJNA504923) | tailings metagenome | isolation source: Replicate 2 from Balatoc abandoned mine | place: Philippines: Itogon, Benguet | collected 2017-08-28
AACCGAAGGTCAAGGAGCTGCAGAAGAAGTACGGCCACGACCGGGAGCGGCTCGCCCAGGAGACGATGAAGCTGTACAAGGAGAGCGGGACCAACCCGTTCGCCTCGTGCCTGCCGATCCTGATCCAGATGCCGATCTTCCTCGCGCTATTCCGGCTGCTCGACTACCACGCAGCCAGGGGCAACGGCAAGGCGTTCGTGACGCCGGAGCTGGCGGACAGCTTCCAGAACGCCGAGCTGTTCGGGGCGATCCCTCTGAAGGCGACCTTCCTCAACAACGGTGGCTCCACCGGCGTGATGCTGGTGGCCGCGTTGCTCGTCGTGGCGATGACCGCGACGACGTTCACCACGCAGCGCCAGCTGATGAGCAAGAACATGCCGCCGGACGCTCTGAGCGGCCCCTACGGCCAGCAGCAGAAGCTCCTGCTCTACGTGCTGCCCGTCGTCTTCGCGGTCGGCGGCATCGCGTTCCCGATCGCCGTGCTCTTCTACTGGACCACCTCGAACCTGTGGACGATGGGCCAGCAGTTCTACGTCATCCGCAACAACCCTGCTCCCGGCACTGCGGCCGCGACGGCCAAGGAGGAGCGCGATCGCGCCAAGGCCGCCAAGCACGGCAAGAACCCCGAGGTCGAAGCGGCGCCCGAGCCGGTGGAGGAGCGACGCCCGCAGCAGCGACAGCAGCCGAAGAAGCAGTCCCGGCAGCAGCGCAAGAAGGGCGCCGCAGCACCCAACCCCAAGCCGAAGCCCGAGGGAGGCACCAAGTGAGTGACGAGACCGTGACCGAGGAGACGCCGGTGGCGGCCACCGACGCGGAGTCCGCGCCGGCCACGTCGCGTATCGACCAGCTCGAGCAGGAGGGGGAGATCGCCGCCGACTACCTCGAGGAGCTCCTGGACATCGCGGACCTTGATGGCGACCTGGACATGGACGTCGACGGCGACCGGGCGGCGGTGTCGATCGTCGGCGCCGACCTGGCACAGCTGGTGGGGGACCGTGGTGAGGTGCTGGAGGCACTCCAGGAGCTGACGCGCCTGGCGGTGTTCCGCGAGACCGGCGAGCGCTCCCGCCTGATGCTGGATGTCTCCGGCTTCCGGGCGCGCAAGCGCGAGGAGCTCGAGCGGCTGGCCGAGGAGTCCGTCGCGTCGGTGAGGGAGTCCGGCGAGCCGGTGTCGCTCGCGCCGATGACCCCGTTCGAGCGCAAGGTCGTGCACGACGCCGTGGCCGCGGCCGGCTTGTCCTCGGAGTCCGAGGGTGTCGAGCCCCGGCGCCACGTCGTGGTGCTGCCGAGCTGAGCATGGACCCGTTCGTTTCACGTGAAACGCCCTCCACGCCCCAGGTGGCGCGGAGGGCGTTTCCTTCTGCCCAGCTGCCGGCGGCCGAGGCGTACGCAGCACGGCTCGCCACGGACGGCGTCGTCCGAGGCCTGATCGGACCACGTGAGGCGGCGCGCCTCTGGGACCGGCATCTGGTCAACTGCGCGCTCCTCGGGGAGTTGCTGCCCGAGGGCGCCACGGTCTGCGACATCGGGAGCGGGGCCGGCCTCCCGGGCCTGGTGCTGGCAATCGCCCGGCCTGACCTGCGGATGACCCTGGTGGAGCCGCTGCTGCGGCGCACGACGTTCCTCGAAGAGGTGGTCACCGAGTTGGATCTCGGAAGCGTCGAGGTGGTGCGCGGACGTGCTGAGTCGTTGCACGGCGAGCGCACGTTCGACGTGGTGACCTCGCGCGCGGTGGCGCCGTTGCCTCGGCTGCTCGGGTGGTCGATGCCGCTCGTCGCCCCGACTGGGGCGCTGGTCGCGATGAAGGGCTCGTCGGTGGCCGACGAGATCGTCGCAGCCGCGGACGAGGTGGCGCGGTGGGGGTGTGCGGCGCCGGTGATTCACACCCTCGGTGAGGGCTGGGAGGGTGTATCCCCCACGATCGCGGTCCGGGTGGCTTGGGCCGACCCGGCACAGGTATCTTGGCCGCTTGCGGCTTGCCCAGGGAAGCGTACGGCGCCGGGTCGTGGCCGGTCGACAGGAAAGCGGAGGCACAGGTCGTGACCGAGAACCCCGGATCGGGCTCGGAGTTTTCCACCGGGACAGACCCCGGTTCCGAGCGTCGTTCTCCACAGATTGAGCCGATTCATCCACAGGGCGGTGCCGGGACGACGGACGCCGTTTCACGTGAAGCGCCGGGCTCGGAGGAAGGCGCAGACCGCCCCTACCGGGTCCGCACCGCCGAGGACATCGCGGTCACCGCACCGACCTTCGATGACGACCGGGCGACCCCCTTGGCCCGCGCGGCCGAGCACACCGTGCTCGCCCGGACCGGAGCGCGGCTGCGCCCGCCGATGGATCGGCCGAGCCGCACCCGCGTCTTCGTCGTCGCCAACCAGAAGGGCGGGGTCGGCAAGACCACGTCGACCGTGAACATCGCTGCGGCTCTCGCGCAGCTCGGGCAACGGGTCCTCGTCGTCGACCTGGATCCCCAAGGAAACGCCTCGACCGCTCTCGGTGTCGAGCACCGGCGCGGGGTCCCGTCGACATACGATGCGCTCGTCGAGGGCGTTCCTCTCGTCGACGTCGTGAGTCCCTGCGCCGAGGTCGACAACCTGTGGGCCGTCCCGGCGACCATCGATCTCGCCGGCGCCGAGATCGAACTCGTCTCCGTCGTCGCTCGTGAGGGCAGGCTGCGCAAGGCGATCCACGGTCACCCGTGGGTCGGATCGTCCGCCGATGCGGGGGAGGAGCGGTTCGACTACGTCTTCGTCGACTGCCCACCGTCTCTCGGCCTGTTGACCCTGAACGCCTTGGTGGCCGGCGACGAGATGTTGATCCCGATCCAGGCCGAGTACTACGCGCTCGAGGGTCTGGGCCAACTCCTGGAGACGGTCGAGATGGTGCGGGCGCACCTCAACCAACTACTCGAGGTCTCGACCATCCTCGTGACGATGTACGACGCACGCACCCGCCTCGCCTCAGGGGTCGCCGAGGAGGTGCGGGAGCACTTCGAGAACCGGGTCCTCAAGACGACCATCCCGCGCTCGGTGCGGGTCTCGGAGGCCCCGTCGTACGGGCAGACCGTGATGACCTACGATCCGGGTTCGCCGGGCGCGCTGTCCTACCTCGAGGCCGCGCGCGAGATCGCCGTCCAGGGAGCCGCGAAGTGAATGCCAACCGTCCCCCGCAGCGCCGGGGCCTGGGCCGGGGCCTGGGCTCCCTGATTCCGACCGCGCCGCAGTCCACCGACGAGCCGGCCGGCGCCGAGGAGGCGACGGCCGGCTCCCTCCAGGCGACCGGGGGTCTCGCGCCGGTGGCTGGCGCGTACTTCGCGGAGATCCCGGTCGGCCAGATCCGGCCCAACGTGGTCCAGCCACGTCAGGTCTTCGACGAGGAGGCGATGGCCGAGCTCGTGCACTCGGTCAAGGAGATCGGCGTGCTCCAGCCCGTCGTCGTGCGCCGCCGTGGTCCCGACGACTACGAGCTGGTCATGGGGGAGCGCCGCTGGCGCGCCACTCAGGCCGCCGGCCTCCAGGTCATCCCCGCGATCGTCCGGGAGACCGACGACGTGGACATGCTCCGTGACGCGCTGCTGGAGAACCTGCACCGGTCGCAGCTCAACCCGCTCGAGGAGGCGGCGGCCTACCAGCAGATGCTCGACGACTTCGGCTGTACCCACGAGGAGCTCGCCGGCCGGATCGGGCGATCGCGGCCGCAGATCAGCAACACGCTTCGCCTGCTCAAGCTCAGTCCCGCCGTCCAGCGCCGCGTCGCCGCCGGTGTCCTCTCGGCCGGCCATGCGCGCGCGCTGCTCGGCGTCTCCGACCCGGAGGTCCAGGACCGGCTGGCCTCCCGGGTGGTGGCCGAGGGCATCAGCGTCCGCGGCCTCGAAGAGATCGTCGCGATGCGCGACACCGACGGGCCGGCGCCCCGGGTGGTCCGCAAGAAGCCGGTGGCCCCCGGCTTGGTCGACCTCGCCGAGCGGCTATCGGACCGGTTCGAGACCCGAGTGAAGGTCGACTTGGGCCGGAGCAAGGGCAAGATCACCGTCGAGTTCGGCTCCATCGACGACCTCCAGCGGATCGTCGACATCATGGATCCGCGCAACCGATCCGACCGACCGATCTGATTCGCGCGAAGCTCCCTATCGCCAAGGTGACTTAGCAACAAGTCACTTTGTCGACTTGTTTCTACGTCGCTCCAGGCGTCGCCGGCGCTCTTCCACATCGAGGCGGTCGGCCTCCTCCGGCGTCGGGGCACTGCCGCCGTACGACGCCGGCAGCCACCATGACCCGGGCGGCTGCTCGTCGGCGGGATAGTCGTGGATCGTGCGCGCGAGCAGGTCGGCCATGACCGAGCGCAGCTCCGCGGTCTCGGCGGTCGGGTCCGCACCGGTCGGGTGCAGCGGCTCGCCGACGGAGATGGCGATCGTCCGGCCCCGCGTCAGATCGCGGGGATGGTCCTTGGTCAGCACCCGGTGGGTGCCCCACATGATGACCGGCACCAACGGCACTCCCGCATCTGCGGCGATGCGGACGGCTCCGGACTTGAACTCCTTGAGCTCGAAGGACCGCGAGATCGTCGCCTCCGGGAAGATCCCCACGGCCTCGCCCCGGCGCAGGTAGTCGACGGCCTTCCGGTACGACGCGACGCCGGCGCCCCGGTCGACCTCGATGTGGTGGCACCCGCGCATGATCGGACCGGTCACCCGGTGGTCGAAGAGCTCGCGCTTGGCCATGAACCGCACCAGCCGGCCCGATGGGTTGGCGGCGAGGCCGCCGTAGACGAAGTCGACGTAGCCGATGTGGTTGTAGGCGAGCAGGACGCCACCGGAGCGCGGGACGTGCTCGGTGCCGGTCATCTGGAACCGCTGGCCGAGCACCCGGAACGCCGTCTTGGCGGCGCCGATGATCGGGGGATAGACGATGTCGCGCATGGCCGCCTCAGCGCCGGGTCGCGAGGAAGTCGGCGATCCGGCCGATCGCCTCCTCGAGCACTTGGACGTCGGGGAGCGTCGTCAGCCGGAAGTGGTCGGGTCGGGGCCAGTTGAAGCCGGTGCCGTGGGTCACCAGGATCTTCTTGGCCCGCAGGAGGTCGATCACGAAGGTCTCGTCGTCCTGGATGGGGTAGACCTCCGGATCCAGGCGCGGGAAGCAGTAGAGCGCACCCCGCGGCTCGACGTTCGTGACGCCCGGGATGTCGTTGAGCAGGCGGCTGGCGAGCTTGTTCTGCTCGTAGAACCGCCCACCGGGGACGATCAGCTCCTCGATCGACTGGTAGCCGCCGAGCGCCGTCTGGATCGCGTGCTGCGCCGGGACGTTGGCGCACATGCGCATATTGGCCATCAGGGTGAGGCCCTCGAGGAAGTCCTCGGCGAGCTCCTTCGGCCCGGAGATCATGACCCAGCCCGCGCGGTAGCCGCAGACGCGGTAGGCCTTCGACAGACCGCTGAAGGTCAGGCAGAGCACGTCGCTGCCGGCGTACGACGCCGCGTGGTGGTGGACCGCGTCGTCGAAGAGGATCTTCTCGTAGATCTCGTCGGCGAAGACCACGAGATCGTGACGACGCGCGATGTCGATCAGGCCCTTGACGGTCTCCTCGCTGTAGACCGCGCCCGTGGGGTTGTTGGGGTTGATGATGACCAGGCCGTGGGTGTTCTCGGTGATCTTGGCCTCGATGTCGGCGAGGTCCGGATTCCACCCGTTGCCCTCGTCGCACTCGTAGTGCACCGCCGTGCCACCCGAGAGCGTGATCGCGCCCGTCCACAGCGGATAGTCGGGGGCGGGCACGAGGATCTCGTTGCCGTCGTCGAGGAACGCCTGGAGCACCATCGTGATCAGCTCGGAGACGCCGTTGCCGATGAAGACGTCCTCGACGGAGACCTCACGCAGGCCGCGGCTCTGGTAGTACTGCGCGACGGCCGTGCGTGCCGGATAGATCCCCTGGCTGTCGCTGTAGCCCTGCGAGTCCGGCAGGTGGTGGACGATGTCGGCCACGATCGCCTCGGGTGCGTCGAAGCCGAAGGGAGCGGTGTTGCCGATGTTGAGCTTCAGGACGTGGTGCCCCTCGGCCTCGAGGCGCTGGGCCTCGACCAGGATCGGCCCGCGCACGTCGTAGCGGACGTTCTGCAGCTTGCGGCTCTGTCGGATCTTGCGCACGCCCCATCCTGACAGGGACCGGCCTAGGATGGCGTGCGGGTTCATCCGGCGGGAGGTGTGATGTCGCGCAAGGTCACCCGGCTGACGCTGGACCACCTCGACGCCTTCGAGACGCCGTGCCGGTCCTGCCTCTTCTGGGAGCTCGACCCGGTACGCCGGGAGCGTGCCGCGGATCCGGTCGCCGAGAAGGACGCCTGGATCTCGGAGGTGCTGCGGGAGTGGGGCTCGTGCGGACGGGTCGTGCTCGTCGACGACGTGCCGGCGGGCTTCGCGCTCTATGCGCCGGAGGCGTTCGTGCCCGGTGCCGCGGGCTTCCCCACCTCTCCTGCGTCGCCGGACGCGGTGCTGCTCACGACCCTCTGGGTGGCCCCGGCGTACCGCGGTGGCGGGCTGGGCCGGATGCTCGTGCAGGGCATGGCGCGGGACCTGATCCGCCGGGGTGGTGCCGGTGCCGTGGAGGCGTACGGCGAGCCGCGGGGCCGGCCGGGCCGGCACCTGGTGCCGGCGGAGTTCCTCACCAGTGTCGGCTTCAAGACGCATCGACCGCACCCGAAGGCGCCGCGGCTGCGGATGGAGCTGCGGACGGCGGTGACCTGGCGCGACGAGGTCGAGGCCGCGATCGAGCGACTGGTCGGGGTCGTGCGACCGGCCCCGAAGACGACGCGAGGCCCGGCGTCGAGAGCGACGCGGGCCTCGCGGACGAGCCTGAGGTGAGCCCCAGGCCGGGGCACCTCAGATGAACTCGTCGAGCTCCTTGAGGATCGCCGCCTTGGGGCGGGCACCGACGATCGTCTTCACGACCTCGCCGCCCTGGTAGACGTTGATCGTCGGGATGCCGGTGACGCGGTAGGTGGACGGCGTCACGGGGTTCTCGTCGACGTTCATCTTGAGGAACGTGATCTTGTCGCCGTGGGCGGCCGAGATCTCATCGAGGATCGGGGCGACCTGGCGGCACGGACCGCACCACTCCGCCCAGAAGTCCACGAGGACCGGCTTGTCGGACTTGAGGACCTGCGCCTCGAACTCGGCGTCGGTCACGGCGTTGATGTTGCCCACAGGAGGGTTCCCTTCTTCGACTGAACTCGGAGGTCTGATCACTCTCAACATGGGTCGGGAGCGAGTTGTTCCGCGCTACGCGGCCCGGGACCGGTCAGGCGCCGGCGACCTGGGCGGTCTCGCCGATCAACACGGCGTCGGCACGGGCCTGGGCCTCCGCCGGGCCGCTGGCGGCATGGTCGAGCTCGGCCAGGTAGCGCTCGGCGTCGAGGGCGGCGGCGCAGCCCGTGCCGGCCGCGGTGATGGCCTGCCGGTAGTGGTGGTCAACCAGGTCGCCGGCCGCGAAGACACCCGGCACGTTGGTGCCGGTCGAGGGATGGCTCACGACGACGTAGCCGTTGTCGTCGAGGTCGACCTGGCCGGACAGCAGCTCGGAGCGGGGATCGTGGCCGATCGCGATGAAGAGACCGGTCGCCGGGAGGTTGCGGGTCTCGCCGGTGACGGTGTCCTTCAGCGTCACCGACTCGAGGCGGTCCTCGCCGTTGATCTCCTCCACGACGGAGTTCCACTCGATCTCGAGCTTCGGGTCGGCGAAGGCGCGCTCCTGCATGATCTTGGAGGCGCGCAGCTCGTCGCGCCGCACGATCAGCGACACCTTGGAGCCGAAGCGGGTCAGGAACGTCGCCTCCTCGACCGCCGAGTCGCCGCCGCCGACGACCGCGATGTGCTGATCGCGGAAGAAGAAGCCGTCGCAGGTGGCACACCAGGAGACGCCGCGGCCAGAGAGCTCCTCCTCGCGGGGCAGGCCGAGCTTGCGGTAGCCCGAACCCATCGCCAGGATCACGGCCCGCGCGCGGTAGGTGTCGGTGGCGGTCTTGACCGTCTTGATGTCACCGGTGAGCTCGACCTCGACGACGTCGTCGGCGACAAGTTCGGCGCCGAAGCGCTCCGCCTGGGCCCGCATCTCGTCCATCAGCGCCGGGCCCATGATGCCGTCGCGGAAACCGGGGAAGTTCTCGACCTCGGTGGTGTTCATCAGCGCGCCGCCGGCGGTGACGGAGCCCTCGAACACGAGCGGCTTGAGGTTCGCTCGCGCGGTGTAGAGAGCGGCGGTGTAGCCGGACGGGCCGGAGCCGATGACGATGACCTCGCGCACGGAGTCGGACATGGAGGCTGCTTCTCCTCGATTGGGTGACGGTCGAACGACCAGTAGAACCGATCGTAGGCGAGGTTCCTTCCCGACCGGTGCGCGCCGTCAGTCCGCCGGCACCTCGACCGACCGCAGCAGCACGTCGTCCTTGCAGGCGTAGAGGTCGACCACCCGCACCCCTTGGGCGGGAGGCCGGAGGACCAGGGCGACCGGATCTCCGTCGTACTCGGCGGGGACCCAGGTGCCGCCGCCCCGCTCGGGGGGCTCGCACCCGGCGCGCGCCGCGTTTATGCTCGCCCGCCCGTTGTCGCGGTCGGCGGCAACGTAGCCCTCGACGACGCGGTCCTGCACCAGCCGGGCCACCTGCTTCTCCAACCGCCGTGAGTCCAGGACGACCGGCCGCCGGGACGGCCACGCCGCGCTGGGGGCGGACTGGGGCCCACGCTCGAACGTATCCTCTGCGCCGCCACCCGCCTCGCTCTCGGCACTCGCGGCGCTGTCGGCTGCAGATTCTGAGGACGCCGTGTCATCAGAGCCCGAGGTGGTGAGGTCGAGTTGGCTCACGCCGACACCCAGGACGACGGCGGCGGCAGCGGCCACCAGGCCGGCGCGCAGGCGCTGCCGGCGCCGACGGGCGGCGGCGAGATCGGCAACGGGCGCGGCCGGCCCGTCGTGGAGGTCGGCGAGCACCCGGTCCAGGCGGTCCACGACGTCGCTCGGCATCGGCTCGTCATAGCGAGCTTGCGCGAGCAGGTCGCGGACCTGCTGCTCCTGCGGGGTCGGCTCGGGGTCGGGCACGGGTGCACTCCTCCTCTCAAGGTTCTCGAGTTCTCGGCGGACGGGGACGGGGGATCAGGGGGCGGGCGGGCCGCGGGGTGCGTCCGTGGGTTCGACGGGCGCGGAGGCGACCGGGTTCCGGTCCGGGATGTCGTCTGGGTCACCATCGCCGCTGGTGAGCAACGGCCCGAGGAGCTGGGCGAGCCGGGTGCGGCCGCGCGAGCAGCGGGACTTCACGGTGCCGACCGCGCAGTCGAGGATCGCGGCGGCCTCGGCGACGGGGTAGCCCTCCATGTCGACGAGCACGAGCGCGGCCCGTTGCTCGTCGGGGAGGATCGCCAGGGCCTCGAGCACCGCGCGTCGCCGCTCCGCGAGCAGCGCGACCTCAGCGGGGTCGGCCGCGTCGGCGCGGTCGGCCGACGACAGCGAACCCCGGTCGCCGCGCTCCTCGAGGTCATCGGGGAGCGGGTCGGCGCGCCGTACGTTCGACGCGCGGAGCCGGTCGAGGCAGGCGTTGACCACGACCCGGTGCAGCCAGGTCGTGACCGCTGCCTCGCCGCGGTAGGTCACCGCCCGCCGGTACGCCGCGACCAGCCCGTCCTGGAGCCCGTCGGCGGCGTCCTCCCGGTTGCCCATCGTGCGCACCGCCACCGCCCAGAGCCGATCCCGGTGGCGGGCGAAGAGGATGCCGAAGGCGTCGCGATCGCCGGCGACATGGGCGGCCAGGAGCTCCCGGTCGCTGGCGTCAGGGCGATCGCTCATCCGCGGACCGTCACCTCGGCGATGCCGCCGCGGAAGCCGTCCTCGACGGCCGGGATCGAGGTCAGCCAGACGACGACGTACTGGCCCGGCGTCGGCTCCGGAAGCTCGATCCGGGCGGAGTCGTCGACGGTGGCCGACTGGACGGGCGTCAGATCGCGGATGCCACTGGGAGCGGTGTCGGTGACGAAGATCGAGACACCGGTCGAGCCGCCGACCACCCTGAGGTCGACCGCGCTGACCGACTGGCTCGAGCCGAGGTCCACCAGCAGCCCGACGCCGTCCTTGAGCCCGCCGGGACCGAAGTTCTGGTCGTAGGTCTGGGTCGGCCAGACGGTCGCCGGATCCCCGTCGAACGCCAGCCCCACCTCGTCGGAGTTCTCGTCGCGGGGCGAGCCCTGCGGGTCGAAGTCGCGCGCGCTGCTGACCTCCAGCGGATCGGTGGCGGGCGTGATCGGCGCCTGGCTGCGGGGGGTCGGGGCCGACGAGTCCTCCTCCGGCACCGCGCCGAGCGGCGTACGGCCGCGGCCGAGGTTGTAGGCGACCACGACGGCCAGGAGTAGCAGCACCGCGGCGCCGAGGATGGCGGCCAGGCGAAGCCAGCTGCGTCCGGGCACCTCCTCCGGCTCCGGCTCGGGGACCGCGATCGGTCCCGTGCCGGTGTCCCAGGGCCAGAACCCGCGGCCGCCGCCGGCTGGTGCCGGTGTGGGCGCCGGTGTGGGCGGCTCCGGATCCGCTGCGGGCTGGCGGCCGGGTCGTGGCGTGCGCACGGGGCCGCCATCAGTGGGTGCGGGGGCGAAGAGCGGGCGCTCGGGAGGGTCCTCGAACGGCGGGGGCGGCGGCGCTGGCTCGCCCGGAGCCGCGAGCCAGGAGACCTCGTCGGCCTCGTCGTCGAAGATCGGCAGTCCGGCCTCGGTCGGGAGCTCGGTCGACGTGGGCGTGCGCTCAGGCGGCGGGGCACTCTGCCGAGCAGGCGGGTCGGGGATGGCGGGGAGGGCCGGGATCTCGTTGGTGTCCCGGTGGCCGGCCGCGGCCTCGGCCTCGGCCAGGCCCGTCGCGTCGCCGACGAACTCGCTCAGGTAGTCGGCGATGCCCTGGGCGCTGGCCAGGTCGTGTACCGGGCGGGCGACGGCCGGACCGGCGTAGGGGTTGACGACCTCGTCGCAGAGCGCGTCGAGCGGCCGGGGGATGCCGGCCCGCACTTGCCGTGGCCGCAGCACCCGACCCTGCTCGATCGGGGCTGCGGGCACCGCGGACCCGGGCGACCCGGCCCACCGCCCGGTGAGGGCGGCGTACAGCAGGCAGCCGAGGTCGGAGACGTCGGTGGAGGCGCGGCCGGGCGGCAGTCCGTGCAGCGCGGCGTCGACCGCGAAGCCGATCAGGCGGACACCGCCGGTGTGGTCGATGAGGACGTTCTCCGGGACCAACCGGCCGTGCGTGACCCCGGCCTGGTGCCCGATCGCGATGGAGGCCGCGACCTCGGAGACGATCCAGGCCGCCCGGCGCGGACCGATCGGGCCGTCGCCGGCGAGCATGATGTCGAGCGAGTCGCCCGAGCCCCACTCGTTGACGACGAAGCAGAGACCGTCGACGCGGTCGGCGTCCAGGACCCGCAGCAGGCGCCGGTCATGGACGGTCGCCGACCGGCGAGCGGCCTCCATCAGGGCCTCCGCACGGTCGTCGTCCTCGGCGATAACGTGCAGGGCGACGTGGCGCTCGAGCACCCGGTCGTGGGCACGCCAGAAGCGGCCGCCCCCGCTCTCGGAGAGCAGGTCGACCAGGCGGTACCGGCCGGCGAGCACATCGCCCGGCCGGATCGAGCTCGACACTCTGCTCCCCTCCGCGGTCCGATCCCGCCCTAGTGGCACACCGTCATCGTATGGCGCGGTGGCGCCCACGGCGGGCAGGCAGTCGGCGCGTGATCGTGTCGACCACCGAGGTGAGCTCCTCGATGCGGAAGACCCGGGCCAGCGTGAGCAGCACCAGCACGTCGACCGTGCCGACGACGGCGAGGCGGACGACGGTGAACAGCCGGCCTGGGTCGTCGTCCACGAGGTCGAGGAGGAGGCCCACCGCACCCGCGGCCGCCGTGGCGCCGATCGCGACGATCCCGAGCCGG
>VFQN01007337.1_pt1 | contig 11938 bp, 8 predicted proteins | sample 3512371 | NCBI WGS metagenome assembly VFQN01 (sample SAMN10412370, study PRJNA504923) | tailings metagenome | isolation source: Replicate 2 from Balatoc abandoned mine | place: Philippines: Itogon, Benguet | collected 2017-08-28
ACGAGGTGCCGCTCGACTGGTGCTTCCAGCCGGGCGTGAAGCTCGACTTCCGCCATTTGGCGGACGGGCAGGTCGTCACGGCCCAGGACGTCGAGGCGGAACTCGACCGGATCGGCCACGAGCTTTCCCCGCTGGAGATCGTCCTGGTCAACACCAGGGCTGGCCAGACCTATGGCAGCCCCGATTATGTGTCATCGGGCTGCGGGATGGGGCGCGAGGCCACCCTGTTCCTCCTGGAGCAGGGCGTGCGCGTCACCGGCACCGACGGCTGGAGCTGGGACGCGCCCTTCGTGCACACTAGGCAGCGCTACCTGGAAACCCGCGACCCCAAGCTGATCTGGGAAGGCCACAAGGCCGGTCGGGAGATCGGCTACTGCCACATCGAGAAGCTGCACAACCTGGAGGTCCTGCCTCCCACCGGCTTCCTGGTCAGCTGCTTCCCGGTCAAGATCCGCGGCGCCTCGGCCGGCTGGACCCGGGCGGTCGCGATCCTGGACTGAGCGAGGTCACGACGACGTCACCTGGATGGTGCTCCGGCCACCGCCTTGCGGCGTCACCTCGACCCGCACGGCGATCCGCTCCTTCAACTCTTCGACATGGCTGATCACGCCGACCCGGCGGCCGGTGGCCTGCAGGCGCTCCAGGACCGAGAGCGCCATGCCCAGGCTCTGCGCGTCCAGCGCGCCGAAGCCCTCGTCGATGAACAGGCTCTCGACCCGGATGCCCTGGCCCGAGGACAGGCTGGCCAGGCCCAGCGCCAGGGCCAGGCTCACCAGGAAGCGCTCGCCGCCGGACAGGCTGTGCACGCCGCGCACCTCGTCGGCCATGAACCGGTCGACCACCTGCAGCACCAGGTCGCCGCCAGGCGCGCGCTGCAGCTCGTAGCGCGGGTGCAGCTCGGCCAGGTGCAGGTTGGCGAGGTGCAGGAGCTGCACCAGGGTCAGGTTCTGGGCGAAGCGGCGGAACTTCGCACCGTCCGCCGAGCCGATCAGCGCGCCCAGCCGCAGCCAGACATCGGCCTGGCGGCGGCGCTCGTCCCGCTCCGCGATGAGCGCGGCCTGGCCCTGGCCGATCCGGTCGTCGTTGACCAGAACGGCGATGCGCTCGCGCTGGTCCGCCTCGGCCAGCTCGCGCCGGCCCGCCAGCTCGACGAGCGCCTCCTGGATCGCCTCGACCAAACGGCCCGGCACGCCACTGGCCCGATGCTCCTCCAGGACCCGCCGCCGCTCCCGGCAGGTCACCCGCTGCTCTTCCAGCGCCGCGGCCAGCCCGTGGAGGCGCGCCCGCTCCGCTTCCGCCCAGCCTTCGGCGCGCGCGAACGCCGTCTCGGCATCGCGCAGCTCCAGCCGGCGCTCGGCGAGCGAATCCAACAGCCGGCGCTCAGCCTGCGTTGCCGCGTCCTGCCCCGCCGCCAAAGCGCGCCGGGCGGCCTCCGCATTCTCCCTGGCCACCGCCAGCGCCCGCTCCGCCGCATTCTGGGTCGATTCGGCCTCGGCACGACGCGCCTCGGCCGCGGCCACACATGCCTGCATCGCCTGCTCAGCCGCGTCCGCCGAGCCGTCCAACAGGCGTGACCTCGCCTCCTGAAGATCCTGCCATTCCTGCTGGTGCTTCTGGGCGGCGCAGTCTGCTTCCCCGAGTTCCCGGACCCGGTGTTCCAGGGTGGTGCGGGCAGTGCCCTGCTGCTCGGCGAGCTCCGTGAGCCTCGTCCGGATCTGGTCCAGCGCCACCGAATGTTCCGTCCAGGCGGCCGCCAGCGCGCGGCAATGCGGGAGGAAGCCATCCTGCCCGCGCTGTTCCCGCCATTGCGGGCAAGGCTGGTCGAGCAGTTCGCCCAGGCGGGTCAGCACGCCGGCCAGTTCGGCTTCGGTGGCGCGCAGCTGCCCGACCACGCGCTCCTCGTCCAGGGCCAGGGCCCGCTCCTGCCCGGTCGCCCGATCGCCCGCCGCGACCAGGTCGTCCAGCCGGTCGCGATGCTCCGTCAGCGCCTGCCTTGCGTCCGCAAGCTCCGCTTCCAGCTCGGCCAGGCGCGCCAGCTGCGCCGACGCTTCCGCCGCCAGCCCGTCGACCCGGTCCAGGTGGGACGACCAGTCCTCGAACAGGTCCGGCGCCATGCCGGGCAGCAATCCCTCGCCATGCTCGGCCAGGGCGGCCAGGGCTGCATGGCGGCGCTCGTGCCAGCGCTGCCGTTCCGTCAGCACCGTGGCCTGCTGGCGCTCCAGCTGCGGGCGCTGCCGGGTGGCCGTATCCAGCAGGACGGTCGCCTGGGTCTGGTGGCGCTGCAGCTCCATGAAGGCTTCCTCCAGCGCTGCGACGCGCTGGCGGTCGGCCTCGGCACGCTCGACCAGCATCCGGTCGGCGACCGGGGCGTCATGCTGGCTCGACCCGCAGACCGGGCATGGCTGGCCCGGCTGGAGCTGCAGGCGCAGGTGCCGCGCCGCTTCGCCGGCCGCTGCTTCCGACAGGTCCAGGCCGCGCCGGGCCTCGTCCAGGCGTGCCCGCGCCGATGGCAAGGCGGCTTCCGCCGCGGCCTGCGCACGGGCGGCCTCGGTGGCGACTGCCTCGACCTTGCCCAGTTCCTCCATGAGCTCGGCGAGCGTCGTCTCGATCCGCCCGGCCTCGGCGCCAGCCTGCGCCAGCGCCGCCAGTTCGACCCGCACCCGGCGGCAACGGTCGAGCCGATCCTGCACCGCCACCCGCTCGATGGGAGCGGCCTCGGCCTGCAAGGCGGCGATTCGGGCGGCGCCGTCCTGGATCGCCTGGCGCAATGTCGCAAGGCCCGCGGCACGGGCCGAGCCGGCCTCGGCCAGGGCTGCCCGCTCGGCCGCAAGCCCGGCGCGCCGCCCTGCCAGCTCGGCCAGCTGCCGGGCATGCCCGGTGGCCGCCGCCAGGTGCCGCGGCACCGCCTCGATCCGCCGGGCGAGCAGGTGCAGGCCGGGAGGCCCGTCCAGCCAGGCCCGGTGCTCCGCCTGGGCGGCGTTGGACTCCGCGACCTCGGCGTCCAGCCGGCACAGGGCCGCTTCCGCCTCGGTCCGCTCCGCCAAGCGTCGCTCGCGCACCGCGTTTGCCGCTTCGGCTGCCGCCTTGGCATGCTCCAGCTGGACATCGAGCCTGCGCGCTTCGGCCAGGACCGGCGCCAGCCGCTCCGCTTCCCCCCGGACCTGCACCAGCGCATCGGCCGCCGCGGTCCTGGCCGCCAGCGCCTCGGCCGCCCGGTCCTCCGCCGCCTTGCAGCCGATGGTGGCAGCCTCCGCCTTGCCCGCGAGCTCGGCCAGCTCGCGGGCGCAGCGGGCGCGCTCGTCGAAGGGCGGCCGCAGGGCGAGTGCCCGCTCATGGACCGCGAGGGCGGCCCGCGCCCCGTCCTCGGCGTCATGGGCCGCCTGGGCGGCACCGGCGGCCGCCAGCGCATCCTGCAGATGCGCCGCGAGCCTGGCATCCTGCTCGTGCCAGGCCCGCTCGCGCTGCAGCTCGGCCCGTTGCTTGTCCAGTTCTTCCAGCGCCGCCGACGCCACCGCCAGGGCTTCCTCGGCCGCTCGGCGCTCCTCGGGCGGCAGCGGGACCGCCCCGGCGATCCGCTCGTCGAGCAAAGCCAACGCCTGCTCCTCCAGCTTCCGGCGCTGGTAGGCGGCCTTGGACAGCGCGGCATAGATCCCGGTGCCGGTGATCCGTTCCAGCAGCTCGGCGCGTTCCTTGGCATTGGCGCGGATGAAGGTGTCGAAGTCGCCCTGGGCCAGCAGCACGGCCCGGCGGAACTGCTCGAAGCTCAAGCCCACCCGCCGCTCGATCTCGGCCAGCGTCTCGGTCTTCTTGTCGCCGACGATCTGGCCGGCGGACAGGTCAGTGAGGGTGATGCTCTGCGCCTGGAGCCGGCCATCGGCGCGGCCCCTGGCCCGCCGGACCTGCCAGCGCGCCCGGTAGTCGCGCCCGTCCTGCCCGGTGAAGTCGACCTCCGCGAATCCCTCGGCGGCACCATGGCGCAGCACGTGGCGGACGTCGTTGTACTGCACCTGCTCGGCCTCGCGCTCGCCGACCTTTTCCCGGTCGGCATGGTCGAAGCGCGGCAGGCGGTCGAACAGGGCCAGGCACATCGCGTCGAGCAAGGTCGACTTGCCGGCACCGGTGGGACCGGCGATCGTGAAGATGCCGGCGCTGCGCAGGGGCTCGGCCTCGAAGTCGAGCTCGAAGGAGCCGGCCAGGCTGGTCAGGTTCTGGCCGCGGACCGCCCGGATCCTCATCGCCCCGTCTCCTCCGCCTGCTGCACCTCGGCGAGCAGCAGCTTGAACGCCTGCAGGAGGTCGGGGGCGGGGTCCTGGCCGCCATGCTCGGCCCGGTGCATCTCGGCGAACATGTCCGCCTCGGCCAGCTCCGCCAGCTCGCGCGCCACCGCCTGGACTTGGCCCGCCACCGCCGGCAGCTCCCGGCCGATCCGGACGAGGCGCACCGGCTTGTCGTGCAGCGCCTGCTCGATCCGACGACGCAGGTCCGGCTGCGGGCCGTCCAGGCGGACCACCACCTCCAGGAACGGCCGTCGCTCGCGGCCGGGATCGTCCAGCTCCAGGGCGCGCAGCTGCTGCTCGGCCTGCTCCAGGGGGGCCGCCCCCTGGGGCGGGATGCGCAGGAACGGGACCAGGCGCGGCGCCTGGACGGGCTCGGCCCGGGCGGTGCCGTCCGACAGATCGACCAGGACGATGCCGTGGCGGTAGTGGCGCTCGGTGACCGAGAGCGGGATCGGCGAGCCGGCATAGCGGATCTCGGTGGGTGCGCTCAGCCGCTGCGGCCGGTGCAGGTGCCCCAGCGCCACATAGGCGGCATGGGCCGGGTAGAGCGTGACCGGCACGGTTTCCTCGCCGCCCACCAGCACGCGCCGCTCGCTGAGCTCGGAGATCTCGCCGCCGCTGACATGGAGGTGGCCGGTCACGACCAGGGGCAGGCCGCCGCGCCGGGCATCGGCATGGGCCACCGCCGCACGGTGCAGCCGCTCGATCCCGCTCTCGCCCGGGGCCGGCTCCAGCAGGTCGCCCGGGCGCAGGTAGGGCATCGCCACGCACCAGGCGGCGACCACGCCATCCCGCCGGCGCAGCGGCAGGACCAGCCCCTCCGGGTCGGGCCTGCCGCCCTGGCGCGGCACCGCGCCGATGATGGTGACCCGGTCACGGTCCAGCAGCGGGCCGGGCAGTTCCAGCCGCGCGGCCGAATCATGGTTGCCGCCGGTCAGCACCACCTGCAGCCCCGGCACGGTGCGGAGCAGGTCGGCCAGGAAGCCATAGAGCCGGCCCTGCGCCGCGGTGGACGGGTTGACCGTATCGTAGAGGTCGCCGGTGACCAGCAGGACGTCGGCCGCCAGCTCGACAACCTGCTCCTTCAGCCAGGCGAGGAAATGGTCATGCTCGGGGCCGCGGTCGAAGCCCAGGATCTCGTGGCCAAGATGCCAGTCGGACGTGTGGATCAGGCGCATGCGTTGCCGGTGGCTGAGGAAACCGGCTCTGTCCTAACGGCATTGCCGGGAGAATGACCAGCATCCTCCAGAAACGGCAAGGGAGGCATCTGCTGGACGCAAATGCCTCCCTTGCCCATGTCCGAGCGGTTGAGCGGGCTCAGTCCGCGGCGGCGAACGCCAGGATCGCCGCGTTGACCTCGGGCGCCTTCTCCATGTGGATCAGGTGGCCGGCATCGTCGAAGGTGGTGACCTTCACCGAGCCCGGCAGGCCCTGGCCGTGCTTGGCCGGCACGATCTTGTCCTGCGCGCCCCAGATCACCTGGATCGGCACCGAGGTCGAGCCCAGCTTGTCGCGCAGGGACAGGGCCTGGCTGCCGCCGGAGAAGACCGTGTCGCGGATCTTCTTGAGCGCCGCGTCGACCCCGTCCAGCCGCTTGAACTTGAGCACGTCCTCGACCATGTCGCCCGTCACCATTTCCGGCTTGGCGACCAGCATCTGCAGGATCGGCTCGAGCTTCTTGCGGCGCGACGCCTCGATGAAGCCGTTGATGTACTCCATCGAGATGTCCGGCCCGAGCCCGGCCGGCGCCAGCAGCGTCGCCGAGGCCACCCGGTCGGGATGGTTCACGGCGAGGTAGAGGCAGACGCCGCCGCCCATCGAGTGGCCGACCAGATGGGCCTTCTTGACGCTTTTGGCGTCCAGGAAGCCCAGCACGGTCTTCGCCATCGCCTCGATCCCGGCCTCGCCCACCTCCTTGGTCGACCCGCCATGGCCTGGCAGGTCGATCGCGTAGGTGGTGTGCTTCTCGGCCAGCGGCGGCTGGTTGAACAGGAAGTTGTTCAGGTCGCCGCCATAGCCGTGGAGCAGCACGATCGGCGCGCCCTCGGCATCGCCCACCGCGAGGTAGCGGATGCGCTGGCCGCCGACCTCGACCGTTTCCGGCTCTGGCCCCTTTTCCGACGCCGATGCCGCCAGCTGCTCGGCGAACTTCGCCTGGAAGTCGTCGACGAAGCTGCCGATCTCGGCGTCGCTCACCGATTCGTCGGCAACGACCCCCAGAAGGGCGCCGACGGGGACGGTTTCCCCGCCGGTGACCAGGATCCGGCGCAGCTTGCCCGACACCGGGCTCTCGAAGGCGTTGGCGATCTTCGAGGTCTCGATGTCGGCGATCTCCTGGCCCTTGGAGACGGTCGCACCCTCCTCCACGTGCCAGGCTGCGAGCATTCCTTCCTGCATCGCGAGGCCCCATTTGGGCATCACGATGGTCTGGATCTCTGACATCAGTGCGACTTCCCCGTGACCGAGCGCACGGCCGCCTCGATCTTGTCCATGCTCGGGATGTAGAGGTCTTCCAGCGCCGCCGAGAACGGCACCGGCGCGTGCGGGGCCGTCACCATCTTGATCGGCGCCTTCAGCTTGTCAAAGGCTTCCTGGCAGATCAGCGCCGACACGTCGGTCGCCATGTTGCAGCGCGGATGCGCCTCGTCGACCACGACCACGCGGCCGGTCTCGGCAGCGGTCTCCAGGATCGTCTCGGTGTCGAGCGGCGAGGTGGTGCGCGGGTCGACCACCGTGCAGGAGATGCCGTCCTTGCTGAGCTTGTCCGCCACGGTGTTGGCGAAGTTCACCATCCGGCCAAAGGCGATGATGGTGGCGTCGTCGCCCTCGCGGGTCACGTTGGCCTGGCCGAACGGGATGGCGTAGGCCTCGTCCGGCACCTCGCCTTCCATGTCGTACATGGCCTTGTGCTCGAAGAAGATGACCGGGTCGTCGTCGCGGATCGCCTGGATCATCAGCCCCTTGGCTTCATAGGGGTTCGAGGGCAGCGCCACCTTCAGCCCGGGAATGTGGGTGAAGAGGTTGTAGAGGCACTGGCTGTGCTGCGAGGCCGCGCGGAAGCCGGCGCCGTACATGGTGCGGATCACCACCGGCGTGGTGGCCTTGCCGCCGAACATGTACTTGAACTTCGCCGCCTGGTTGAAGATCTGGTCGAAGCAGACCCCCATGAAGTCGACGAACATCAGGTCGGCGACCGGGCGCAGGCCGGTCGCGGCAGCGCCCACCGCCGCACCGATGAAGCCGCTCTCGGTGATCGGCGTGTCGATCACCCGCTCGCGGCCGAACTGGGGCAGCAGCCCCTTGGTCACGCCGAGCGGTCCGCCCCAGGCATCCTGTTCACCGGCGGCACCGGCGCCGCCGGCGACGTCCTCGCCCATCACGATCACGCGGTGGTCGCGCTCCATCTCCTGACGGAGCGCCTCGCTGATCGCCTGACGATAGCTCTTCTTGGCCATGATTCTGGTCGCTCAGTAGGAGATGTAGACGTCGGTGAGCAGGTCGGACTCGGTCGGCTCGGGCGCCGACTTCGCCTGGACCACGCACTGGGCGATCCGGTCCTTCACGGTCCGGTCGACCTCGTCGAGGGCCGCACCCTCCAGCAGGCCCGCCTCGGTGACGCGGCGGCGGAACAGCATCAGCGGGTCCTTGTTGGACCGGTAGTTCGCCACCTCGTCGGACGGGCGATAGGTCATCGCGTCGCCCTCGAAGTGGCCGTAATAGCGCAGCACCCGGCTGTGGATGAGCGACGGGCCACCGCCGTTGCGGGCGCGCTCGACCGCCTCGCGGGCGGCTTCCCAGACCGCGAAGAAGTCGCTGCCGTCGACCTCGACCGCCGGGATGTCGAAGGCCTTGCCACGGTTCACCTGGGAGCCGGCCACCGAATACTTGGACGAGGTCGCCTCGGCGTAGCCGTTGTCCTCGACCACGAAGATCGCGGGCAGGTTCAGGATCTTGGCGAGATTGTAGCTCTCGAACACCGTGCCCTGGTTGGAGGCGCCGTCGCCGACGAAGGCCACCGCGACACCACCGGTCTTGAGCGTCTTGGCCGTCAGCGCCGCACCGCAGATCAACGGCGGGCCGCCACCGACGATGCCGTTGGCGCCCATCATGCCCTTGGACAGGTCGGCGATGTGCATCGACCCGCCCTTGCCGCCGCAAAGGCCTTCCTTCTTGCCGAAGATCTCGAGCATCATCGCATGCTCGTCGCAGTCCTTGGCGAGGCAATGGCCATGGCCGCGATGGGTCGACGCGATGTAGTCGTCGTCGTTCAGGTGCATGCAGACGCCGACGCCGGATGCTTCCTCGCCCGCATAGAGATGGACGAAGCCCGGGATGCTGCCGGCCGAGAACTCCTCGTGCACGGCTTCTTCGAACTCGCGGATCATCACCATGCGGCGATAAGCCTTGAGCAGGTCCTCGCGACTCAACTGCACTTCTTGCCTCCCTGCCGCCCTCGGGCAGCAAACCGTTTCACGGCCGCTCTGCGTGCACGAGCGGACCGCGCACGAAATTCGACGATCGGCGTGCCTGCGCCTCCTCCCTGGCCCGGCCGCTTTTCCGGTCCGGATCGCGGCAGGTCAGAACAGGGCCACGCCGTCATCTTTACCGAACAGGTGCCATCGGCTCCGGTCCAGGGTCAAGTAGCATGCCTCGTCCATATGCCCCTCGAAATCGGGCCGGGTCTTCACCAGCACCTTGTCGCCGCCGAGCGAGACGTCGACCAGCATGTCGCCGCCGATCGGCTCGGTGACCAGGATCCTGCCCTCGAAGGCGTCGCCGGCCCGCGCGGTCGAGATCGCCAGCTGGTCCGGCCGGACTCCCATGCGGACCTCCGCCTGGTTGTAGGAGCGGCGCACGATCGCCTCCTGCTCGGGCAGGAGCGGCAGGGTGAAGCTCGGGTGGATGAAGTGCAGGCGGCCGTCCCGTTCCTCGATTCGGCCGTCCAGGAAGTTGATCGGCGGCTCGCCCACGAAGCCCGCCACCCAGGCGTTGACCGGGTGGTCGTAGATCTGCCGCGGCGTGCCCAGCTGCTGGAGCACCCCATCGTTCATCACCGCGATCCGGTCGGCCATCGAAAGGGCCTCCATCTGGTCGTGGGTGACGTAGATCATGGTGGTGCCGAGCCGGCGCTGCATCAGCTTCAGCTCGCCGCGCATGTGCGCGCGCAGCTTGGCGTCCAGGTGCGCGATCGGCTCGTCGAACAGGAACAGGGCCGGCTCGCGCACGATCGCCCGGCCGATCGCGGTGCGCTGCTTCTGCCCGCCGGACAGTTCGCCCGGCCGGCGATTCAGCAGGTGGCCGATCTCCAGGATCTCCGCCGCCTTGCGGACCCGGTCCTCGATCACGCTGCGCTCGACCCCCCGCAGCTTCAACGGGTTCGCCATGTTGTCGAACACGGTCTTGTGCGGGTAGAGCGCGTAGTTCTCGAACACCATGGCGATGTCGCGGTCGCGCGGCGGCAGGTCGTTGATCCGCTTGGAACCGAAGCGGATCTCGCCGGCGCTGATATGCTCCAGCCCCGCCAGCATCCGCAGCGTCGAGGACTTGCCGCAGCCCGACGGGCCCAGCACCGCCACGAACTCGCCGTCCGCCACCTCCAGGTGCAGTTCCTTCACCGCCGCGGTCGAGCCGTAATATTTCCAGACCTTGTCGACACTCACCGACGCCATTGAGACATCCTCATGCTCGCACCGCTTCGCGCTTGGCTGTTGGTTCGGGCGGTCATTCGCGGACCGCGCCCATGGTGAGCCCGGTCACCAGATAGCGCCGGATCAGGAGGCCCAGGAACATCATCGGCAGCGTGGTCACCACGCCCGCCGCCATGATGCTGCCCCACTGGATGTTCTGCGGCTGGACCAGTTCCTTGGTCGCCACCGGCAGGGTCTTGGCACCGCCGGAGCCGATGATCGAGGCGAACAGGAAGTCGTTCCAGGCGAACAGCACGCACAAGACCAGGAACGCGCCGATACCGGGTGCCACCAGCGGCAGGATCGAGCGGAACGCCTGCATCCGGGTGGCGCCGTCCACCATCTGCGCCTCCTCGATCGCATAGGGCACGTTGTCGAAGAACCCTTTGAGGATCCAGATCGCGAACGGCAGGTTGAACGTGGTGTAGGCCAGGATCAGGCCCCAGAGCGACCCGACCAGCTCCAATGAGCGGAAGATCGCGTAGAGCGGCACCATCACCGCCACCACCGGCGCCATGCGCGTGCTGATGATCCAGAAGAACAGGTCGTTCTTGCCGCGGAACTCGGTGCGCGACAGCGCATAGGCGCAGGTTGCCCCCAGCGTCACCGAGACCACCGCCGAGCCCAGCGCCGCGGCCACGCTGTTGAAGAAATAGACGCCGAAGTTCAGGTTCACGAACAGGTTCGTGTAGTGCTTGAACGTCGGCTCGAAGTCGAAGAACAGCGACAGGCCGCTCCAGTCGCCCACGGCCGGGATCCGGAAGGCCTGCAGCAGGTCCTTCAGGGACGACACGAACATCACGAAGATCGGCAGGATCGTCCAGAGCAGGTAGATGGCGAGAAACGCCACCACCGCCACGTTGACGATCCGGCGGACCGGCGACTGGTACTCGACCACATCCTTGGAAGCCATGGCTCAGCCCTCCGTCCGGCCGACATTGCGTGCAGCGGGGCTGTCGAAGATCTTCACCAGGATCATGCCCAGGATGATCGTCACCACCAGCAGGGTGAGCGCGATCGCGGCGCCGCGGCCGAGCTTGAAGTACTGGAAGGACACGTCGAACAGGTAGACCGGCAGGATGTTGGTGGCGTCCGCCGGACCGCCGCCGGTCAGGATCAGTACCGAATCGATGAACCGGAAATTGTCCATGAAACGGAGCAGGATGCCGATCAAGAGGAACGGGTAGAGGTTCGGCAGGACGACCTGGAAGAAGTTGCGCACCTCCCCTGCCCCGTCGACCATGTTGGCTTCCAGCTGGTCGCGCGGCACGCGCTTGAGGCCGGCCAGGGTGATCAGGATGATCAGCGGCGTCCACTGCCAGATGTCGACCAGGACCAGGCCGATCATCGCGGTGTCCGGCGAGCCCAGAATCGAGGTTTCATCCAGGATGCCCACGCTCTGCATGAACCAGTGGTACCAGCCGAACGTGCCGTTATAGAGGTAGTACCAGACCAGGCCCGCGATCGCCGGGGCCATCATCATCGGCATCAGGAACACGGTCACCAGGAGCTTCTCCCAGCGCGACCGGTTGAGCAGGACAGCGATCAGGACGCCCAGCAGCACCTCGAAGAACAGGCACATGGCGCTGTACTGGACGAGCAGCAGCCAGCCATTCGAGAACTTGGCATCGCGGGTGAACAGCCGCTCAAAATTCTTCAGCCCGATCCACTTGTCGCCGGCCAGGATGTCCACGTCGTGGAGGCTCATCCAGATCAGCCAGAAGAACGGATAGAGCGAGATCGCCGCCAGCATGATGATCGCCGGCGCCATCATGTAGAAGTAGTAGCGGCGCGACGGCTCCGGATTGCGTGCGCGCGGCTCCGCTTCCAGGACGGTCACGCCGTCGCGGGTGACGAACCCCGGCATGATGCCGACCGGGTTGATGCCGCCCGGGGCATCGCCGCGCAGCGCACCGCCGGGAAGGACTTGGGTGGCCATGCCTGCTCCAGGAACGATCCGCCGGCCATGACCGG
>VFQN01007338.1_pt1 | contig 11937 bp, 14 predicted proteins | sample 3512371 | NCBI WGS metagenome assembly VFQN01 (sample SAMN10412370, study PRJNA504923) | tailings metagenome | isolation source: Replicate 2 from Balatoc abandoned mine | place: Philippines: Itogon, Benguet | collected 2017-08-28
GCGTCGCCTATCTCGCCTGGCTCGCCTGGAGCTTCTGGACGGCCGGCATCACGCCCGAGACCATCGAGGCGCGCAAGGCCAAGGGCGGCGCCTTCACCAGCCTGCTGGCCGGCCTCACCGTGACGCTGGGCAATCCCAAGACGATGATCTTCTATCTGGCGCTGACGCCGACGCTGGTCGACCTGCGCAACATCACCGTGGCCGACTACGGCCTGCTGGCGATGTGCACCGTCGCCGTGCTGCTCGTCGTGCTCGTGCCTTATCTCGCGCTGGCGGCGAAAGCGCGTTGGCTCCTTCGCACGCCGCGCGCGCTGCGGGCGCTCAACCGCACTGCCGCGGCTTTCATGGCCGGTGCTGCCGCGGCCATCGCCACCAGATAACAGGATCGTCACCCAGCCGGACAAGCCGGCGGATTGCCACCGGGGGCCGCACGGCATCCCGCGCCTCTATCTTCCGGACAAAGGGGAGAAACCCATGAACCAGCCTATCACGCGCACCGCCGGCCGCGGCCGTGTCTATGATTCCATCACCCAGACCATCGGCGACACGCCGCTGGTGCGGCTCGACAAGTTCGCCAGCGAGAAAGGCATCGTCGCTAACCTGATCGCCAAGCTGGAGTTCTTCAATCCGATCGCCAGCGTCAAGGACCGCATCGGCGTCGCCATGATCGAGGCGCTCGAAGCTTCCGGCCGTATCAAGCCGGGCCGCACCGTGCTGGTTGAGCCGACCTCGGGCAACACCGGCATCGCGCTCGCCTTCGCCGCGGCCGCCAAGGGCTACAAGCTGATCCTGACCATGCCCGAAACCATGTCCATGGAGCGGCGCAAGATGCTGCTGCTGCTCGGTGCCGAGCTCGTTCTGACCGAAGGCGCCAAGGGCATGAAGGGCGCCATTGCCAAGGCCGAGGAACTCGTCCAGACGCTGCCCGATGCCGTGATCCCCCAGCAGTTCGAGAACCCGGCCAACCCGGAGATCCATCGGGCGACGACGGCTGAGGAAATCTGGAACGACACCAACGGGGAAGTGGACATCTTCATTTCCGGCATCGGGACGGGCGGTACCATCACCGGCGTCGGCCAGATCCTGAAGCAGCGCCGCCCCGGCGTCCACGTCGTCGCGGTCGAGCCGGAAGCCTCGCCCGTGCTGTCCGGCGGCAATCCCGGCCCGCACAAGATCCAAGGCATCGGGGCCGGCTTCGCCCCGAAAATCCTCGACACCTCGATCTATGACGAGATCGTCACCGTCTCCAACGACGACGCCTTCTCCAATGCCCGGCTGGTCGCCAGGCTCGAAGGTGTGCCCGTCGGCATCTCTTCGGGCGCAGCACTCCACGCCGCTGCGATCGTCGGCACCCGCCCGGAAAGCGCCGGCAAGAACATGGTGGTCATCATCCCCTCTTTCGCCGAGCGCTATCTGTCGACCGCCTTGTTCGAGGGGCTTTGAGACGGGCGCAAGCGACTCCTCCGCGGGGTGACGAACGTTGCCCTGCGACCCATGGAGTGGTACATTCTCCCAGGGAGAGGTGGGGGAATGATCGTCAGTTTCCGGGATGCTTGGTTGCAGGCCTTTTTCGAAGACGACAAAAGGTCGAGGAGCATTCCCTCGGACATCGAAGCACGGTTGTTCCGCAAGCTCCAAATGATCGACGACGCCACGACCGACCTGGATTTGAGGGTACCGCCAAGCAATCATTTCGAGAAATTGCGAGGCAACCTAGAAGAGTTCCATTCGATCCGTGTCAACAAGCAATGGCGACTGGTTTTCCGGTGGAACGGTAGCACTGGCGAGGCTTCGGCGATCTATCTGGACGATCACAGCTACTTGTGAGGTGACCGATGTTGATGACCAAGCGCAAGCCCGCGACGGTGGGCGAAATTCTGGTCGAGGAGTTCATGCAGCCGCTCTCGCTGACCCAGAGCGCACTGGCCGAAGCGATGGGTGTCCCCCGCAAGCACGTCAACGAACTGTGCAATGACCGCCGGGCCGTGACCGCACCGACCGCACTCATACTTGAGCGCGTGTTCGGTAACAGCGCCGAGTTCTGGCTGAACGTTCAGAGACGAAACGACCTTTGGGACGCCATGCACAGTCCTCGCCAACGGGCCCGCATCGAACGAGCCCGGCCACTTAAGAGCGCGGCTTGATACAACTTGCCACGGAATCTAAGGGTTCCTGACCCTGGGGGGAGCAGATGACGTACACGATCTACAGCCGGCCGGGCTCCGGCGGTTTCGCCGTGGAGGCGGCATTCAATCTGGCCGGTCAGCCCTTCACGCTGGTCAACGTGCCGAAAGAGGCGCCCGGCGACGACTTCCGGGCGATCAGTCCGCTCGGCCAGGTGCCGGTGCTCACCTTGCCCTGCGGGCGGTCGATCACCGAATCGGGCGCAATGGTGACCCTCGTCGCGGAACGCTTCCCCGAGGCGGAACTGGCCCCGCCCCAGGACTCCTCGAGCCGGCCCGAGTTCCTGCGCTGGATGTTCTTCCTGTCCTCCGCACTCTATCCGGCCCTGCTGCGCTATTTCTACGCCGAGCGCTACACCTCCGACCCTACGGCCACCGAGGCGGTGCAGGAGGCCGCCCTGGCGGAGTGCGACCGCTGCTTCGCCGTCGTCGAAGATGCCCTGGAAGGACAGGAATGGCTGGTCGACGATCGCTTCTCGGTCGCCGACGTCTATCTCTTGATGCTGGCCCACTGGCACCCGGTGGGCGATCGGCCGCGCGAGGAATGGTCCAACATCGTCAGGCTCTGCGATGCGCTCAAGCAGCAGCCGGTCCTTGTCGAACTCAACCAGACCCACCGTATCTGGTAGGCCGCGCAGCCGGACATGCATCGCGCTTCGTCCGGCTGCCTCCCGATACCCGCCCCTGCACCGCTCCTCCGCAACGGCAGCATGTCTCCACAACCGACTTGGCATGCACTGCATAATCATTGCAGACTGCATACCTGTCCCGGTTGCGGGCACGCATGAGCTGGAGGAGCGATTTCATCATGAAGCATCAGATCAGGAGACTGGTTGCGGCCGGCGCCGTGGCGCTTACGCTGGGGTTCGGCACGGCGGTCGCCGGCGCCCAGGAATTCATCAACGTGCTGACCGGCGGCACGTCGGGCGTCTATTATCCCCTGGGCGTGGCCCTTACCGAGATTTATGGCGAATCGATCGAAGGTGCCCGCACGCAGGTGCAGGCCACCAAGGCCTCGGTCGAGAACCTCAACCTCCTGCAGCAAGGCAAGGGCGAGATCGCCTTCACACTGGGCGACGCTTTGAAGCTGGGCTGGGAAGGCCACGCAGAAGCAGGATTCCCCGCGAAACTCGACAAGCTGCGCGGCATCGCGGGCATCTACCCCAACTACATCCAGATCGTCGCCTCGAAGGATTCGGGCATCACGTCGCTGGCGGATCTCAAGGGCAAGAGCCTCTCGGTCGGTGCCCCTGCATCAGGAACCGAACTCAATGCGCGCGCGATCTTCGCCGCGGCCGGCATGAAATACGAGGATCTCGGCAAGATCGAATATCTGCCATTCGCCGAATCGGTGGAACTCATCAAGAATCGCCAGCTCGACGCCACCCTGCAGTCGGCCGGACTGGGCGTCGCTTCGATTCGCGACCTGGCGACCTCGCTGCCGATCACCGTCGTGGCGGTACCGGCCGACATCGTCACCAAGATCGGCGATCCCTATCAGGCGGTGACAATCCCCGCCGGTACCTATGACGGCCAGGCGGAGGACGTCGCGACCACGGCCGTGGGCAACTTCCTGGTCACACATGAGGGCGTGTCGGAGGAGACCGTCTACAAGATGACCAAGGCACTCTACGACAATCTCGACAAGCTCTCCGCCGCCCATGCGGCCGCCAAGGCGATCAAGGTCGAAAACGCACTCGCCGGCATGCCCATTCCGCTGCATCCGGGCGCTGAGCGCTACTACAAGGAAATCGGCGTCTTGAAATGATCGGGAGGTTGAAGCTCCCTTTGCCAGGTAGTGCGAAGATTGTTCCCGTAGATCAGGTCCTGATCCTTCGGCCTCCGCGAAATGCCCCTCATCCGGCTGCCACCACCTTCTCCCCGCATCGCGGGGAGAAGACAGCTTGTCGTGATCGAGGCACGCTTTCTGCTACCGCGGCGATTAGCGAATGCGGTGGCGACATCTGCCTTCTCCCCGCGATGCGGGGAGAAGATGCCGGCAGGCGGATGAGGGGCCCAGCCCGACGTCTCCGAATCCGTTATCCGACTGAAGCAAAACGGATTTCCGCGTCACTTCGATACCCGGGCAGCACCGCCGATCTCCGAACGACAATGGCATGAAAACCGATGGCTGAAGATCGTAGCAGTTCCCCCACCGTGCTCGCCGCGCCGGACGAGATCCCCACCGAAGGACTTCCAGAGGGTTGGGGCGCCGGCGTTGCCGGCCGCGTCGCCTTCACGGTCGCGGTGTTGTTCTCAGCCTTCCAGCTCTACACTGCGGCCTATGGCAACCTGCCCAGCCAGGTCATCCGGGCCATGCATGTCGGCTTCCTGCTGCTGCTCGGCTTCGGCCTTCTCGCCAATCTCAAGACGAAGTCGACCACGGGAAAAGCCCTGCTGTGGGTCCTGGGCGTGCTCGGCTTCCTGACCGGCATCTACAACTGGGTTTTCTACGAGGCGCTGCTGCGTCGGACCGGTTTCCTCACCACGGGAGACCTCGTCGTCGGGGTCGTGCTCATCGCCCTCGTCTTCGAGGCGGCGCGGCGCCTCATGGGGCCGGCGCTGGCGATCATATCGGGCTTATTCCTCGCCTATTGCTTCTTCGGAAATTACCTGCCGCCGCCCTTCATCCATCGCGGCTACGATTTCGCGCAGATCATCGAGAATTTCGCCTACGGCACGGAAGGCATCTACGGCACGCCGATCTATGTCTCGGCCGCTTATATCTTCATCTTCGTCGTGTTCGCCGCTTTCCTGGAACGCGCCGGCATGATCGCGCTGTTCAACGATTTCGCGCTCGGTCTCGTCGGCTCATGGCGCGGCGGGCCGGCCCAGGTCTGCGTGCTCTCCTCGGCCCTGATGGGCACGATCTCCGGCTCCGGCGTCGCCAATGTCGTGGCCAGCGGCCAATTCACCATCCCGCTGATGAAGCGCTTCGGCTTTCGTTCGGCCTTTGCCGGAGGCGTCGAGGCGACGTCATCGATGGGCGGACAGATCATGCCGCCCGTCATGGGCGCCGTGGCCTTCATCATGGCCGAGACGCTCAACGTTCCCTATGCCGACATCGTCAAGGCGGCAATCATCCCGGCGCTGCTCTATTTCGGGACATGCTTCTTGATGGTCTATCTCGAAGCAGGCAAGGCCGGGCTGAAGGGCATGGAGAAGGCGAGCCTGCCGAACCCATGGGACGCGGTCAGGCAGCATTGGCCTCTGGTCCTTCCGCTCGCGGCACTCGTCTATCTGCTGTTCGCGGGCTACACGCCGATCTTCGCCGGAACGATGGGGCTCGCGCTTACCGTCGTGCTGATCTTGGGCACGCCGCTCGCCGCGCTGATCGGGCCGCTGGCGTTCCGCATGGTGTTCTGGATCGCGCTGGGGCTCGCCGCGGCCGCCTTCATGCGCTTCGGCGTCAACATCCTGGCGCTGGTCATCGGCGCGCTGGTCGTCGCCTGCCTGACCTTTAAGGGCGGTCGGGAAACCTTGCTGATCTGTCGCGACTCGCTCGCCGAGGGTGCGAAGAACGCACTGCCCGTCGGTATCGCCTGCGCCGTCGTCGGTATCGTCATCGGCACGCTGACGCTGACCGGCATCGCCTCGACCTTCATCGGCTTCGTCATCTCGATCGGCGAGAACAATTTGTTCCTGTCGCTGGTCCTCACCATGCTCACCTGCCTGGTGCTCGGCATGGGCATTCCGACCATTCCCAACTACATCATCACGTCGTCGCTGGCCGGGCCGGCGCTGCTTGAGCTCGGCGTGCCGCTCATCGTCAGCCATATGTTCGTGTTCTACTTCGGCATCATGGCGGACCTGACCCCGCCGGTAGCGCTCGCCGCCTTTGCCGCAGCGCCGATGGCCAAGGAGTCCGGCCTCAAGATCGGCATCCAGGCGACCAAGCTGGCGATCGCGGGTTTTGTCGTGCCTTTCATGGCCGTCTACACGCCCGCCCTCATGCTGCAGGACCCCGGACCTATGGCGGCAGCCTTCGGCTATCCGGTCGAGGTCGCCTATATCGTCATGAAGGCCTGCCTCGGCATCGTGCTGTGGGGTGCGGCCGTCACCGGCTTCCTGGTTACCCGCATGGCAGCATGGGAACGCCTCGCTGCTCTCGCGGCCGGATTGCTCCTGGTGCTCGCGCTGCCACTCACGGACGAAGCCGGCTTCCTGCTGGCCGCGCTGCTGATCGGGTATCACTGGTGGCGGGCGCGACGGCACGCGGCCCTATGAGCCTGTGCGTCGTCGCAGCCGGCAAGACGACGGTTCTTGCGGCCTCACTGTTCACCCTCTCCTGGTCCCATTCGGTCGAGAAGACGCGGTGGGAGGAGGATTGGAGGGTGACGCCTGCCGGCCTCGAAATCGTCGCGGCGCGCGTCAAAGGTTCCGGGGCGGGGATGGAGCCGCCGGAGGGAGCCGTGCTCAGGGATGGCTGGTGGACTTATGTTCCCAGTCTACCGGCGCTGCCGTCACTGGTCCTGGCGGCCTCGGGCGCGACGAAAAGCGGATGGAGATTATGCGCCGGGGAGACCTGTCTCGACCTCGGCGCCGAAGCGGGTGGGCCCGTGTCCCTTCGGGCCTGTCCGTCTGCTCAGTGAAAGCTCGGCCGTGCGCCTAGCGATCCACCACGGCGGCGCGCGCAGGCCGGGCCGGGACCCCGCATATAGTGGCGCTCGGGCCGGTAGGTCGGCGCGAGGAATTCGCGAAAGGCGCTCGCATAGAGCGCGATGTGGTTCCAGATTGTCATTGCCTTGTCCCTGTCCCGTCGGATGTCCCTTCCGACATAGGCAAATCGTAACGAACACCCGTGAATAGTCGGTGAACGCGCCGTTAATCTTTGCCCAAAACGCCCGTGAATCGTGGCTGAAACAGGGTACTTTCGCGGCATTGTGGTGCCGCCGGGTTAATTCTTCGTAGCGTGGTTTTTGGGTCACGTTCGCGCACCCCCCGGGCGCGGATCAACTCGACCGGCGTAGGTCCGATCAGCGCAGGAAAGTCGCCTCGAAGGCGGACTTCCCTTTCGGCGAGAAGACCACGGCACGGCCGTCCTTTTCGCGCCGCGCCCATTTCTCTCCGATGATCCTGTCGAAGATGGCGGCACCAAGCGCGCCGGCCAGATGGGACCGCCGAACGCTCCAGTCGAGGCACGCTCGGCAGACCGGGCGACGCGAACCGCCGAGATTGCCTGCATCGATCCCAACGGCTTCGAAGAAGCCAGCACCGGACGGTCCGAGACCGAGCCGTTCGCCGTCCTGAACGACGATGCCACGCTCAAGGAAGCTGTCGAGCATGGCGACCGCATGCTCGCCGGCAAGATGGTCGTAGCAGACGCGGGCCTCGCGCATGGTCGCATCGCGCGGGCCCGGTCGTGTGCGTTTCGGGCCAAGGCTCGCCGCCACGCCCATGATGGCTTCCAGCATGGCCGCCACCTCGGTCCCCGCCAGGCCGTAATAGCGATGGCGGCCCTGGGCCTTCAGCGTCAGCAGTCCGCCGTCCATGAGCTTGGCCAGATGCGAGCTGGCTGTCGGCAGGCCGACACCTGCTTCGAGCGCCAGTTCGGACGCGGTCAAGGCGCCGCCGTCCATCAATGCGGTCAGCATGCTGGCGCGGGCAGGGTCGCCGACGAGGCTAGCGATACGGGCAATGTCAGGTCCATCACGCATAGTTCGATCCTAATCGAAGCATCCTAGCCAAGCAAGGACTATGGTCGGTGCATCGAAAGGAGCCGGCCATGCCCGCCATCACCCGTACCAATCCTGGTGGTCCTGCTCGGCCCCTGCGTTCGTTCCTGGGCAGGCTCCAGCTCCAGCGGGCCGTGTCGATGATCGTCCGCTGGTATGACCGTCATCTCCAGCGATGCGATCTCTCCGAGCTCGACGATCGTCTGCTCGCCGACATCGGCAAGTCGCCTGAAGATGCACGACGCGAATGCGGCAAGCCGTTCTGGCGGAAATGATCAGGCAGAAGAATAGCGGCTCAGGAAGATCGATGCTTCGACACAGATCGAACCATCGCCGCCGACAGATACGAAGGAGAAAGACATGACCATCACCTGCTTCATCCGATACGAGATCGACCCGTTCCGAAAGGAAGCTTTCGTCGATTATGCCCGCAACTGGGGCCAGGCGATCCCGCGTTGCGGGGCTGACCTGGTCGGCTATTTCGCGCCGCATGAAGGGTCCGCGACCACCGCCTACGGCGTCTACAACATAGACAGCCTCGCAGCCTACGAAGCCTACCGGGCCCGGCTCGCCGCCGACCCGCTCGGCAAGGAGAATTATGAATTCGCACGCCGCGAAAAATTCATCTTGCGCGAGGATCGCATCTTCCTGAAGCTCGCCTCTGCGCCGCATGCAGACAGGAGTGCGACATGATCGCCGTCATCTTCGAAGTCGTGCCGGCGGAAGGCCGGCGCGACGCCTATCTCGGCATCGCCGCCAACCTTCGGCCCTTGCTCGACGGCATTGACGGCTTCATCTCGATCGAGCGTTTTCAGAGTCTCTCCGACCCCTCTCGGGTGCTCTCCCTGTCCTTCTGGCGCGACGAAGACGCCGTCAGGGCATGGCGCAACACCGAACCGCACAGGGCGGCCCAGAAGGCAGGGCGCGCCGGCATCTTCGCCGACTATCGGCTGCGCATCGCCCATGTCGTCCGGGACTACGGCCTGACCGAACGCGAGGAAGCGCCCGAGGACAGCAGGGCCATGCATGGGTGACCCGTTCACTCACGCATTGCCGATGAGCACGCCCGCCCCGAATACCAGCGCCCCGCCGAGCACCACCTGGAAGGCAGCGCGCAGGAAGGGGGTTTCCATGTAGCGGTTCTGGATGAAGGCGATCACCCAGAGCTCGACGAAGACGACCGCGGCTGCAACCGTCGTCGCCGTCCAGAAATGCGGGATCAGATAGGGCAAGGCGTGGCCCAGCCCGCCAATGGCCGTCATGATGCCGGAGGACAGGCCCCGCTTGAGCGGCGAACCGCGCCCCGAGAGCTTGCCGTCGTCATGGGCTGCCTCGGTGAAGCCCATCGAGATGCCCGCGCCGACCGACGCCGACAGCCCTACGAGGAAGGTCTGCCAGGTGTCCTGGGTGGCGAAGGCCGCGGCAAAGATCGGCGCGAGCGTCGAGACCGAGCCGTCCATCAATCCGGCTAGTCCCGGCTGGACATAGGTCAGGATGAACTGCCGCCGCTCGCTGGCTCCCTCCTCCGATCGCACATCCTCGGGCACATGTTTCTCGCCGAGCCGGCGCGCCAGCGATTCATGGCTGCGCTCGGCGATGGCGAGGTCTCCCAGCAACTTGCGCGTGGCGGCATCGGAGGCGCGCTTCTCCGCCTCGACATAAAAGCGCTCGGCCTGGCGCTCCATCTCCTCCGCCTGTTGCCGGACGCGATCGATGCCCAGCGGCCGCACCAGCCAGTCGGGCTTGCGCTCGTAATAGCCACGCACATGTTCGCGGCGGATAAGCGGGATACGTTCGCCGAACCGCCTGCGGTGAAGGTCGATCAATGCGGCGCGATGGGAATCCTCCTCGTCGGCCATGCCGTCGAACACCTTGGCCGATTGGGGGAAATCATCGCGCAGCCCATCCGCGTAAGCGCGATAGATGCGGCCGTCATCCTCCTCCGACGAGATGGCGAGCGCGAGGATTTCCTGTTCCGACAGCGAATCGAAAGACCGGCGGCCGAAACCGAAGACACGAGAGAGCATTATGGAGGACCTTCAGTTTAGAATAATTCTAAACTATGCCCGAGCCGACACGGCGTCAACCGTTCCGCCCCCCCCGAGGCTTTCGTCCAGTGGCCTTGACCCGCGGAACTTTGCAGGACCCAAGACGTTGCCCCAACTCGCGGGCCCCAATTCGCGGAAGAGAGGCCATGTCATGTTGCATGCGCGACAGCCGTCATCGAACCAGGCCCGAGAGGAGCATAGCTGATGGCCCCTCGCCCGATCTGGAAGGGCTATCTGAAACTGTCTCTGGTGACATGCGGCGTGGAACTGACCGCCGCTACCACGCATACCGAAAAGGTGTCGTTCCGCATTCTCAATCGCACCACGGGAAACACCGTCCGCCGGGAATATGTCGATTCCGAAACCGGCAAGCCGGTGGACGACGAGCACCAGGTCAAAGGCTACGAAGTCGGCGACGACAGATTCGTCGAAATCGAGGAGAGCGAGATCGAGGCCGTCCAGATCGAATCCTCGCACATGCTCGACCTCGATGGTTTCGTCGACAAATCGACGATCGAAGCGGTGTATCTGGATACGCCCTACTACGTCACGCCCGCCGACGAAGTGTCCGAGGAAGCCTTCGGCGTCATTCGTGCGGCATTGGCCGAGAAGAAGATGGCGGCCCTTGCTCGCATGGTCCTGTTCCGGCGCGAGCGTCCCGTAGTGCTGGAGCCGCTCGACAAGGGAATGCTTCTGACAACGCTGCGCTATGACGACACGGTGCAGAGACCCGAAACCGTCTTCGGCGAGCTCAAGGACGCCGCGATCGACAAGGAGATGCTCGATCTGGCCGCCCAGATCATCACGAAGCGGAAGACCAGCTTCGACCCGTCCAGATTCGACGATCGCTACGAGGAGGCGCTGCTTGCGCTGATCGAAGCGAAGAAGTCGGGGAAAAAGGCGCCGGTCACCAAGGCGGCCGCCAAACCTTCCAACGTGGTGGACCTCTTCGACGCACTGAAGAAGAGTCTGGCGGCAGGCGGCGGAGGCACGGCCGCGCGCAAATCCTCCAAACCGAAGGCGGCACGGCGCGGCAAGCCGAGCGCCGCCAAGCGCAAGTCGGCATGACACTATGGCCGGTCTCGAGCAGTACAAGTCCAAGCGCGATTTCCGTATCACCAGCGAGCCCTCCGGCAGGCACCGTCGGGCACAGACAAAAACTGACGCCCTCGCCTTCGTCGTGCACAAGCACGACGCCACCCGGCTCCACTACGATCTGCGTCTGGAGCACGGCGGCGTCATGTGGAGCTGGGCAGTCACCCGCGGGCCGAGCCTCGACCCGTCCGAAAAGCGGCTGGCTGTCCATGTCGAGGATCATCCTCTCGACTACGCCTCGTTCGAGGGAATGATCCCTCAGGGGCAATATGGAGCCGGCGCCGTCATCGTGTGGGACGAAGGCACTTGGGAACCGAAGGGCGACCCAGCGGCAGGCATGAAGAAGGGCCATCTCCGCTTCACGTTGAAGGGCGAGAAGCTCAATGGAACATGGAACCTCGTGCGCCTGCGTCCACGTCCTGGCGAGAAAAGAGACAACTGGCTCCTGATCAAGTCCCGGGACGACTACGCCACTTCCAGGGGCGACGTGCTGGAGGATGAGCCGAGATCGGTCAAATCAGGCAGGACGATCGAGGACGTCGCCGCCGGTGATGGAAAGCCGAAGGCTGCTCCAAAGAAGACGGTCGAGAAGCAACGCGCGCCTTCGAAGAAAAAACCTCGCGCAGCGGCGCTGCCCGACTTCGTTCCTCCTTGCCTTGCGCGGCTTGAAAGCACGCCGCCCCTTGGCGACGAATGGCTGCACGAGGTGAAGTTCGATGGCTATCGCATCCAGGCAGCCATCGCCGGCGACGCCGTAAAGCTCCGGACCCGAACCGGCCTCGACTGGACCGACCGCTTCGGCAAGGCCATTCCCGCCGCGCTCGAGAAGCTCGACTGTGAAGCCGCGCTGATCGACGGCGAGATCGTCGTGCTGGGCGATGACGGCGTTTCGGTCTTTTCCTCGCTCCAGCTCGATCTCTCCGAAGGGCGCACCAG
>VFQN01007339.1_pt1 | contig 11936 bp, 19 predicted proteins | sample 3512371 | NCBI WGS metagenome assembly VFQN01 (sample SAMN10412370, study PRJNA504923) | tailings metagenome | isolation source: Replicate 2 from Balatoc abandoned mine | place: Philippines: Itogon, Benguet | collected 2017-08-28
CCGCCCACAAGTGCTTGCCAAGCACCGAATTCCTAGCCCCTGTAACCTTCTCACGAAAAAAAAAAAAAAAAAAAACCCGACACAGGGGAACCCTGACCCTGGCTCACCCGGACTTTTGACTACGGGCGACTAGGAGCGCGGCAGGCCCTTAGCAGAGCGGGCCCCATATGGCACATAGGTGCTGAACAGGTCCTTGCCCCAACCCAAAGCAACCGACATCCGTTGACGTAAGGAAGGCATGTACAGTAGCGGTCATTCCTGTGATCCAGTGTTACACTATGGGCAAGACCCGGGGGTCCCTGACCGGCCGGCGGACAGTGACGGCCTGCCTCTTGGGCCTAAGGCACGAGCCGGAAGGGCTCGAAACACAGGACAAAGGCCCGAGAGCACATGCGGGGGCTTATCCACCTGGCAAGTTCACTATTACACGGCCGGGCATGGAAAATCGCCCAGCAAAACCATACACGGGCTTGAACGTAAATTCGCAAACCTCGCATGCCACCTATGTCGCGCCACCTGTGCGTTTATGATCCAAACCTTCAACAACCTTCCTCCTCGCGCTCCCGTAAACCAACCCCATGTTCTGACCAGACTCTGCACGTGTGTAGCTGCGAGGGGTCGTTCCCCCCAAAGACCGCGTGGAAGCCGCACGGGGAGCTGTAGGCAGAGCTCTGCACGGAAACGAGCACGTTCAAAGCTGCAGCTGCGCCACCGATGTGCTTTTGCACGGTAGCGGCGGCGGCCGGCGCCATGTCCGCCTACACCTGGTCCTCCAGCATGTCGGCCACCAGGGCCCGGTAGGCGCGCACCGTCGCGAGGGCCTCGGCGTCCCCCGCGTTGTGGGGGCGCAAGCAACACGGGCAAGGTGCAGCGGCGCGCTCAGCCCCCTGCACACAGCGAGGGCAAGTGAACGTCAGGGCAGCGTGGTTTAAGTAGCAGATGTTACAAGAGGGGCCAGGGTGAAGCATGCAGCGTGCGTGGCTTAACACCTAGTAGCCATGCACCTTCAACCAGAACCAACGCCGTACATGTCTGCCGCACCACGCTGCACCTTTGCCATGAGTGGCTCACCTGCGACAGCACCGCGAAGTAGCCGCAGTGGTTGTCAACCCCCGGGCAGTCCTGCAGCTCCAGGCCGGCGCGCTCCAGGGACTCGTTGAAGGCGGCCATCTGCGCCTCCGAGGCCACGGCGCCGGCCCCGCCGGCGCCGTTGCCCCAGTTGGCGCCCAGGCCGGCGGGCCGCGCCCCCTGGCCGTCACCGTCACCGGTGGTGCCGGCGGCGGCCGAGCACGCCTCGTCCTGCCCCACGGGAACCGGCTGGCGTGACTAGTGCACTGCAACGCCCTACGGTCACGGCATGCCTACTGTACGGTACATGGAGATGCAACGTGCGGGGTAGAGTTACAGCTACAAGCAGGGGGCGTCTGGATGGGAGAGCCACTGGGGCCAAAGGTAGGAGAGACAGTAAGTGAATGCCTCACGTTGCATGCTCCTGGCCCTGTAAGCCTGTATCAATTAAGGGTAACGCACACGTGGGTAACGCAGGTAAGTGCTGTGGGCACTGCTGGCTTTCCCGCATTCGGATTCACTCCTGCAGCATCACAGTCCTCGTGCGCGCATGCGCATGACAACGGGGCAACGCAAAGGACGCCGTTGTTCGTGCTTTGCGGCAAACGCGACAGGCCCTCTGCGTCTTGACTGTGATCGGTCAGCCGTGTGACGACGCCTGCCCGTGCCCGCGCCTGCCGGCCTACCTTCTGCAGCAGCACCGAGAAGACCTGCTTGTAGCACTTGAGCATGAGCGTGTTGTAGGACCGCCCGCGGCCGGACGCCATGCGGCTGGTGCGGCTGCTGTTAGGCAGGCCGTAATCGTACAGGCGGTAGCGCAGCTTCGTGAACTTGTCGCCGATGTAGTTGTCCACCAGAGCAGTCGTAATGCCGTACTCCTTGTGCGTCAACAGCTTACGCTGGTGGCACGCGTCAGCAAGGGACAGGGTTGCGGGTGTCAGCGCAAAACAACATCCGCACTAACTTGATCCTCACAGGAACTGTTGGAGACCGGGCCACCTCCGACGGCAGTCTAAGCGTACGCCAACTTGTACGCTGTTGCGGGGTTTCTAGCACAATCACCGAAACCTACCGTGCAGTAGCCCCGAAACCAGTTCCGCAGCGCGTCCGCCATGGCCTGCCCCAGCTCGTCGGGGTTGCACCGCTCTTGCAGCGTCTGCAGCGTGCGGTGCAGGCTGAGGCGCAGCGTGCACAGCAGCGGACGCCAGTCCAGCACCACCTCCAGGGGCCTGCGGTTCACATGGCAGAACAATATCAGCACGCAGGCGAGCAACAAGTACGCAGATGCGTCGGTCGCAGCGCGTGAGTGTGTACCTACAAGCGCGCCCAGCGATCGCGTTAAGGACCATCACTTCAATGAGACAACGACAACGGCGAGCTCACAAGGGCACCAAGGTTAAGGCTAGCGCGCGGTCCATCAATAGCAGGGGACCCCACCTGCCGTACTCGTCCACAGGGAGCGTCTTGCAGCCCATGAAGAACTCGGCGCGCACGACCTGCTCCATCACCGCCGAAAAGTTGAGGGGGTCCTCCAGGTGCTTGGCCCAGAACTCGCTGCACCGCTGCTCAGCGTCCTCGGTCGTCAACGCCAGCGGCGCCGTCTCCTCGATTACGCTAACCTGCAATCGTGGTAGACGGGACAACGCTGAAGAGGTCAGCTTCTCAACGAAGGGCTAGGTGGTGAAAATGTAGGCAAAGTTCTGTCTTGGAGAACATATCCTGATCACCAATACCTGCTACCAAGATAGAGGTAGAGATTTTTTCATGGCATGCCGGTGTCGAACCGGGGTAACCGGACCGTGCTACTGAATTGGGCGATGAGGTTTACCTCGTGCCACTACTTGTGGATCGCGTAATGTCTGCCCTCCCACGCACCACGAGCTCCTTGCACGCGCGCTGCACCTCGGGCAGCATGTGCTCCATGAACAGCGGGCGCAGGCCGTCCAGGTTGACCAGGCGCATCACCTCCTCCTGCAGTTGCAGGGGCCCATGACGCACACGGTAAGGATGAACGATAGCCTAGGGAGGTGAATCGTTCAACCAATTGCGGGAGTGCCTTGCTTGTTTCGGCACTGATGAAGGCAGGTGCCGGCCAGCAGCAAGCATGAGCGCCGTACCTGCAGCCAGGTCTTGATGGGTGCGTCTCTCGCGAGCCACATGTTTGACGGGGCGACGGCGTCCATCAGAGCCGCCATGCGCGGCTGCGCACCACACTCCAGGTTGAACCTAGCAAGGACAAGAGACACAGTACTCGAGCGCCTTAGCGACGCGCACTCGGAAACAGTTGAGGGAGGCGGTTGCGGGGTAAGGGTGCGGTACATGACAGATACTGGCACCGGCTGAGGGAAGGATCGTGTGGCCACATCACCTCGAATGTGACACGACCTGCCCAAGAATGACGACCATGCGATGCCGGGGCACGAAAGAATAAAGCATGTCCAGCCGGAGCGGAGAAACCCATCCTGGTGTACAAGTGCCACAGCACGTAGCTGTCGGGGGCGTCACGAAGCCCTTACTTGCGGATGACGCGTTCCGCAACGCTGTTTGTGGCCGCTTCGACGGCCGGTGCGATCTTGGTGACGACGAACTCGTCCAGCTGCACGTGGGCGCACCCACCAGGGCACACTATGAGAAACCGAGCGGGTGGGCGGTGGTTACGGGCTGATGTTGCTTGACTGCAAGAGCCACTACTCGAGCAAGGACGAAAGTCGGTAATAATTACTTGGAGGCGGGACTCTGTCCCTGCTTCTGGCTCTAAGGCGGCTTCATTGCACGCCGATCCAGGTGGAAGACATTGTCAGGTGGGGAGTTTGGCTGGGGCGGCACTCCGGGGGTGCGCGGAGTTGCCGGAATTGTTGAAAGCGGGGTCATGGCCCCAAAAACCACGCATCTGTCCCGCAAACGACACGCGGCCACTGGGTGCTGGTCGCAAGTGGCAACTGGTGGGCAGTGCTGGGGTCTGGTAGGCACGGGGCCTGCTTGTAGCGCCACAGGCTCACTCCACCGGGGTCCACCTACTCAGCTGCGCGGAATCCGCAAAATCTAATATTTGCCCGTGCGCGGACTTCTACAATTACGTTTTTGGGGTGCGCGGTGCAAACATAATTATTTCCTTACAGGGGGTGCGCGGTGATAGGAGAAACGTACGGTAAGGACCCTGGATTGAAGCAATGGTGCCCCTTCGTGCGGAGGCCCGGTGAGCATGTGAGAACGTTGGCGGGTGTTACTGGCAAGGTATCGTACAGGGGCAGAGAGCGCAGGGTAAACACGTACCGTATTAGGGCATGGGCCAATGTTTGCTATGGATGCCTCTGTACTACGGCACTTGGCAGGTAACCCCACCTTACGAGACAGAGAGCTGCTCCACATCTGCCTGAAGGTGTCGTACACCTTCTCCTGGAAGTCGCTGCCCTCGCCCACATGCAACTTCAAAAACTGCAAAGTTGGTGGGGCGGCGAGAAACGCGAGGAGAACGTCTAAGGCGAAGAACAGTGGGGTAAGGGTAAAATGCCGTCAAGTTTTCGTGTGGTACGACTTGTCACGAACCCCGAGCAAGGACCTGCAGTACTACTGGCGCCCCTGCCGCCACTAGCCGCTTACGCCGTACGACTATTCTGCAAGAACAGTAGCCCACCCCACCATCCGTAAGAGTGTCATTACCTTTGTGAGGCGCCGCGGCTGTTGCAGTATGTCAAAGGAGCACGGAGCAGCACGGTTAGCTCGTGCCAACTCAGGGGACCGTAACTCGGCGGACGACCTGCAGCGTCCCAAACCTCTTACCTTGACCTCCCAGTCAGCGGTCCTAGTATCCACACTTCCATGCAGGAACCCATTGTTGCTGGGCGAAAGCTCTTCGCGCGCGCAGGTCCGGGCGTTGGTTGGCAAGGGGTGCTCCATTTCGTGTCCCTTTGTCATATATTATTATGCCTTTCTGACCCCGCGGCCACGACCTTATGTAGGTGTTGGTTTGCCTCTACCTGGGGGGCCAGGGCCACCGAGCAGGGTACCGCGGAGGCCTGCCTTCCACGGCGGGCTTCCGTGGAGACGCCCTGCCGTTTCCAAGGTGTCCTTGGTTTCCGGACCTGGTGCCATAGTAAAACATATTTTACCATGGATTCTTGGAGCCGTTTTGTCCTGATGCGAAATTATAGCGCAAAGTCCATATCCGCGATGTTTGGGCTGTCCTCGGGCGCTCTTGCTGCATCCTCATCCTTTGCATGCTGTTCCTCTTGCAATTGCAGCAAGGCTGCTGTATTATACTTGTAGCGTATAACTGCTGCACTTAATCTTGTCCGACAGTTGTGACGCCCAGCAGGGTGGTTAGCAGGTGCCACGTGTATTAGTTAACTGCTTCAATGCCCTTGTTGGTGCCTGCTGCTGCCCTGTATCCTGCCGTACTTCACTGCTTGTGCTTAGGGCAACTCGGTGTGGTGCCACGGCCCTGACTAGGCCTTGGCGGTAGCAGACTTTTTTGCTTTGGGAGGGCTGTCTCGTTGCCCTCTCGGGGTGGTGGGTGTGGTACGACACCCCGACCGGAAGGGGTCCCTGTAATGAGCCAACCCAAACCAAACTTGTCGTTGTCGCCCTGAGTCTTAAGCGAACGTGGATGTTAGAGTGGAAACTGCGTTACGGCTCACGGGGCACTGCTATGAGGCTCGTGCGGGGGTCCTGGCCGTGCACCGCTCGCTGTGTCCATGCTGTCCACGTGGTGCCCGCATGACCCCGCCATGGCCCCGAATGCATCACTTTGGGGATTGCCCATTTGCATGAGGTGCTTGGGGTGCATTTGCTGCGTCACCCACATCTAGCTGGTGGCTTGTCCTGCTGCCACTGTCCTGCAACCCGTGTGGGATGTGGTCTGCCTTCCTGCGTTGCTGCTCTTGAACTGGGCCGCCAACGGCTGTACCGGCTGTGATGGCGATTGTGTTGAGCATGCTGTCCTGCCTCGGGTCCAAGCTGAGGTCACAGCCTATTGTGGTCTATTGCATCTGCGCAGAGGGTGCCACGTTGCACTGTACTGCGCTTCTGGTGGCGGGCGGGAGTCCTGCGCAACTGTCATTCATTACAGCTTGGAACAGAGAGAGGTAATGCCGCAGGTAAACGCCGTTGCTTGCGGTGCGGGTCCGGTTTAGAAGTAACGCTCTCAGGACATGAATGCCATATATAAGCAACTGTGTGTGACGCTTCGCATAGCAGGCCATAGCAGTTCCGCTGCCAACAGTATGGGCTGCGCTAAACGTTGACGCCTACGTATGCGCCTGGGGTCACAGGCATGATCGAGGCAGGCAACCATGTACAGGGCAGCCCCCATGCTCACATAATCATGCACATAAAGCCTTTAAAAAAAGTGTCCGCTGAACCAGCCAACAAGCAACGATTCAGGCTCATCCCACAGTTATCCACGCTCGACATTAGTGCGGATTTAACAAGACACGTGTTCCGGTGAACCCGGGTTGACAACAGCCCAATTAGCGGAAGGCTCGCATCATGAGCCCTGCATCGCAACGTATGTCCAAGACATGTTAAGTGACAATAGCATCAGAGTGCTCACGTCTTGGGTTGTCCGTGTTGACCACAATCCATTGCCCTGGACCTTTCCCCCTCCTTTCGTCAAAAGAACAACATGCAACCTTCGACCAAATATAAAAAACATCACAAGGGTCGTCAAAGGTACTCGTGTCTGAGGCAAGCACCACGCACCATTCTCTCACCCTTCATGTTCACGAGTGCCACCGCAGGGGCGCCAAGTTATGGAGCACGTGACCCGGTGCGTCCTGCTTCCCATGTAACCATATTACTATGTACCGTATTGGAAGGTGCGAAAAGGGTCTTATTATTAGGCGTGTGCATTCCATCACAACATTCCGTGCAAACAGTAGATCATCCGTCACGTTGCAGCGCATGCACATCAAGGTTAGGTGCGTAAGACGGAGTTCATGTCCCAGCTAACGAAGGGTGAAACTGTGACAGCAGACATGAAGATCTGCAGCACACAATCATGCCGACACATGCCTTGCAGGAAGCCTTTAGTAACTCACATGCACTGCAGCTGCACAAACCTCAACACAGGCGCTAGATCCACCGTACGCGGTAAAATGTTGGCAGTTTGAAGCCCATCGATCACCCCACTTGCACTCCCGCATGCAACCCCCAACGCCCAGACAAGACCCCTCCGCCCCGTCCCTCTCCTCCTCACAGGTCACCGGTGCGCGGCTTCTTCACGCTCGCCCCCAACGCGTCGTCCCCCGCGCGCCGCACGCCCTTGCCCGCCGGCGTGCCCGACGGCATCGGGCCCAGCTGCCCGTCCCGCGGGAGCACCGCGTTCCAGTGGTTGAGCTCGCCCACGCCGCCCGCGGGCACGTGTGCGATGCGCACGTGCGTGGCGGTGGCGGGGTCGGCCCCGCCCAGGACCGAGCAGAAGCCGCTCGCGGCGGTGTAGGTGGGGTTGTACTCTGTAATGAGCACGTTGAGGTGCTGCAGCTGCTCCACCAGCACGCCCAGCTCGATGTTCGTCAGCGGACGGTCGGTGCGCACGCCCCGGATGTGCGCCCGCACGGCGGCGGCGGTGGCGGCTGGTGGCATGTCGCCCTGGCCCTGGAGCGCGACAATGGCCGGCGTCCACAGGCGCTCGGCGGGGGGCAGGGCCGCCTCCATGTCCGCCCGCTCCTCCAGGAAGTCGGCTACCATGCCGCGGTAGGCGAGCACCGTCCCGAGCGCCTCGGCGTCGCCCGCGTCGCGCCGTATGCCGTGCGTCTGCGGGCGCAGGCAACACGGGCAAGAACAGCAGCGGTACGATCAGCTTCCTGCACGCAGCGTGGACAAGCGAACACAAGGGCAGCATAGCTAAACAGCTAGGCAAGGGATACCCGTAAACCTGTTTTCAGGATCGACGCCGTACATATCTGCCTGCACCCATGCATGCGTTACTGTCTCACCTGCGACAGCACCGCGAAGAAGCCGCAGTGGTTGTCGACCCCCGGGCACTCCCGCCGCTCCAGGCCGGCGCGCTCCAGGGACTCGTTGAAGTCTGCCATCTGCGCCTCCGAGGCCACGGCGCCCGCCCCCCCGGCGCCGTTGCCCCAGTTGGCGCCCAGGCTGGCGGGCCGCGCCCCCTGGCCGTCACCGTCACCAGTGGCGCCGGGTTTGGGCACTGTTGCAGCCGTGGAGGCGTCATCGTCCTGAGGGGACAAATCCACAGGAGGAGTGTATGGCTTACTCAAGTAACCAAGATGCCTGTAGTCTGGAAGAAACCCCCCAGTGCACCATTGCCCTTCGTCGATAGACCAAAGGCAAATACTGTGTTTGCATACAGGTTTCCGATGACGATCAAGTTGGTGATCACCTGCGGGCTGCGCTTGAGGGCCGCCGGCCGGCTGTGCGTGCCGACACGCATGCGCATCTTGACCAGCGCGCCGCCCAGCAGCCGCTGCATGCGCGGGGGCAGGCACGCCGCCAGCTGCGAGCAGAGTGGGGCAATGCACCAGTCTGACAGCTGATCTACCGTTAGGTAGCATGGTACTGTGGAATGAGGCATGACAAGTTAAGGATTTGGCCCCAGAGATTGGATTCTTCATTCAATCCTGGCTCTTACAGCCTTACCTCGTTGGGCTCGGACAGGCATGACAGCCGGGCGCTGGTGTGTTGCAGCTCATCCTGGGCGGCGCGTAGCGCCTCGATGTTGACGTCCGTCAGCTCCTGTGCGAAAACAAGGAGCCATTCTGTTGTGGCGGCTGCGTTCTACTGCATCACACAACATCCAACGCATACACCTATACATTGTAAAGCAGGAGGTTTTGGGGGCACAGGTTCAACAGGGAAGGAGAGACTGTTGACAGCAGGTGATCTACATGAAGACTCCTGCCAGGAGGCGTATTGCGCCCCAACTCACATTGTGTAGCAGCATGTAGTTGCCCTGCTTGTAGCACTTGAGCAGCAGCGTGTCGTAGGGCCGCCCGCGGCCGGACGTCGTGCGGTTGCTGCCGGGCAGGCCGTGGTCGTACAGGCGGAAGCGCAGCTCCGTGAACTTGTTGTTCATGTAGTCGTCCACCAGCGTGGTCTTGATGCCGTGGTCCTTGTGGTCCAGCAGCGTGCGCTGCAAGGTACGTGAAGCGGACATTGGCATGGATAGGCAGCAGGTTAACAAGCAGTAGGAGGGCCAGGGGCAAAATATTCGATCTTGGAAAGTGGCTGTTATCGCCCAACACGTGCGACGTTTCCAAAGGATGCGGTCAAAGCCTCGCAGTGCAGGCCCAACGCTGAGCAGAGCGCCAAGGGCAAAGGGAAATGCTCCCCTGCCATAGCAGCAATCGTGAATGGGCAGTTGTGTTGCGGTGTAGGACACGGACTGCTTGAACTGGCTGTAGGCAACGGAAACTCCGCGCCTGCGCCGCCTCAACCGCTAAGGACCGAGAGCCAGGGCAGGGGAGTTTCTCCGCCAAAGCTTGACTCAGTACTAAGCCATGTGCCACGTGTGCGTCGTGCACGCATGCTCGCTCGTCTGACCCCCACACATACCGTGTAATAGCCCCGGAACCATTTGCGCAGCGCATCCGCCATGGCGGGTCCCAGCTGGCCGGGGCTGGACCGCTCCCGCAGCGCCTGCAGCACGCGGTGCAGGCTTTGGCGCAGCGTGGACAGCAGCGGTGACGAGTTGAGCACCTTCTCCTCCAGGGCTCTGTGGGAGTAAGGAGCAAGGATCAAGATGTAAGCGTGGGGTGAGCTGGGCTGCTCGGTGGCGGGTGCTTGATCTGTAATCAGGCGTTAGAAGTACGCTGTGCCGAAGCTAGGCGCAATTGCGTGGCTCTACGCAAGGTATGTAGCGCGTACGTTCGCTTCCTCACGCACCTGCCGTACTCAGCGACCGGCAGCGTGCGGCGGCCCCTGAAGAACTCGGTGCGCACGGCCTGCTCCACTACTTTTGAGAACTTGAAGTAGTCCTCCAGCGTCCGGTCCAGGAAATCCCGCAGGAGCCGCTCCTGGTCCTCCGTCCGCGACTCCAGCTGCAGGTGGCGCCCCATGACGGTAACCTGCACAGCCAGCCGAGGTGTGGGTCCGGGGGTTTCAGGACTGCCAGCGGCCAGCGGACGTTAGTGCAACAAGTGCAAGGTGCGAATCGCTACGCCCAAGCAGCAGTGCAGCTTGTCTGGTTGCAGCGGCTGCACTTGCGCTCCTGTACCCATAGGTGTAGGGAAGAGTGCCGAACCTGTGCCGTACGAGTCGCGTCGTGGTGGTGCCTATGCGCTCACATTTCGTGCCAAGCGTAAAAGCAAATGCCGGACACTTCCTTTTGGCAGTCCGGCAAGATGCACTCCGAGCATGACACTGCGCACCTCGAGCTCCTTGCACGTGCTCTGCACCCTTGGCAGCAGCCCCTCCTTGCCCATGATCAGCTCCCGCAGGCCGTCAAAGCTGACTGCCCGCAGCACCTCAACCTGTAGCATGTGTGTAGCATCGCCACACGGTTCAGACATACGGTGGTGATATGAGGTATTTGGCCAGTCTAAACGAAAGCCGTGCCGTGTGATTTGAGGTAAGCACAAGCTCGTGCCTGGCCGCAAAGTTGTCCATGTCGCCGGGTGGCGGGCTTGGCATACGGCATATGGATATGCATGGTGCCTTTCCTGCCCGCATAGTGGGGTGCTAGTCTAACCTCCAGCCAGGTCTTGATGGGTGCGTCTCCCGCGAGCCACATGTTGGAGGGCGCAACGGCCCGCATGAGGGCAGCGATGCGCGGCGAATCCCGTTCCAGCTTGAACCTACGAGGTCACACATGGATGACTGGTTACGAAAGTCCCGCTGACGGGTGGTCTTCCAATACACAGGCTGTCTGCCTTCCACGCCGGCACACGGCACACGTAACCAATGCCCAAGCCCCAACGCCCGCGAAATATAATGTACAGCTGTTCTGGAGATGTCCTTGCGATGTATGCACCAAGGAGGCCTGAGAGTTGGCCCGCCGCAGCATGCATGCCGCATGCATGTCGCAACGCTACATGGCGCCCCTGGCGCGAGGGGCAGACACATGCTCTACGCTCCGTACAGTGCAGCACGATACCAGGAGCCAGTCTGTTGTTGGGTCGGTGGTTCCATTAAAGTGGCCAGCAGGTCAATGGTAGGACAAGGCTGATAGTACGAATATCACTCACTTGCTGATGATGCGCTCGGCGACGCTGGCTGCGGCCACCTCCACGCCTGGCGCAACGTGTGTCTTGACGAAGTTGAAGAGCTGTGAGGACAACGGCGCGAATCAGTGAGGCAAGCAGGATGGTAGCGCAGATGCACGGAATGCTCCTCTGATGGGCGTAGATACAGGCATCTCTTGCGGTGGCCCGTCGTGAAGGCCAAATCGTGGATACCGCAACAATCGCTGGTGTTGTGCACAGCGAACACCCCTGGCGACCGGTGCGCGTCATACTGCTACCCTGGAAACCAGGAAGACGACCGTCAGGCACGCAAACGCGGTATGCGAGTTGTAAGCAAACCCTCACACCTTCGGGAACAGGAAGCCAGCCCGCAGCTCTTGGGTGAAGGCGTTGTGCACCCGCGAGTAGAACTGGCTCCCCTCGCCAACGAGCAAGTCCAGGTTCTTCAGTACTTCCTGATGGGGGCACAACATCACATTAGGTCTTGCGGGGGCGGTGAAGGCCAGCAGGCGTGCACGCAGTGGTCTATCAAAGCGAGTGACAAGGATTGCATGCGCAAGGGCTCACAGGCCACCAACGGTAGTGCAGCAAGCACGCCTGGCTACGGCACGGCGTTCCTACTAGGGGTGGGAACTGACGCTGACGTCACTGACGGTCTGACGGTTTTACGTTGGTGTAATTACGGTCCAGGCCCGGCGGACCGGCGTAAAAGCGTAAAATTACGGC
>VFQN01007340.1_pt1 | contig 11936 bp, 3 predicted proteins | sample 3512371 | NCBI WGS metagenome assembly VFQN01 (sample SAMN10412370, study PRJNA504923) | tailings metagenome | isolation source: Replicate 2 from Balatoc abandoned mine | place: Philippines: Itogon, Benguet | collected 2017-08-28
ATGCAAAAGTAGCGATGAGACTAACGTCTTGCCTTTCTTCTGATTGATATTCGAGGGAAATTCATATTTGTTATTTAATGGGTTATTCGTTGGGATAAACCCCGCGCCATTCTCAACTCCACTTAATATCCCACCATTTGCTTTTTTCTTAGTTGCATCTTTATTAAATTTCTCAAGCAAAGACGGTTCCACAAAGTATTGCTGGAGGTACCGAATGTTCTCCTGACAACTTTGAACAAATTTTTCGAGCGACTGTTTCCAGTGTTGCAAAAACTCTGCATTTTGGATAAACAAATCAGGTCTTGCAGTCGTTAAACAGCCAGTTGGGTGACCTAAACAAGTCCAAATATCTTCAGCAAAAGAAACGGCGTTAATCAGTAAGTACGTCGAATTCATGTGCTCAGATGAAAGGATTGCAAGTAACTGATTGATACGAATTAAAAATAGCGTTTCTAAATTATCAACTATAGCCTCTGTTGTATTATCAGATAAAAGGGCTTTAACACAATTTAATCGATGTAGGATAAGCAAATCACATGATTTTTCCATCGATCTTCTCAATTGCTTTTCAAATTCCAAAACAAATTCATCCAAAGATAAAGATGTGATATCAATCATATCGAGGAAGGCAACAAACTCTAATTTCACAGAACTCCAAAAACCTTGACAAAAGTAGACAGTGTTGCTGTTACCAGTATTATTAGCAACAGAGTTATTCGCGCCAGAATTAGAACTCGCAACATTTACAAGTGTAACTCGCAATTCACCAACCCCTTCAAATAATTCTGACAAACATTGTGAAATAAAGGAGATCTCTGAATGCGGTCCTAACAACCAAATGCGGTACAATTCGACCAAACGATTGTAAGATAGTAGCGACAACCTTGGACATGCATCTAATAAAGATTGAATACTGTTATGAACATCATCTAGTATAGAAGTGAGATGATTTTTCATAATATCGGTCGTGGCTAAATCATGTTCGGACGGAGAAGTAGTAAAGGCCTGTAATAAATTTCCGTTTTTTTGAATTAATGACATTTCCATCTTTTTCATTTCGTCTGTCACGAGATTGTAGACACGCACAGAATCCCGATCAATTTCATTCCTTGCAGTAAACTTCATAAATGAAAGGAGGTAGTACCATAAATATTGAATTTCTCGATAATTTTCCACAAATTTATCAATCCTGAAAATAAGATCTTTTGTTCTCTCAATTCGAGTATCAAAGGATGAAACATACATATCCTGACACGTCGCTTCAGTAATCATCAACGCCTTCCAACAATAACGCGACATAACTCGCAATGGTATAAGATTAATAATTTCATTAACCTCAACAAAAAGCTTTGAACGAAGGCGAGAGTCCTTCAACCATCCGCTAGAAATTTGTATCGACGATAATCGTAAAGTTTCATCAATTGTTTCTAAAGTGCTTTCCAAAATGGCTTCAACAACGCTGTCAGCAGAAACGTTGCGAATTTTCTCGATAAACCTTTCCACTCCACTAAGAATAACTACCGTGAGGAAACTTGCAAACAGAAAAAACAATGATCTTACCGTAGGAATAACTCATTCGCTGGCAATCGATTAATATTTCCGAGGGCAATATTTCCTCCTGGTCCTCCTCCTTCACGTTGCTGGTGGGAAATATCTACAACAGAGATGAATTCAGACTGTCGTCCACTAAATCTCAAATCTAGACCACACGCGTTAAACACGGTGTGGTGGAGCTGTAACCAATGGCGAGGTCGCATGGTTCGGGAAGACAGACATGCGACTAATTCAATTTTAGGTTGGAGATCAGAAAGTTCCTTCAATATTCGATTTGCAATTTCTTCATCGGTTGATGAATCATGGAATTGGTTTTTCATATCAGCATATAGTTGTTCCATAGCTACGAATCTTTGACAAATTTCCACGATTGTTAAAGCATTAGTTCCACTACTTCCTACATCTCCGCCGGGACCTCCACTTCCGCGAACTATTGTCGTCGCTCGGAACGTTGTCGAGCGATTTGCGTGATTTGAACTCGTCGAGGAAGTTAATCTACTTTCAGCGGTAAATCTTCGCAGTCGTTCGCATTCAGTAAAAATAGACCACGACTTTTGTCTTAATTGAAAGATTGCTTCTAATTCATCCATATCAGCGAATGAATCCAGTTCACCGTTAATCATTATTGAATTTGCAGCACCCACAATATCATGGGCTTCCATTAAAATCAACTGACCATTCACAAGTTCATCACATGATCTCCTCAAACTCTCCACGTGTCGCTGATTCTCCTGAATAAAGCTATTGATATCATCTTTTTCTCTTTCAATTTTTGCAATTAAAGCAGTAATAGCTAACTGATCCTGTTCATTCGCCTTCGGTGAGGTCTGAGGAGTTGCAATCAACTGTGGTATAATGGAATGGTGAGTAACAACTGATTGTCTTGTCACAATGTTGTAATGTAACGAGTGTTTTGATTGAAATAACTCTTGTTTACAATCCTGCAATTGCATGAGTAGAAACGACCTCCCTTGAGATAATAAAAACGACATGCGCTCCAAAGAATCCTTTACGATTTTCCACATCTTATCCGTAGTAACTGCAGGAGGCGCAGAAGATGTGGCTTGTCGATGATGGTGATTATTATGTAATTTTGTATTCGCTGTACTGCGAGCAACAAGCAGATTTTGAAGTTTTAAATCCTCCAGTGTAAAGTCCTGACTTTCTTCTTGTTGTATTTGGGCTTGTAAATGATGTTGAATCATTGAATAAATGACATCACAAATATCATTTTCATAGTCAAAGGAGTCTTTTATTTGATCAAAATTCTTCAATTTTCTGAGTAATTCCAGTTTCCAAGATAATGCAGGGGATAATGATGAATGGGCTGCAATAGTTGAATTGCCGGTGCTATTTCCTGTTGGACTATTGGATAAATCAAAATACTGTTCTATTCGTCGTATAAAATCGTAAAGAAAGGAGGCTCGCACCACGTATGCATTTGGAAGACGCAAATGTAACCAATAATCCTGCACGATTCGATAATTTCGCAACTGTTCAATTGCTGGAAGAAAAGATGCAATAAAACCGTAATAATGCTTTAAATTGGGTATGGTAGAAAGAATAGTTGGTAACCGTTGTAAATAATCATTTGCTGATTTGTACGATGATAATCGGCCAGCATCTCGCTGCTGTGACCGCTTCAAATCTTCTACAATCTCTGGGTGATCAACATATTCCTTGATTTTAGGCAGGGCCAACGATCTTTCAAGCTGTTTAACTAAAGTTGAGGGAGATAAGCCCCAGAGTTTCTTCACAATCTCCGATAAACGATAAATATAACTTTCTAAAGAAGCAGCTTGTACATAAGCTTTATTGATGGCTTTCATCGTACTCACAGCGAGTTGGTAGCCGTTACGACTATTCAATGTGGGATACATGACCAGTAAAGTGAAATAGTTGGAGCTCTGATTTGAAAAATATTCACCTAAACCAAGATCAACATCATTTGGGACAGGTTTATTCTGCTGCATTTCATCTGTGGCATCGAGTATTCCGCTTATTGCTGTCTCGTGAGGCGTTGTTAGCTGCTGCGCTTTCAAATTTGGTAGATAATCCATAAGATGACCCAAATTACCACAAAGCACATGGATTGATGTCATCAAATCTTGCTTTGTTGGAGTAACTTTAACTTTAATACTGTCTAAATGATTCAAATGAATAAAATCTGTAGCGATGACGGGGCGTTGATCGATAAATAGATTCACATTTATGCACAAATGACTTCCTAATCGTTCCCATTCCCGACTGACTGGCTTCGCAGGAAGGTCTTCACTCTCATCTTCGTCTATTGATACCGCGAAATTTGGGTTATAAGTATCTGAGAAAGGACGATAGGATTTCGTTGTAAAATTTCCGGAGGATGGACCGGAGGACAAAACGTTCGTGGGAGCATTTTTTCCCATAGCAGATACAGTGGGCGAATCAATTGATGTAACCTGAGTAAAATCTTCATTCCAGCACACTTTATTCGGATTTTGCACTAAGTGCCCCACTTCATTAAACCAAGTACGATCTAATTCCCAAATATAAGGCGAAGAGCTGCTAGTAACCTTATTCACTCCTAATTTCCCCTCGTTTGCCTTGTCGACATTGATCGGGGATTTTGATTTTCCTTTAATTGAACTTGTCGATGCAGTCGCGGAGTTAGTCGCTGGAGCTGGTTTTCGTAAAGTGGCGGGCAAAGTCTTAATTCCACAAGTAAATAATTTTAATCGCAACCAAAATTTTTCTAAAATACACGCAATACAATATTCCAATCGAAATTGTGCCATAAATAAAATTTTCTTCATCTTTTGACGAAAATTATCACTAATACGCTGCACGGATCTTAAACGGATCCAATCAACTTCTCCGCCTTGCAAAGACGAAGTTGTCGTATTATTCTGATTTAAAGTATCTTTTTCGATTAAATCTCGCATTGGGTGATGATCTTTTACCTCTTGTATCAACTGTTCTAACTTACTGCTATTCATATAACTTTGGTATTGTTCCATAATGCGCAGAATCATTTCCTCAACTTGCTTTTTCAACGTCAATTTCATCACTTCAATATGCTTTAACTGCAATTGAATGAAATCAGTGATACAAATAATACCGCGGCCATGAAAATAAAATAATTCTGTTTCACTTTCCATCCTATAAATCATATTACCAATAGAAGTGATAGCTAATACTAATTCAATGTCAGAAAAATAAGTCGATAAGAGAAGTTGTTTGCGTATTTTCGTAACATAAGTACGGCGAGTATAAGACTTCCAAGCTTGGAATGCTTTCAATTCTTTGAATAATCCAAAGAAACGTCCAGTGTGTAAAAAGTTGACCTGTTCCCGTTCAACCAAAAATGCTTTGAGGGGAAGCAACTGAGAGCTTTCTTCGTTACTAGAATGAGAATAAATTGATTTTTCATCACTTAAATCTTGAAATAATAAACCATGAATCGATAATTGCATTATTTTATGTTTTGGTAAAGTATGACTATTAAACGCGTATCGAGAGTGATCACGAGTCCACACATAGCCCGATTTAGGATATCCAGGTCTTTCCAGAGGAACTACATCATAAAAATTATATCGTGCACGACGATCAATGTAATATCGACATGTTACGTGAATAAACTCAGCTTTCTTTTGCAAAGGGGTATTGGTAGGTTCATTATACCCCTGAATGAGGTATTGAATCGCCTCTTCCAACTCCATGCCAAAAAATTGAGTCGTTCCATCAGAGGTAAAAGAATGCTTCGAAGGGGATTTTTGATTCTTCCTACGATTAATACTGGTTTGTCTCTTTCTTAAGCGATCTTGAAAAGATTGGCGCAATGAAAAAATCGAAGAGGCATCATCAGAATTCGAAATAGAGCGCTGATTTCCTCCCGCCAAATTCGGGTGAACTGCAATCGGTAAAGAAGCAGATGGCGCAACCGTTCCGACAACTAAATTTGCTTTCAAGCGATGACTAAGAGAAGGGTATTGAGTGCTTATACTCGGAGCAGCCGAAGCAGTATGAGGACGAAGAGAGGAGTTCGTTGGCTTAATAAACGTTGGAATAAGAAATTCAGGGTTAACTCTCTGCTTCGCAGTCTTTTGTCTTTTATTGGTATCTTGAAAGTCGTGGTTCATGTCCTCCATAAAGGTTGAAGGAGGGTTGGTCGAAACGATATTGGAAGTGTCAATACTATCTTCAAGTATAATTTTGTGTTGTGAATGAATTTCAACCGGTGCAGAATCTGTTGATGGAAATAATGAGGCAGGTGGAAATTGATCAGCAAATTCTCCTTCGGCTAAAGTAAAAGCTATTTGTCGTGTGGATATCGCGCGCTTTGATCGCTTTGGCCCACTAGGAGGCATAGGAGCTAATCCTTCATGAGTTGAAGGACGCCGAAAACTCTCGTTGGCATCATGTTTTACAGGATGAGAATCGATTTGATTTCTTGCAAGATTTTTCCCTTCTCCTGCTACGGTGTTAGCGGTAACTGCTCTATGTTCTGGAAACTCGATTCGGATTTTCCTCTTTTGTGAAGTAATGACCGCACTCACAACTGTTCTTTCTTGAGGTGGATCCTCTCCTTGATCAAAGTTAGGAAGCATTTGATCAGAAAGCTTTTACTCGGTTTCAATTCAATTAATTTTCCAAAATAAACGCGTTTTTGTAACTGTTGCAGAAAAGCGCTTCCGGACTTATTTTAATTTACTTTATTAGTATTAAATTTCGAGTTCCTGAACTCGTTTACTAATATGATGGTGTAAGATGAGTTCAAATAAAAAAGTCGGAGCAGAAAAAGAACCTGGAACACAATAATGTAAATTATCTGGAGCTGAGATAGCTCCACTATCAAATAGTCTCTTCCTATTCAAGAATAATTGTTCATTAGGGATAACTGTGATAGAAAGGTTATAATGAATTCTCGCATAATTTACCATAATATCTTCAATGATTTGATTTCTTTGGCTATATTCTTTCCATTCAAAGTCTTCATTCTTGCCTAATTCCGGATCAACGAACGGTAAAGATAAAAAGTATATATCAAGATAATAATTTCTTTCTTGTTGTAATGTTAATAAATGAGGAAGAAGAGCTAATAAAGTCTCACTAAAAGTAAGTGTTCCTTCTTCAATACTAAAATATTTAGTAAACCAAACGCCAGCATTGAGAACTAATATTCTTGTCTCATGGGGAATTTCTTTGAAATAGGAAAAGATGTCAGCGTTTTCGAAAAGACCTTGATTTGATCGGATTCCATCAGGGCATCCTTTACAAGGCGATGGAAGGTATCTATATCTACTAACTTGACCATCTGTTATCAAGAAAGTTTGATTTGTAAGGCATTTGGGATAACATGGTAAATCATTTCGTAGAAATTGTTTCCATATTGGCTTGATTTTGATATTAGCAAATTCTATCAATCTTCCAGCTGTTGAAGCATTGGAAATCGAATGAATGCTACCATCATTGGAGGTGAGATATTTTTCTAATTCACAGTTGCCAGCGATTAAGATTTGCCCGTTTAAAGAGTCGCCAATGAAAGTATAATAGGGAATTTTACTAATCATACTAAAATCAGGCTCATCATCTTCTACTCGAGGTAAATCCATTTCAAGGAGATGCTTCAAGAGATAGAGTGATACTCTCAATGGTAATATGAAGCATTCTGAGTTTGGGTAGTAATGAGAGGCGTAGTAAGGCTTCGGACATTCATATGTTCGATGAGAGTGAGCTTTATGTTCAGGACAGCTGTTCCACTTGTCCTCCTCGTAGTTCATATGAGTAGGATCAAACTTCCACTTGCCAGGCAAGAGATTATTTGAATGACAGAGGGAGTGTCTGATGACATTTTTGAAGGAGTGAGATTTGATTCTTTTGAACTTAAAATACACTTCAGGATGAGATGATTGCTCTGAAGAAACCTTTGACGAAACATTGGGCTGAATAAACAAAACTCCAGTCTTTTTAAAAGCACAGAGTAGAGACGACTCTTCCTTGAAAAGCGAATGATGCGTCACATTGTAAAGTGTAAATTCAAAGATTGTCTCTGCTGAAGAAGGCTGAATTACCTCAGGCCACACATCAGGCCGAATTACATATATACGCTGAGTTTCATAATCTTCATCCTCTAGTGAGAGGATTAGAAATGGGAATTTTGTGTTAACAACTATAGAATGTTTACAAGTTTGGCCTTTTGTACCAGTAGCTTGATACTTCTCCATGAGGCAATACTTTCCATCAGGATAAAATAATGAAAATGGTGCGATCTCAGCTGGATTTACAACATTTGCTATGTAAAGGATGAAAAATAAATAGAGGAAGATGAACATAATTCATACTGGTTTTACCTATAATTTACGTACAGAAATTTACGAAGCGTAAGTTTACTTCAGGTCCAAAACCAATAATTCATAGAAAAAGATGGAGATAGACTTTCGAGCATGGAATCAGGATCAATTAGATCGTTGGTGTAGTCAACCAAATTGGAGAAATCAATTGAGTGATTTGGTTTTGCTGGAGACTGATAGTAGTCAACAGAAGGCCTTGCTTAACGTGATCATTCGAGGTCGAGGTGACCATCCTTTACAAGGAAGTGGATTCTGGAATCGGTCCCCAAATGCGCTATTGGTGTATAAAACAATAATTCAAAATTTAGCCGACCGAGTATGGGTTGCGAACATGGATATTACAGTTGAAGTGATTGATTGGTTATTTTCATTTGTTTTAGATTCTTCCTTCAGTTTCATTCATAGAATGACTGCATTGACCATTATTTCAACTCTGGTCAAGACGAAATCATTAGCGCACGTAGCTTTAGGGCGAATTGTTCTTCAGTTCCCTGAAATCTTTACTCAGTTGGAACTGTCTATTCCCACATATCTCGCCCAAGAGACAAATCCACTCCTCCTTCTCACTTCTCAACTTCAAGATATTATCGAAGTTATGCTATTAAAGCATGAGTCTATTATTGCGCCAGTGTTAGTCAAGAGCCTCGCAATTATTCTTTCTTTAGTTAATTTATGTTTCAGCCATTCATCATCGTCCACAGCTGAAGAAGTTTTGACTAAAAGCTCTAATAATCAGCAAGAAAAGTTTCGTATTCAAATTTTAACAATTTTTGTTATGGCTGCTGAAAGTCGAAAGTCACTGGAAGGATCGCTCACAGGCATTGAGAATAAAGATCAATTGCTTCATCTTCTTCAAGCCTTTACTCAACACATTATCCACTCCACCACCATTCACAATGTTTATCACAGTTCTTTTCATCATGTCTTGCATTTTCTCCTTTTACAACAAACCATTTCCCCTTCTTCTCTCCTTCAAATCTTAAGCACTCACGTGTTCAAACCTATTCTATCTATTCTCGATCATGCTGACGAAGAAGGTCAAAGACTCGATTTACAAGATTTACTTGATTTACAGATTATTGAAGTTTTAATTGGATTTATTTCTAATTTCTTCGATGAGAGGACTTATCCTCTTCTAATAAGATCCAATCCTACTGAGTCAGAACCAACTGTACATTCAATGATAACTGGTACAGTTGATATGATGATGGCATTACAGTTAAAACTAAAAGCAATTACTAAAGAATTAAATCAAAAGAAAGTCATCTCTGTTACAGTGAAAGATCTGAAAGCAGCTTATTCAGAGGTTAGGAAAGGTTGCATCTCTTGCTTGGAATCAATCTTCCAACAAAGTCCAATTTGGATACAAAAAAATACCAATGCTTTCTGGAAATTATCGATTCAATCTTTAATGACCCCGATATTATTCCCGTATGCTGTTGCTGTAGGTATTTCTGAGAAGGATGGGGAAGAGTGCAATGCTGATTTGAAAGAAAAGATTTTTTCATATCTTTATCAAGCGATTGAAAAGATTCATTTATATTCCTATGCTGCCATTGAAGATATATTTGAATGTATTCATCAGTTGACTGATAAACAATGTATTGATTTCTTTACGTACTCTCCACGAGAACCATCCTCTTCTGTGATCGAAGAACTCAGAAGATGTTTAACTCGATATCCAACAAAGCAAGAGAAGACTCGTTCGAGAGAATATAAATGGTGGATTCTTATTTTATCAACGATACAGAACGTTATTATGATGATGCAAAAGAAAGAAGCATTCTATGGTCATTTTATGCTATCAGAGTGGCTGTGGCAATATTTCCACGACTGTTCGTCACGACTCTTAGAGTTACCTGCTTTATTGAAGAACGAGGACAGGAATCAATCAAAATCAAGAGTTAAAATGACTTACAAGCTAAGTACCCTAACCAAAGCTACGAATAACACAAAACAAAGAAATGAAGTCACTGAAGAAGAGGAAGAAGATGCTTCCATTGAATATCAACACGTACTTCTCTCTTCATTAGCTCTGTTAAGTGATACCCTCACATTAATTCAAAGCAGGAGTTCACTAACTGTCTCATCTCCTTCAAGTAACTCTCAGATCATTTCTCTGGTCTTATGGGAAGATATCTTCCTTTACCTGAAGAAGAAGATGAAGAAGTTACAATATTACGAATATGAAGATGAAATGACAGAGAAATATCTTTTAGTGGATGTTTATGTCAAGATGCTTTTATTATACGCTGATATCCAACAATTCTCTCTTACCCATGATTGGTTAATTAAACAAGTCCTCTTCTTATCGTATTATGGTCAAATCAATCCTGCTACCACGACGACAGCAGGTTCTAAACTCCTATCAAAGAAGAAGACATTATTTAAGCAACATCACGATGAGCTCGTCCTCACGGTAGAGCAAGAAGCATTGAAGAGCAAAGAGAAGTTAGAGGCATTAAGAGATAGGCTGCGAGAGCATCTATTGTGTACAGAGGGAGAGGTTGGGAGAGATGGTGTTGAGTCGATTAGAGAAGAAATGACCTTTATTATAACGTGGTTAGAATTAATTATCAATCATTTTAATAAACCTTCAACACCTACATCCTCAGATCCTTCGAAAGATATAGCTGTTAGTGATGCAATTATGAAGGTGACACGTGATGAGTTAGCATTACATATGATACAACAACTTCTCAGTGTGTAGATTGTAGATGAGTATTAATAAATGAAACTAACTACATAAACGAATCTAAAGTTAATGAATATACAATAAGACACCTGTAAGATAATGACTTTCAGGATATGCTAAAGCAATTGGATGATCACTACTTGCACTAACAACTTTTAATACTGTCATAAAACGGTTATTTAATTTCGCACAATCTTGTAACATCGAGATAAATTCATTTGATTGTTGTTGTGACATGATAGCAGAACAAGTGAAAGTAAAAAAATATCCACCTTTCACTGAATTAATTAAATTCATTGCTAAAAGATTAATTTGTTGATATTTATGTCGTGCTTTCTGTAATGATTGTTTTGTTGGTGCTAGTTTTGGCGGATCACAGACAATAAAATCATATTCTTTCCCTTCTTCTTTTAATTGTTTCATGATATTGATTGCATCACCTTCAAGGAAATTGATTGTTGGGAGGGTAGATGAGGAAGCATCGTTTTTATTTAGTTCGTAATTGTGTTTTGCTCGTTCAATGGCTTGGGAAGAAGAGTCCACAGCTGTCACTGAGAGAGGATTCCCATGTAAAGCAGCGTTTAGGGAAAAACCTCCTGTGTAAGAGAAAAGATCTAATACATGCTTCTGATACACGAAAGAGCGAATAAGATGACGATTTTCTCTTTGATCACAATAGAAACCTGTCTTCTGATCAATGTAAGGTGAGATTTCATACTTGACACCATTCTCCTCGATGACGGTACTGAGAGATGCTTCTTTCTCAGAGACATTTAATGGATCATCTTTCGGTATAACAAAGCCATCTTGAGTTAAGCGAGAGCTCGACCGTTTCCAAATCAATTTCATATTGTCTGAGAGGAATGGATGTTCTTTAATCAGGCGGAGGAAGACCTTCTCAATGATCGATCGATGCTCTTCTACCCAATATGCAGCGCTCTGAATCACAATGTAATCGTTAAATACATCCACAATACATCCACAAGAGTTAATGTATGCTAATGGACGTTCATTCGCGAACGTTATTAGCCGAACACGGTACAGTGAGTGAGGGTTGTAGAATCCTCTTCCGATGGCATTACCGTGATGATCAGTGACCAGAATGTATTGTCCTGCCTTCGGATTTCCTCGGATCTGATCAATCGCACCATTATAAACAATAGGATTTCCTTCTTTAAATAATCGTGCCTTTCCGCGATTCAAAATGGCAAATGGTTCGTTGATCAGCTTCAAGTTCTCTTCATCAATCTTATGATCTTCTAACTCTTCCTTCTTCATTGGAGCCTGAGATTTCGTAGATTTATAGGAAGTTCTTCCTTGGTGAGAAGGTTTTGAAGAAGAAGAAGTAGCTCGTTTTT
>VFQN01007341.1_pt1 | contig 11935 bp, 11 predicted proteins | sample 3512371 | NCBI WGS metagenome assembly VFQN01 (sample SAMN10412370, study PRJNA504923) | tailings metagenome | isolation source: Replicate 2 from Balatoc abandoned mine | place: Philippines: Itogon, Benguet | collected 2017-08-28
GCTTCGGCGGCACGATCTTGCCGACGCGGTTCATGGTGTAGACGTACTGGGCCATGGGGTTCTCGGGGAGACCTGGATATCAGGGGATCCCGCGATTATCCCGGAGGCCGCGAGAGGCCCCGGCGCCGGGGGCTCAGGGCAGCAGCCTGGCGCGCAGTTCGGCCAGCAGTCGCTGGGGTTCGATCGGCCGGACGAGGTAGGCGTCGGCGCCCAGGGCGATCCCGCGTGCACGCGAGGCATCGTCGCGCGCGGTGGCGGTCAGGAACAGGAACACCTTGTCGCGCAGCGCGGGATCGGCGCGCACCGCCTGCAGCAGCTCGAAACCATCGCCCTGGGCCATCACCACATCGGCCAGGAATGCGTCCACGTGCCGTGCTCGCGCGATCTCCAGCGCACGCTGGCCGCTGCTGGCCGTCAGCACCGCGTAGCCCGCCGGCTCGAGAAGGCTGACCTTGAACGCCAGGTTGGCCTCGGTGTCGTCGACCATCAGCACCGACAGTCCCGCCCGCGGCGCGCGCAGGTCGTCGGGCACCGACTGCTGAGGCAGTACCCGGGGAGAGACCGGCTGCGGCGCCACCGGCGCGCGGGCAGGCCCGTCCAGGAAGCCGGCCAGCACCGCCATGAAGGCCTCCGGTTCGATCGGCTTGGCGATGTGGCCATCGAAGCCCGCCTGCAGGGCGCGCTCGCGGTCGCCGACCATGGCCAGCGCGGTCACGGCCAGCGCGGGCACGTCACGCAGGGCCGGGTCGCTCTGGAGCTGACGGGCCACCTCGTAGCCGTCCAGGCCCGGCATCTGGATGTCGCAGATGATCAGGTCGGGACTGTCGTGCCGCGCCGCGGCCAGTCCGGCGATGCCGTCGGTCGCCTGCAGCACCTCGTGCCCCCAGGCGCGCAGCAGGTACGACATCAGCTCGAGGTTGATCGGGTTGTCCTCGATGACGAGGATGCGCGCCATCTCAGCCTCTTTCCAGCTGGAGCGTGAACACGCTGCCCCGCCCGGGCTCGCTGGTCACCTCGATGCGCCCGCCCATCAACTCGGCCAGCTTGGTCGACAGGTGCAGGCCGAGGCCGGTGCCCTCGGACCGGCGGGCGCCGCGATCGCCCACCTGCGTGAAGGCCTGGAACAGGCGCGCACGGTCGCTCGCGCTGATGCCGATGCCGGTGTCGTGCACGGCGACGTCGACCCGCCCGCCCACTGTCGACACCTCGATGGTCACGCCCCCCTCGTGGGTGAACTTCAGCGCGTTGCCGGCCAGGTTGATGAGGATCTGCTGCAGCGCGCGCCGGTCCGCACGCACCGGGACCGTCGCCTGCGCAGGCTCGATGCGCAGCCACAGCGACTTTGCCTCGGCCGTCGGGCGCAGCGTCTGCACCACCTCCTCCAGGACGACGCTGTAGTCCACCGATTCGAGCTGGAGCTCGACGCGGCCCGACTCGATCTTGGCCAGGTCGAGCAGATCGTTGATCAGCGACAACAGGTGCTTGCCGCTGGACTGCACCAGGCCGAGCTGCTTCTCCTGGTCGGCCGTCAGCGGGCCGGGCAGCTTCATGAGCATCAGCCCGGTGAAGCCGATGATCGCGTTCAGTGGCGTGCGCAGCTCGTGGCTCATGGTGGCGAGGAAGCGGTCCTTGGCCTGGTTCGCGCGCTCCAGCTCGAAGTTCTTCTCGCGCAGCGCGAGTTCGAAGCGCTTGCGCTCGCTGATGTCGCGGATCGCGCTCATCACCAGCCGTCCGGCCTCGGTCTCGATCGGGCTGAGGCTGATCTCGACGGGAAACTCCTCGCCGCTGGCGCGCAGCCCGTGGAGTTCGCGGCCTTCGCCCATGGCGCGCATGCGCGGCGCCCCCAGGTAGCCGGCGCGCTGGCCGAGATGCGGCTGCTGCAGGCGCACCGGCAGCAGCATCTCGATCGGCTCGCCCAGCGCTGCCGCCGCCTCGTGGCCGAACATCGCCTGGGCCTGCGCGTTGAACAGCACGATCCGGCCGGTGCCGTTGACGATCACGATGGCGTCGGGCGCGCGGTCGAGCACCGCCTGGAAGCGCGCGCGGACGAACTCGGCGTCGCGCCGCGCGCGCAGGCCGGTGACGTCGCTCATGTGCATCACCAGCTGCGGCTCTTCGCCCGCGCGCCGGCGCAACGCGCTGACGCTGCAGTTCACGTACAGCGGCACGCCGTCCTTGCGATGGCGCAGCACCTCGTGCCGCATGGCCACGCCTTCCAGCGCCTCGCGCCGCAGCGCGTCGTCGTCGGTGCGCAACTCCTGGGGCACGATCAGCTCGCCGAGCAGCGCCCCTTGCGCCTCCCTCGCGCCGTAGCCGAAGATCGTTTCGGCGGCCCGGTTCCAGGCCACGATGCGTCCGGACATGTCGGTCGCGACCAACGCATCCGGAGACTGCTCGACCATCAGTTCGCCCAGCGACGCTTGCATGCCGTGCAGACCAGTGCGCTCGATGCCGGCCACTGTAGAGACGCCTTGGTGCGTGGGCAAGGACCGCGCAGGCCAAGGCGACGCGACCGGCGCACCGGACAAGTGATCGAGTTCGTCACCGGCCGCAAGAACCCGCCACGAACATCATTGGCCGGTGGCTCCGTCTGCACGCCGCCGGCGCATCTGTCAGCATGCGCAACCCTCCCGAACCGACACCCATGCCCCCGCTGCTTCGACTCTTCGCGCTGTGCAACCTGCTGATCGGCACCGGCGCCTTCGTGCTCGGCGGCATCCTGTCGCCGCTGGCGGCATCGCTGGGCGTCAGCGTGGCCGCGGCCGGCCAGGCGATGACCGCCTACGCGCTGGCCACCGCCGTGCTGGCACCGCTGGCCCTCGTCTTCACCGGCCGCTGGCCGCGCAAGCGCGTGCTGTGCGTGTCGCTGGCCGTGTTCGCCGCGGGCAATGCCCTGTGCGCGCTGGCCGGCAGCCTGGGCCTGCTGCTCGCCGGCCGCGTGCTGATGGGCCTGGGTGCGGTGTTCACCGCGGTGGCCGCCGGCATCGCGGTGGCGCTGGTCGAGCCGGCGCGGCGCGGCCGCGCGCTGTCGCTGGTGTTCGTCGGCATCAGCCTGAGCTACGTGATCGGGCTGCCCCTGGGCTCGTGGCTGGGCCTGCGCTTCGGCTGGCAGTGGCCGGTGACGCTGGTGGCGGCGCTGTCGATGCTGGCCAGCGTGGTGCTGGCCGTCGTGTTGCCGCGCGACATCGACGCGCCGGGCGCGAGCTTCGCCGGCCTGGGCGCGCTGCTGCGCCGCGCCGACGTGCTGCGCGCGCTGGCGCTGACGCTGCTGTACTTCGTCGCCATCTTCTGCGTGTTCTCCTACATCGGGCCGGTGCTGCAGGCGCTGGTGCCGATGTCCACCGAGGCGATGAGCGTCACGCTGATGCTGTTCGGCCTGTCGGGCGTGCTGGGCACGGTCGTTGGCGGCTGGGCCAACGACCGCTTCGGCGCGCGTCGCACGCTGACCGTGCAGCTCGCCGTGCTCGCCACGATGATGCTGCTGGTCCCGCTCACCCGCGGCCACCACGCGGGGCTGGTGGCGGTGTTCGTGATCTGGGGCATTGCCGGCTTCGGCATGATGACGCCGCAGCAGTCGCGCCTGGCCGCGCTGGCACCGGCGCAGGCGCCCATCCTGCTGTCGCTGAACAGCTCGATGCTGTACATCGGCACGGCGCTGGGCGCTGCGCTCGGCGGCCCGGCCTCGGCCTGGGTCGGCTTCGACCGGCTGGCCTGGGTGGGGGTGCCCTTTGCCGCCGCGGGCTGGCTGCTGCTGCGCGCGGCGCCACGGCAAGATGGCATGATGGCCGCATGAACACCCAGCTCGACGCCCCGCCTTCGCTGGTCAACATCGCGCACATCGTCTATGCGCTGCACGCGCTGGGCCTGGCGCTCGGCGCCTTCGGCGCGGCCAGCGTGCTCGGCTCCTTCCTGTTCGGCTGGCCGTCGATCATCGCGGTCGTCCTCAACTACGTGAAGCGCAGCGAGGCCCGCGGCACCTGGCTGGAGTCGCACTTCGACTGGCAGATCCGCACCTTCTGGTGGGCCCTGCTGTGGGCGCTGATCGTCGCGGCGGTGTCGACCGTGCTGGCCATCGTGATCATCGGCTTCGCCACCTGGGCGGTCGGCCTGTTCGCGCTCGGCGTGTGGGCGATTTACCGGGTCGCCCGCGGCTGGCTGAGGCTGAAGGACCGCCAGCCGATGCCTTCGGCCCGCGCAGGCTAGAATCCGCTTCGCGCCGCGAGACCAGTCGCCGCGGCGCGCGTCGTACCGACATCCTTCTCACGCCCCCGCGGCTTCCGACTGGTGCAGGCCTTCAAGGCCGCAGCAGGTCGCGACAACGGCTCGCATCGAGCCCCTCCGAATGAAATTCACCGACCTCGGCCTGGCCGAGCCGCTCCTGCGCGCCGTGCGCGAACAGGGCTACGAGACCCCCACCCCGATCCAGGCGCAGGCGATTCCCGCCGTGCTCGCCGGCGGCGACCTCATGGCCGGCGCCCAGACCGGCACCGGCAAGACCGCCGGCTTCACGCTGCCGCTGCTGCACCGCCTGATGAGCCAGCCGGCGCCGAAGGACGCGCGCGGCCGCGTGCCGATCCGCGCGCTGATCCTAACGCCCACCCGCGAGCTCGCCGCGCAGGTCGAGGAAAGCGTGCGCACCTACGGCAAGTACAGCGGCCTGACCAGCATGGTGATGTTCGGCGGCGTCGGCATGCAGCCGCAGATCGACCGCCTCAGGCGCGGCGTCGACATCCTGGTGGCCACGCCCGGCCGGCTGCTCGACCACCATGGCCAGCGCACGCTGGACCTGAGCCACGTCGAGATCTTCGTGCTCGACGAAGCCGACCGCATGCTCGACATGGGCTTCATCCACGACATCAAGAAGGTGCTGGCCATCGTGCCGGCCAAGAAGCAGAGCCTGCTCTTCTCCGCCACCTTCAGCGACGAGATCAAGGCGCTGGCCGACCGCCTGCTCAACCAGCCGGCGCTGATCGAGGTGGCGCGGCGCAACCAGACCGCCGACACCATCGCGCAGAAGGTGCACCCGGTGGGCCGCGAGATGAAGAAGGAGCTGCTCAGCCACCTGATCACCAGCAACGATTGGCACCAGGTGCTGGTCTTCACGCGCATGAAGCACGGCGCCAACCGCCTGGCCGAATACCTGAACAAGCAGGGCATCACGGCGATGGCGATCCACGGCAACAAGAGCCAGGGCGCGCGCACCAAGGCGCTGGCCGACTTCAAGAGCGGCGACCTCACCTGCCTGGTGGCCACCGACATCGCGGCGCGCGGCATCGACATCGACCAGCTGCCCCACGTGGTGAACTTCGAGCTGCCCAACGTGCCCGAGGACTACGTTCACCGCATCGGCCGCACCGGCCGCGCCGGCGCCCAGGGCGAGGCGGTGTCGCTGGTGTGCGTGGACGAGAACATCTTCCTGCGCGACATCGAACGGCTGATCAAGCGCGAGATCCCGAAGGAATTCGTGCCCGGCTTCGAGCCGCCCTCCGGCGAGAAGCCCGAGCCGATCGTGCTCGGCCGCATGGTGATCGGCGAAGGCGCGGGCCGCGGCGGCCACCGGCACCACGCACCGCACCGCGGTGGTGGTGGTGGTGGTGGTGGCGGGCGCGGCGAACCGCAGCGCCACCACGAGCGGCCGCGTCAGGACTCGCGCGCCCCGGCGCCGCGCCCGGCCCACGGCGGCCACGTGCCGCCGCAAGGAGCGGGCCGCGCGGCCGCGCCGGCGCCAGGCCGTGGCGATGCACGCCGCGGCGGCGCTGGCAAGCCCCAAGCTCGACTGACCCAGCCCAAGCCACGCTGAGGTTAGATTCCGGGGCATGACGGAGAAGACCCCCGCCCTGCCCCGCACCGTGCTGCTCGCCGGCGCCACCGGGCTGGTGGGGCGCGCGCTGCTGCAGCAGCTGCTCGACCACGCCCAGGTGGCCCACGTGCACGTGCTGCTGCGCCGTGCGGCGCCGAGCCTCGCCGCCCATCCCCGGCTCGAACTGCACGTGGTCGACTTCGCCCACCTCAAGCGGTTGCCGCGCGTGGACGACGTCTACATCGCACTCGGCACCACGATCAAGGCGGCCGGCTCCGAGCCGGCCTTCCGCCAGGTCGACCACGACCATGTGATCGCCATCGCCCGCGCCGCGCGCGAATCCGGCGCAAGGCGCCTGGCGGTGGTGTCGGCGCTGGGCGCCGACCGCGGCTCGCGCGTGTTCTACAACCGCGTCAAGGGCGACATGGAGGCCGACGCGGCGGCGCTCGGCTACGACGAGGTGACGTTCGCGCAGCCCTCGCTGCTGCTCGGCGACCGCGCCGCGCTCGGCCAGCCCGAGCGCTTCGGGGAAGTGTGGGCGAGCCGGCTGCTGCGCCCGGTGATGCCGCTGGTGCCCAGGAGCGTGCGGCCGATCGCGGCGCACGATGTCGCCGCCGCGCTGATCGCCGCGACGATGGCCGGCCGGCCCGGCGTGCACCGCCTCGCCTCGGCCCGTATGCAGGGAGCCTTCGGCCGTTGAGCGATTCGCTGCTGCGCCACCGCGCGTTCATGCGTTTCTGGTTCGCGCGCCTGGCCGGCACCGCCGCCAACCAGATGCTGATGGTCGCCATCGGCTGGCAGATGTACGACCTGACCGCCAGTGCCTGGGACCTGGGCCTGGTCGGCCTGATGCAGTTCGCGCCCTCGCTGGCGCTGGTGCTGGTGGCCGGCCACGTGCTGGACCGCTACCACCGCGCCCGCATCCTCGCCGCCTGCATGGCGTTGCAGGTGGCGGTGGCGGCGCTGCTGGCGCTCGGCGCCTGGCAGGGCTTCGCCAGCCGCGAACTGCTGCTGGGGCTCTCAGTCGCCATCGGCACCGCCAAGGCCTTCCAGCTGCCGGCGCAGCAGTCGATCACGCCGCTGCTGGTGCCGCCGGCCGTGCTGCCGCGGGCGCTGGCCTTCAGCTCGGCGGGCATGCAGGGCGCGATCATCGCCGGACCGGCGATCGGCGGCTTCGTCTACGTGGCCGGAGCCACCGCGGTGTACGCGAGCTGCGCCGCGCTGTTCGCGCTGGCCGGCGCGCTGGTGCTCACGGTGCGCTACCACCATGTGCCGCCGGCCTCGCAGGGTGCGACGCTGCAGACGCTGCTGGCCGGCGTGCGCTTCGTCTGGCACCGCCCGGTGGTGCTCGGCGCGATCTCGCTCGACCTGTTCGCGGTGCTGCTCGGCGGCGCCACGGCGCTGCTGCCGATGTTCGCCAAGGACATCCTGCACGTCGGTCCCTGGGGCCTCGGGCTGCTGCGCGCCGCGCCGGCGGTGGGTGCGCTGGCCATGGCCCTGGCGCTGTCTCGCTGGCCGATCCAGCGCCGCGCCGGTACCGTGCTGTTGGCGGCGGTGGGCGTCTACGGCGCCGCCACGCTGGGCTTCGCGCTGTCGACCCTGCTGTGGCTGTCGATCGCCCTGCTGGCCGTCTCCGGGGCAGCCGACATGATCAGCGTGGTGATCCGCCAGTCGCTCGTTCAGCTGGAGACACCCGATGCGATGCGCGGCCGCGTCAGCGCGGTCAACTCGGTCTTCATCGGCGCCTCCAACCAGCTCGGTGAGTTCGAGTCGGGGGTGACGGCGGCGCTGCTCGGGCCGGTGGGCTCGGTGGTGCTCGGCGGCCTCGGCTCGATGGCGATCGCCGCGCTGTGGGCGAAGTGGTTCCCGGCGCTGGCGCGGCGCGACCGGCTGGTGGAGCCCTCGACGTGATCCTGCATCTCGACGAGGCCTTGCTCGTGGCCGACAAGCCGGCCGGGCTGCCGACCGTGCCCGGACGGCCGGTCGAGCTGCACGACTGCCTGTGGCACCGCGTGCGCGAACTCGTGCCCGATGCGCTGGTGGTGCACCGGCTCGACATGGCCACCTCCGGGCTGGTGCTGTTCGCGCGCGGCATCGAGGCGCAGCGCCGACTCGGCCATGCCTTCGCGACACGGCAGGTCGGCAAGACCTACGTGGCGGTGGTGAGCGGCGAGCTGCCGAACGACACCGGCGAGATCGACCTGCCACTGGCCGCCGACTGGCCCAACCGGCCGCGGCAGAAGGTCGACCTCGAATCCGGCAAAGCCTCGCTGACACGCTGGCGGGTGCTGTCGCGCGAAGCGGGCCGCACGCGCCTCGCGCTGGAGCCGCTCACCGGCCGCTCGCACCAGCTGCGCGTGCACCTCGCGGCGATCGGTCATCCCATCCTCGGCGACACCCTGTACGCCCCGGCCGCGGCCACCGCCGCCGCGCCGCGCCTGCTGCTGCACGCCAGCACGCTGGCCTTCGCGCACCCGGCCGATGCCCGGCCGCTGCGCTTCGAAAGCCTGGTGCCCTTCTAGAGAATCGCGCCGCTGGCCCGCTCACCGCGCTCGTAGACCACGTGCGCGCGGCCGACCAGCAGCGGGTCGAGCGACTTGATGTGCTCGACGTCCTTGTTGGTGTAGGGCAGCTTGTGCAGCACGTAGCGCATCGCGTTCAGCCGCGCGCGCTTCTTGCAGTCGCTCTTGATGACCGTCCACGGCGCATCGGCGGTGTCGGTCTCGAAGAACATCGCCTCCTTGGCCTTGGTGTAGTCCTCCCACTTGTCCAGCGAGGCCATGTCGATCGGGCTGAGCTTCCACTGCTTGAGCGGGTGCGCCTCGCGCTCCTTGAAGCGGCGGCGCTGCTCGGCGCGGCTGACCGAGAACCAGAACTTGATCAGGTGGATGCCGCTGCGCACCAGGTGGCGCTCGAAGTCGGGGCACTGGCGCATGAATTCGCCGTACTCGCCCTCGCTGCAGAAGCCCATCACCCGCTCGACGCCGGCGCGGTTGTACCAGCTGCGGTCGAACATCACGATCTCGCCGGCCGTCGGCAGGTGCTCCACGTAGCGCTGGAAGTACCACTGGCCGCGTTCGGTCTCGGTCGGCTTTTCCAGCGCGACGACGCGGGCGCCGCGCGGATTGAGGTGCTCCATGAAGCGCTTGATGGTGCCGCCCTTGCCGGCCGCATCGCGGCCCTCGAAGAGGATCACCACGCGCTGCCCGGTCTCCTTGACCCAGGCCTGCAGCTTGAGCAGCTCGACCTGCAGCAGGTACTTCTGCGCCTCGTAGTTCTTCCGCGACATCAGGTTCTTGTACGGATAGGCGCCGCTGCGCCAGTCGGGCGCCAGCTCCTCGTCGGGCTTGACGAGCTGGCGGCGCAGCCTGGCGTCGCTGCCCTCGAGCAGCTCGCGGCGCAGCGCCTCGGCGTCGTCGGGCGAGGCGCCTTCGAAGATCGCTCGCAGTTGTTTCGCGGCTTCCTTCGGATCGGCGGCCTTCGCCACGATGTCGTCCAGCGCCGCCAGCTTGGCGCCCCGGGCGGCCTGCACCGCTTCCGTGACCACCACGTCGGCGACGCTGCGGCCGTCGGCGCCGGTGATCACGTCGCCCTCGGCCGCGCGGCGGACGTGGCGCGGGCGCGGTGCCGCCTTCTGCGGCTGGCCGGGGCTGCGGGCGGGTCGGGCGGAGGCGGTGATGCGGGCCATGCGGTCTGTCCTGAGGAGTGATCGAAACGATCACTTTGCGACCAGCCATTCCGGACATGGTTGACCTGACTCAAGGCAGCGGGGTGGCGCCCTTCCTACCCTCGCCGCAACCCGGCTACCAAGGTGAACCATGCCTGCGCTCGAATGGTCCGAAGCCCTCTCGCTCGACCTGCCCCTGATGGACGACACCCACCGCGAATTCGTCGACCTGCTCGGCGTGGTGGAACGCTCGGCCGATGACGCGGTCATCCCGGCCTGGCGCACGCTGGTCGAGCACACCCAGGTGCACTTCGACCAGGAAGACCGCTGGATGCGCGAGACGCGCTTTGCCGCCGGCAACTGCCACACGGTGCAGCACAAGGTGGTGCTCGACGTGATGCGCGAAGGCCTCAAGCGCGCCGAAGGCGGCGACATCGAGTTGCTGCGCATGATGGCCGGCGAGCTGGCGCAGTGGTTCCCGCAGCATGCGCAGAGCATGGATGCCGGGCTGGCCCTGCACCTGCGCCGCTGCGGCCACGACCCGGCCACCGGTGCCGTGCTGCGCCCCGACGCCCTGCCCGCGGCCGAGATCAGCGGCTGCGGCTCGGCCTCGTGCACACCGCACGAACCGGCGGCCGAACGCAGCCCCGCCTGATCAACCCGGTTCGCGCTTGGCCTTGGCGCGCGCCGCGCCGGCGCGGCCGCGCGCCTTCCACATCGCCACCTGGCGCTGGCGCTCCAGCGCGCTCATGGTGTCGCGCCTGGCCTCGCGCAGCAGCTTGTGGTAGTTGCGCAGGCGGTCGTCGTCGACACCTTCGCGCACCGCGCAGCCCGGCTCTTCCCGGTGCGTGCAGTTGCGGAAGCGGCAGTGCGGCGCCAGCGCCGCCACGTCGCCGAAAGTGGCGGCCACCGCGGCCTCGTCGGCATCCGGCCGCAGCGCGCGCAGCCCCGGCGTGTCGATCACGCAGGCGCCCCCGGGCAGGCGGAACAGCGAGCGCGCGGTGGTGGTGTGCTGGCCGCGGCCGTCGCTCTCGCGCACTGCACCGGTGTCCTGTCGGGCGTGACCGAGCAGCGTGTTGGTCAGCGTCGACTTGCCAGCGCCCGAGGTGCCCAGCAAGGCCAGCGTATGGCCCGGCAGCGTGTGGTGGGCCAGGCTGGCCGCCGCTTCGCCGTCGCGTGCGTCCACGGCGACGATTTCCGCACCGGCCGGCAGCCGTTCGCGCAGCTCCTGCATGCGGCAGAACAGCGTGCGCGCATCGGCGACCGTGTCGGCCTTGGTCAGCACGATCACCGGCGCCACGCCGCTGCCTTGCACCAGCGCCAGGAAGCGCTCCATGCGGCGGGGGTTGAAGTCGGCGTCCAGCCCCATCACCAGCAGCGCGGTGTCGACGTTGCTGACCACCGGATGGCGGCGCCCGTCGGCATCGCGCCGCACCAGGTGCGTCTGTGGCGCCAGCCGCGCGTGCACCCAGCATGCGCCGTGCGCGTCGGGCGCGGCGAGCACCCAATCGCCCACGGCCAGCGCGTCCTCGGCCTCGGCGAGCTGGCGTGAGAGTCGCGGCAGCACGCGCGCGCTACGCTCGTGATCGCCGTCGTGCAGCTGCACCGTCTCGCGGTGCAGCACGGTCAGGCGCATCGGCGCGAGGGAGGGAACCTCGTCCATCTCGGCGGCCCGCGCGAGCGCATCGCGGGCCCAGGCGGGCGTGAAGCCCATCGAGCGAAGCCGCTCGAAATCGATCTGCATCATGTGTCGTGAAAACCTGTCGATCGCCAGGCGCGCGAAGGCACGCCGGCCGGCCCTGCGCGATGGCAGGGTGCGAAAGCGAACGAAGTCGGCCGCGGCGCGCGCGGCTCAGGTCACGTGAGGGAGATTCCGGCGGGCGGAAAGAGGCGAGACCCGAGGCGCGTCAGGCGCGAGCCGCATGGAGGGCAATGTCCGTCGTCTTCATGGGGCACCTCCTGAGGTCGGGTTCGGGGGCAGCCACGGGCGTGGCCGGCGAAGGCGCGCAGTGTGGCACGCGGGCCCGGCCGGGTCAATCGCCGATGGCGGGAACTCGCCGCGCCGCAGCGCATCTCACGCGCGCCGCGAGGGTCTTGGCACGACGCCTATGATCCGAGCGATTCCACCGCCGACCACCCCGAAGGACCCACGACCATGAAACGCTGGCTGATCGCCCTCTCGCTCGCCGTCTGCACGATCCCGCTGGTTCCGCTGGAGGCCGAGGCCAAGCGCCTGGGTGGCGGCGGCAGTGCCGGCATGAAGCGCGACCTGCCCGCGCGCACCGCCCCGGATGCGCCGCCGGCCAAGCCCGCGCAGAGCGGCACCGCCGCGCCGGCCAACGCCGCCGCACCGGCCGCCGCGGGCGCCGCAGCCGCCGCGCCCAAGCGCTCGTGGATGGGCCCGATCGCCGGTCTGGCCGCCGGCCTGGGCCTGGCCGCGCTGGCCAGCCACCTCGGCTTCGGCGAGG
>VFQN01007342.1_pt1 | contig 11934 bp, 12 predicted proteins | sample 3512371 | NCBI WGS metagenome assembly VFQN01 (sample SAMN10412370, study PRJNA504923) | tailings metagenome | isolation source: Replicate 2 from Balatoc abandoned mine | place: Philippines: Itogon, Benguet | collected 2017-08-28
TCATCAAGAAGAGCCACATCGAGTTCCAGCCCGGGACCAACGAGGACCTGGCCGCGACGGCCCTGTGGGGCACCCAGCAGATCCACCTCTATCCCGGCGCGCGCTACGATGGCGTGTTCGGCATGTGGTACGGCAAGGGGCCGGGCGTCGACCGCTCGGGGGACGTGTTCAAGCACGCCAACTATGCCGGCACGTCGAAGCATGGCGGCGTCGTGGCCCTCGCCGGCGACGACCACATGGCGAAATCCTCGACCGTCGCCCACCAGAGCGAGCCCGCCTTCATGTCGGCCGGCATGCCGGTCATCCACCCGGCCGGCGTCCAGGAATATCTCGACTGGGGCCTGCACGCCTTCGCGATGTCGCGCTATTCGGGCCTCTGGGTCGCCTTCAAGGTCCTGAGCGAAACCGTCGACAGCTCGGCCTCGGTCCATGTCGACCCGCACCGGGTCGAGATCCACACCCCCACCGACTTCGTCCTGCCGCCCGACGGCGTGCACATACGCTGGCCCGACGACTGGCTGGGCCAGGAGCGCCGTGTCGTCACGGTGAAGCAGCCGGCGGCACTCGCCTACTGGCGCGCCAACCGGCTCGACCGGCTGATGCTGGGCCGCCCCGACGCCCGCTTCGGCATCGTCACCGTCGGCAAATCCTATCTCGACGTGCGCCAGGCGCTGGACGAGCTTGGGATCGCCGACGCGGAGGCCGAGGCGCTCGGCCTCGCCATCTACAAGGTCGGCATGGTGTGGCCGCTGGAGACCGAGGGCGCCACCGCCTTCGCCGCGGGCAAGCGCGAGATCCTGGTGATCGAGGAGAAGCGCAACCTGATCGAGCAGCAGCTCAAGGACGCGCTGTTCAACGCCCCGGCCGACCGCCGCCCGACCGTGGTCGGCAAGACCGACGAGCGCGGCCAGATGCTGCTCAAGACCGACGGCGAGCTGACGCCCTTCGAGATTGCCTCGGCCATCGTCGCCCGCTTCGGCCTGGACGCCTTCAGCAGCCGCACCAAGGAGCGCTTCGAGGCGCTGAAGCGCCGTGCCGGCCGACAGGTGCGCAACGAGGCCGGCCTCGCCCGCGTCCCCTATTTCTGCTCCGGCTGCCCGCACAACAGCTCGACCAAGGTGCCCGACGGCTCGATGGCGATGGCCGGCATCGGCTGCCATACGCTGGCCATCGGCATGGAGCGCAACACCAAGACCTTCACCCACATGGGCGCCGAAGGCGCGTCGTGGGTCGGCGCCAGCCACTTCACCGACATGCCGCACGTCTTCCAGAACCTGGGCGACGGCACCTATTTCCATTCCGGCTATCTCGCGATCCGTCACGCCATCGCGACCAACACCAACATCACCTACAAGATCCTCTACAACGACGCCGTCGCCATGACCGGCGGCCAGCCGCACGACGGCAACGTCCATCCCTGGACGATCAGCCAGCAGGTCTACGCCGAGGGCGTGCGCCGCATCGCGCTGGTGAGCGACGAGCCCGACAAGTACCCGCTCGGCACCGAATGGGCGCCGCATGTCAGCTTCCATCACCGCGACCAGCTCGACGAGGTCCAGCGCGAACTGCGCGACTACAAGGGCGTGTCGGTCCTGATCTACGACCAGACCTGCGCCGCCGAGAAGCGCCGTCGCCGCAAGCGCGGCACCTTCCCCGATCCCAACAAGCGCGTCTTCATCAACGAGGCCGTGTGCGAAGGCTGCGGCGATTGCTCCGTGAAGTCGAACTGCCTCTCGGTCGTGCCGGTCGAGACCGCGTTCGGCCGCAAGCGCGCCATCGACCAGTCCTCCTGCAACAAGGACTTCTCCTGCCTCAACGGCTTCTGCCCCTCCTTCGTCTCGGTCGAGGGCGGATCGCTCAGGAAGGGCAAGGCGGTCACGGCGAAGAAGACCGACCCCGCCGCAAAGCCCGTTGAGCCCGAAATGCCGGCCGCCCCGGCGCTGCCGTCGGTCGAGGACAAGCCGTATGGCGTCCTCATCACCGGCATCGGCGGCACCGGCGTGGTCACCATCGGTGCCATCATGGGGATGGCCGCCCATATCGAAGCCAAGGGCGCGACCGTGCTCGACCAGCTCGGCATGGCGCAGAAGGGCGGCGCGGTGATCAGCCATGTCCGCATCGGCGCCAATCCCGAGGCGCTGCATGCCGTGCGCCTGGCCGCCGGCGGCGCCAACGTGCTGCTGGGCTGCGACCTGGTGGTCAGCGCCAGCCCCAGCGCGCTGGCGAGCCTGGAGCCTGGCGTCTCGCGCGCCGTGGTCAACACGCACGAGACCATCACCGGCGAGTTCACCCGCCATCCCGACCTCGCCTTCCCGGCCAACACGCTGAAGCTCTCGGTCGAGGCCGCGGCCGGCGCCGACGCGGTCGAGTTCCTCGACGCCACCGGCATCGCCACGGCGCTGATGGGCGATTCGATCGCCACCAACATGTTCGTGCTGGGCTATGCCTACCAGAAGGGCTTCATCCCGCTCGGCCACGAGTCGATCGAGCGCGCCATCGAGCTGAACAGCGCCGCGGTGCCGATGAACCTCGCCGCCTTCCGCTGGGGCCGCCGCGCCGCGAACGATCGCGCCGCCGTCGAGAAGCTGGTCGCGCCGAAGGAGACCAAGGCCAACGTCGTCGCCTTCACGCGCAGCCAGCCCAAGACGCTCGACGAGATCGTGGCGTCGCGCACGAAGCACCTGACCGGCTACCAGAACGCGGCCCTTGCCCAGCGCTACAAGGCGCTGGTCGACAAGGTGCGGGCCGCCGAGCAGAAGATCGGCCAGACCGGCCTCGCGGAAGCGGTCGCCCTCTATTACGCCAAGCTGCTGGCCTACAAGGACGAATACGAGGTCGCGCGCCTCTATAGCGAGGCCGCCTTCCAGGCCGGCCTCAACAAGCAGTTCGAGGGCGACTACAAGCTCAAGTTCCACCTCGCCCCGCCGCTCTTGGCCAGCCGCGACCCGCAGACCGGCCAGCTCCTCAAGCAGGAGTTCGGCGCCTGGCTGCTGCCCGCCTTCCGGATGCTGGCGAAGCTCAAGGGCCTGCGCGGCACCAGGCTCGACGTGTTCGGCTACACCGAAGAACGCAAGACCGAGCGGAAACTGATCGCCGACTACGAGGCGCTGATCGCCGAGCTGCTGGCCGGCCTATCCGCCGAGAACCACGCCCTCGCGATCAAGCTCGCCTCGGTCCCCGACGACATCCGCGGCTACGGCCACGTGAAGGACGCGCACCTCGCGAAGGCCAAGAAGAAGGAAGCCGACCTGCTCCACCAGTGGCGCAACCCGGAGGCGATGAAGGCGGCGGCGGAGTAGAAGTTTTGAGTGACTTACAGGTCGGCCAGGATCTGTGCGTATCTACGGTCCGCTGACTTGTGAAACGTTTAGTTTGGATTTCGCGCCGATAAATGTCTGACCCGAACGAGTAACTACGGGAGCGATTTTTGAAGTGCCGGCTGGTTGCCGTGACACTACATTCTCGGGCCGGGGCCGCGGATTATCGGCGACAAGATACGAATGTGCCCGACATGCGAGTCGTGGTTGCCCACTGCCTGACCGAATCGGGTGTCGGCGGTGACGACAAAGGTCCCCAGGCGCTTCGCGAGTGCCAGGTAGAGACAGTCGTAGACCGGGTGATTGAGCTGGAGGGCGAGTCGCAACGCCTCCGGAAGGTCCTGCTCCAGCGGCACACTCGCGACCGGCGCCTTGGTGAGTTCGGTCAATCGCTCCACGGCCTCCGCTCGCGTCAGCTCTCCGCGGACCGTGCGGCGCCATAGGGCGTTGCCGGCCTCGAGCAGCCAGAGCGAGGGAGCGGCCAGATCCTTCTCCAGCAGTTCTTCGGCGGCGTCGCTCCCCGGCTCCTCCAGCACCCATTTCAGTGCGATCGAGGCATCGACGACGATCGTCATCGGGAGTCGCGATCCTCCCGAATGAGGTCGGCCGATTCGCCCTGTATCCTGCCGGCAGTCCCGGCGCGCAGCCGCGCGGCGCGCTTGCGGAACTCGTTGCGGCCGCTGCGCAGGGCCTCTTCGAGGATCAGGCGGTGCTCGGCCTCGGCGCTGCGGCCGTTGGCGGCGGCACGTTCCTTGAGCGCCAGCACAAGGGCGTCGGGAAGGTCTCGAACCAGAAGTTGCGCCATGGGGGATGATATCATGCGCTATCAAACGTGCAAGGGGGAGATTGCCGCGCACTGAAAGCCGGATCACGGCCAACAAACGAAACAAACGAAATAACCGAATCATTCGAACCGAGACCCCCCCTCTCCGGCAACAGGTATCATGCTACCGCTCGCGGGCCGGTCTTGCTGGTCGGGCCCTGCAAAAACCCGTCCCGATAGCCCGGTGGCCCCTTTCCCCTTTCGACGGGCCGTCCGCCCTATCGCATCACCTTCTCGAAGCGGAATCCGTCATCGTCGCCGGGCAGGTCGCTGGGGGTCGGTCGATGCGTGTCGGGGTGATGCCGGTTGAAGAATTCGACGATCCGGAAGCCGCATTTGTTGACGTAGAAGTGGATGTTGCGCTTCTCGAAGTACGGCGTGTAGGTCTGCCACACGAGGGTGTCGGGATAGCGCGCCTCGATGGCCTGCCAGGCCGCGTGTCCCATGCCCCTTCCATGGCCCCCGACCGAGATGAAGAAAAGGTCGAGGGAGTTGCGATGCGTGGGTTCATCGATCGTGACGACCGCCCCGCCGACCGTGCGACCGTCGCAGAGGATGCGCAGGGTGACGGCGCCCGGTGCGGAAATCGAGGCGTCGAGGTCTTCGTCCGAGGGGATCGGACCATCCGGCAGCGATCCGAATTCCTCGACGACGGCCACGGCGAAGGCTTCCTGCAAATCCCTCTTGAAGGCGGGAAGGTCGGCGGGTTCGGCGACGGCGAGCGTGATCTTCTGGCGGGTCATGCCGCGCTTCTAGTTCAGGACCGCGCGAATGTCGCGTCATGGAGCGAAATAAGAGGACGCCCCTCTTGCGGCGGGTCCATTGTCCGTCATGCTCCCTCCAAAAGGAGGGAACACCATGAAATTCGGCATCTTCTACGAGCTGCAGCTGCCCCGCCCGTGGGCGCCCGGCGACGAGCATCGGCTCTATCAGAACGCGCTCGACCAGGTCGAGCTGGCGGACCGGCTGGGCTACGACCATGCGTGGCAGGTCGAGCATCACTTCCTCGAAGAATATTCCCACTCGCCGAGCCCAGAGTCCTTCCTCGCGGCGGCGAGCCAGCGGACCAGGAACATCCGGCTGGGGCACGGCATCTTCCAGGTGACGACCAACCATCCGACGCGCGTCGCCGAGCGCGTGGCGACGCTCGACCTTCTGTCGAACGGGCGCTGCGAGTTCGGCATGGGCGAGAGCGCGTCGATCACCGAGCTCGAGCCGTTCGGCGTCACCATGGAGAACAAGCGCGAGATCTTCGAGGAAGCGGTGCGCGCCATCCTGCCGATGTTCAAGGACGGGCCCAGCGAGCATGCGGGCAAGGTCTGGAACATCCCTCTGCGCATGGTCGTGCCGAAGCCCTTGCAGAAGCCGCACCCGCCGCTCTGGGTCGCCTGCTCGCAGCTGCAGACGCTGACCAAGGCCGGCGAATGGGGCATGGGCGCGCTGGGCTTCCAGTTCGTCTCGGCCGATGCCGCGCATGCCTGGGTGCACGCCTACTACAACGCCTTCGTGAAGCGGCAGAAGAAGCTCGCCGACTACAAGACCAATCCGAACATCGCGCTGGTCAGCTTCTTCATGTGCGCCAAGACGGACGAAGAGGCGCGCGCCCGCGCCGACGGCGACACCTTCTTCCAGTTCGCGCTGCGCTTCTACGGCCAGTCGGCCGACCGCCGCCGCCCGCCCGCCGGCACGGTGAACATGTGGGAAGAGTACGAGAAGTGGAAGAAGGCCAACCCCGAGCAGCACGCAGCCTCGCTGCGCGGCGGCCTGATCGGCTCGCCCGACACGATCCGGCGCAAGCTGAAGAAGTTCCAGGAATCGAACATCGACCAGGTCGTGCTGCTGAACCAGGCCGGCAAGAACCGCCACGAGGACATCTGCGAATCGCTCGAGCTGTTCGCGCAGGAAGTGATGCCGGAGTTCCAGGACGCGCATCCGAAGCTCCTGAAGTGGAAGGAGCAGGTCCTGAACCGCGAGATCGACCTGGCGGAGATCGACACGACCGCTTTCACCGACCGCTACGGCGGCACGATGAAGGGCATCGCCCCGGCGACGCAGGGTGCCACGCAGGGCGTCCGCGCGGCAGAGTGAGGCGGCTCAGGGAGCGAGGTGCGCCAGCGGCAGCAGCGCGCCCGCCTTCAACGTCTGGATCGCGATGGTGCTCTTCACCTCGCGCACCAGCGGCAGGTTGAGCAGCGTGCCCACCAGGAAGCGCTGATACGCGTCGAGGTCGGGCACCGTGACTTCGAGCAGATAGTCGGCGTCGCCGGCGACCATGTGGCAGGCGACGACTTCGGCACAGGCCACGGCCTCCTCCTCGAAAGCCGTGGCGCGATCGTCGGCATGGCCCTCGATCTTCACGCCGACGAACACGGTGAGACCGAGGCCGATCTGCTTGCGCCCCAGCATCGCGCGGTAGCCCTCGACATAGCCTTCGCGCTCCAGCCGGTTGACCCGTCGCAGGCAGGGCGACGGCGACAGGCCGACCCGCTCGGCGAGTTCGACGTTGCTCAGTCGGCCGTCGGCCTGCAGCGCCGCCAGAATGCGCCGGTCGATGGCGTCGAGATCGTGGTTTGGCACTTGTCGGCTCCTCGTCTTCGGTTCACGCAATATCATGCCAACGGTCAGGGCTGGTAAGGGCATGAACGCAAGGACATGCCGGCCGTGTTCGGTGGACTGTAGCGGCCCCTCACAGGAGGCCGACATGAGCCAGAACGACGAGACCGAGAGCTTTTCCATCCCCGGCGCGATCGCCGACACGCTGCAGCGCTACATCGACGGCGCACGGAACGGCGACATCGCCCTGCTGCGCTCGGCCTTCGCCGCGGGCGCCCGCGTGAGCGGCAGCTATGGCGGCAAGCCGGTGACCTGGAGTCTCGGCGAATTCTGCGATGCCGTCGCCAAGGGCGGCCCCGCCCCGGCCCTGCAGGCCCGCATCGTGTCGATCGAGACGGCGGGCAGTGCCGCGATGGCGCGCCTTGAAGCGCTCGACTGGCGCGGCACGCGCTACACGGATTTCTTCGTGATGATCCGGTGTGACGGCGACTGGCGGATCGACAGCAAGGTCTTCCACGCGCATTCACGCGCCTGACATATAGGGCGGCGGGCTTGTGAATCGGCGCATCGGTCGCAGCGATGTCACAGAGGACGTCATGCCATCTCCGCTTCGGTCAGCTAGTTAACGTCGAAAGGAGAAACCGCACCGCGGATGCGGCCTGTTGAACTTGCCCTGCAGGCTGGAATGGGCCTCTAGTTACGCGAGGGGAAGACGATGTCACGCAGCCTGGATGCTCCACTCAGTCCCAACGAGGAAGTGACCTTGCGCCGTGTCGCCCTGGGCATATCCCCGATGAAGGACCTGGCGCCGCGGGACCTCATGCGCCTGAAATCGCTGGCGCTGGTCGAGATCGACGCCGGCGTCGCGCGCCTGACGGAGTTCGGGCGCCAGCGCTACAACGCCCTGCCCCGTGCCGGCACTGCCAGGGATCTCTCCTCCTACGAAGCGATGGTCGCGGCCGTCAGCGAGCAGTTGCGCAAGTCGCCCTGACGGGGCGCGACGGAATGTGACGTCTTCGCGTCCTCCCGCAACTGGCCGGGGGAGCCTGCGTTCCTCAGGCACCCACCATCGAACAGGAGAGAGCGATGACCGACCTTACCCTGACGCCGAGGAACCTGATCGCCGCCGAGCGCGTCACCGGCACCGACGTCTACAATCTCCAGGGCGACAAGCTCGGCACCGTCGAGGACATCATGATCGACAAGGTGAGCGGCCGCGCCATCTACGCGGTCATGTCGTTCGGCGGGTTCCTCGGCATCGGCGAGAAGCATCATCCGCTGCCGTGGTCGACGCTGAAGTATGACGAGCGCATGGGCGGCTATGTCGTGGCCCTCGACCGGAAGGTGCTCGAAGGCGCGCCGACCTACGACGACGCCGAGAACTTCAGCTGGACGCCGGACTATGGCCGCCAGGTCGACAAGTACTACGGCGTCCCGACCTACTGGTAGTCACGCGCGCCGCAGAGGCCGGCCGACTTTCCGCGAGGGACCGGCCGGCCTTTTTCATGGCTTGACCTTCTGGCAACCCGCGCCCTGCCAGCGATAGCCCTGCGCCGAGCCCGAAACCATCGTCCATTCGACGATGCAGCTCTCGCGCACCAGCGTCGGTGGAAAGCCGCCCATCGGGATCCATAACCCTCCGCCCCAGCCCCACCCCCAGCCGCCGAAGCGCTGATACATCGGCGGCATGCCCGGTTCGATGTAGGACGTGTCCCACCGCCATTGCAGTATCCTGGCGCCGTCCTCGAGCTGGTAGGTGTTGTCCGGAATGCGGCCCATGCCGCCCAGGAGCCCGGCCTCCGACGCGCCGGCCATGGCACGCAGCTGGCTGTCGAATACGGCTTCGCGTTCGGCCCGTGTCTCACAGCCCGGCAGAAGCGTCAGGAGGGCGAGGACCGCCAGGAGCGGCTTGGCGAGCATACTCATATCCTAGCGCGCTATTGCTTGCCTTTCACGTCCCGGTCTAGATGTCGTTCGCGGGCGGACCGAGCGCGTTCGCAGGGGGACGCGGGAGAACGGATGGGATCGGCGCTGAGGTGGCTCGCCTTCGCGATATGCGTGGCGGGTTTGGTGCTGGGTCTGTTCGGACGCACATTCGAGGATGTGCAGCGCTACGGCCATTTGTCCGACATCATGCCGTCGGAGTGGGTCGCGACCAACATCTGGCTCGAGAGCACGGAGTGCACCGTATCCCGCGGCGTCTGGCTGGCGATCTGCACCGACGGCCGTCTCAGCCCGATCTCCGAACATGCGATCGCCGACGATCCCGGTCATGCGCTGCTGCTCAGCGCCTGGGCCGCGATGACGGGCCGGCCTGCCACCCTGGTCGACGTCGCGCGGCTCACCACGCTCCTCAACACGATCGGCCTGGTGGGCCTGGCGGCGCTCCTGTTCTCGCTGCGGGCCTGGATCACCTCGATCTTGCTTTTGCTGAAGGGGCCGGTGGAGTTCCTGGGCTGGATGGGCACCTCGCCGCACTGGGCCTTCATCGGCATGGTGAGCCTGGCCGGGATCCTGCCGCTGGCGATCGTGACCCGCAGCAACCGCGCCTGGATCGCCGGCGGGATCGCGGCCCTGGCCATGGTGACGCTGGTCCGCGAATCGATCGGTCTGATGGGCTTCGCGCTCACGCTCGGCACACTGGCGGTGACGGCACTGCAGCGGCCGCGACCGGCTCGTCTGCTGCCTCGCCTGACGCTCATTCTGGTTCTCGCCACCGGGGCGCTTCTTGCCCCCAAGTGGGCCACCATGGCACGCGATGCGGCCTTTCCCATGGCGCCCGCCGAACGGCTGCAGACTCACGGCCTGTCGCATACGCTCTATCTCGGGCTCGGGTTCGTCGAGAACAAGTGGGACATCCGCTACGCGGACGAGCATGGCGCGGAACTCGCCGAGCGGGCGGGGATCATCTACTGCTCGCCCGAGTATTTCCGCATGATGTGGAAGCTCTACCTCGCACGCATCGTCGAGGATCCGGTCGAAGTCGCGCGCATCTACTGGGAAAAGGCCCTGCAGCTCCTCGTCGTGCCGACCATGCAGCCTGGCCCGCCCTTCGGGATCATCCTCGCGATCGGTCTGCTGCACCTGCTGGTGGCGACCTGGCTGGGCCTGTGGCGGCGGGTGGGCTTTCCGCAGGGCCTGCCGATCGAGGCCGTGTCGCTGGCCTTTCTCGGCCTCTTCCTGGCTCAGGCCGTGCTCGCGCTGCCCAGCCACATGTATGCGGTCCCGGCGAACGCCTTCATCCTGGTCCTCTTCGGCACGCTCGTGGAGTTCGCGGTGCGCGGCCTGTGGATGGCGCTGTCGACACGCCTCCGTCCTACTTGATGGCGCCCAGGTACTTCTTGCACTCGTAGGTGAGCTGGTTGGTCCGCTGCTCCTCGCAGGGTTTCTGCCTCTCCATCAGGATGGCCGTCGCATAGAAGACGAAGACGCCCAGAATCCAGACGGTGATCGACCAGCCCGTGGCATTGTCCAACCGCTGGTGAAACGCTGGCGTCGCGCGCGTCGGCGCCGCCACCGACACGACGCCGCGCACCAGCATGATGGTGAGGGGAAAAGTCGCCGCGCCGCAGGCCAGGTAAAGAAGGATAACGGTCAGCGCGTCCATGTCACCAGGTGAGCTTCGGCATGGGGATGGGCCCGTTCTGCTTCGGCGCCCAGCCCCGCGCTTCCATGCAGTTCGCCATCATGCGCTCGTAGTTGAACTTGTAACCCTGGTTGGCCATGTCGGTGTAGAGCCCCTGCTGGCCGTAGCGCTCGCGCTCGGCCGAGAAGGTCGCCCGCCGCTGGTCGTCGATGTTGCGCTCCTGCTGCGCCCTCGCGCGGACCTGGGTGCGGCACAGGGATTCGTCCTTGGTGAACTGCTCGGCGTCGGCGCCTTCCTTGGAAAAATCCTTCGGCGCGCACGCCGTGATCGCCGCCGCCGCCATCACGAGGGCGATCGCGCGATTCATGCGGCGCCTGCCAGCGCCGCCTCGATCGCCTTCAACGCATCGCAGGCCTTGGTCCCGTCGGGACCGCCGCCCTGCGCCATGTCGGGGCGGCCGCCGCCGCCCTTGCCGCCGAGTGCCGCCACGCCGGCTTTCACCAGTTCGACCGCGCTGTGGGTCTTGGCGAGATCCTCGGTGACCCCGACCACGGCCGAAGCCTTGCCGTCCTCGACGCCGATCAGCGCCACGACGCCTGAGCCCAGCTTCTTCTTGAACTCGTCGGCCATGCCCTTCAGGTCCTTGCCCGGCACGCCGTTCAGCACGCGGCCGATCAACTTGACGCCGCCCACCTCGCGCACCTCGTCGGCCGCGGACCCGCCCGCGGCACCGCCCCCGGCCAGAGCCAGCGCCTTGCGCGCGTCGGACAGTTCGCGCTCGATCTTCTTCTGGCCCTCTACCAGTGCCGCCAGACGGGCAGGCAGGTCCTCGGGCCGCACCTTCAGGGTCGCCGCGGCCTCGGCCAGCAGGTCGGCCTGATGGCGGACGAAGGCTTCGGCCGCATTGCCGGCCAGCGCCTCGATGCGACGGACACCGGCCGCGACCGCGCCCTCGCCCACGATCTTGAACAGGCCGATGTCGCCGGTCCGCCTGGCGTGGGTGCCGCCGCAGAGTTCGACGGAGTACTTCTCGCCGCCCGGCACGTCGGCATCGCCGCCCATCGTCAGGACGCGAACCTCGTCGCCGTACTTCTCGCCGAACAGCGCCATCGCGCCGGCAGCAATCGCCTCGTCCGGGGTCATGAGGCGGGTCTCGACCGCCGAATTGTGCCGGATGCGGTCGTTCACCTCGTCCTCGATACGGCGCAGCTCCTCTGGCGAGATCGCCTTGGTGTGACTGATGTCGAAGCGCAGCCGGTCGGGCGCCACCAGCGAGCCCTTCTGCGTGACGTGCTTGCCGAGATGGCGCCGCAGCGCCTCGTGCAGCAGGTGGGTGGCCGAATGGTGCGCGCGCAGCTGGGCGCGGCGGATCGGGTCGATGGTCATGACCAGATCGTCGCCGACCTTGAGCTCGCCCTTCTCGACCGTGGTGTGATGGGCGTGGAGGTCGCCCACCATCTTCTGGACGTCGGCGACCGACGCCTCGTTGGCGCCACTCATCAGACGACCGGCATCGCCCTGCTGGCCGCCGGACTCGGCATAGAACGGCGTCTGGTTGGTCACGATCCAGCCGGTCTGGCCGGCCTTCAGGGACTGGACCTCCTTGCCGTCGAGCAGGATCGCCTTGATCTGGCCCTCGGCGCGCTCGGTGTCGT
>VFQN01007343.1_pt1 | contig 11934 bp, 9 predicted proteins | sample 3512371 | NCBI WGS metagenome assembly VFQN01 (sample SAMN10412370, study PRJNA504923) | tailings metagenome | isolation source: Replicate 2 from Balatoc abandoned mine | place: Philippines: Itogon, Benguet | collected 2017-08-28
GGATCATGTTAGAGGAGAAGCGTATTCCATACAAGATAGAAAAAGTCAACATGCGATGCTATGGTGATAAGCCACAGTCATTCCTCCGCCTTGTCCCTAGCGGCGCAGTACCTGCGATTACTCTCGATGGACGAGTTCAAACCGAAAGTTTAGATATTATGATGTTATTAGAAAAGGAATTTAGTGGTCCCAAGCATCGTCGACTTTGGCCAGATGTTAAAGATCATGAGCATAACCGAGCAAGGGAGCTGATGCGCCTCGAGCGAGATCTCTTCTCACGCTGGTGGAACCTTGTCTTTCGTCCGACCATGGGAGCTGCTCTGAAAACATTTGAAAATGGATTGGATGAAGTCAATCAGCAGCTCATGGTGACCGGTTCTCCGTGGTTTTTGTCTGACTTCTCGATCGTTGATTTGTCTTTTATCCCTTTCCTCGAAAGAATGTGCGCCTCTGTCGCTTATTGGTCTGGTATGAAGATAAGGGGTGATGGTAGATGGTCTGCGATTGAGCGTTGGTTTGATGCATTTGAGTCATTACCTTCTTATATGGCGACTAAATCAGACTACTACACTCATATAAAAGATCTTCCACCACAATGTGGAAGAACTTACACAATACCAGGGCATGAAGTCCTTGCGAGACAGATTGATGGCTCTGATAACAGTTGGAATCTTCCTCTACCTCCTTTCTCTCCTTCTGATGTGCAGCCTGTCTCTCCTGCCATCGACCCCGGAGAAGAAAGTGCGCGACACGAGGCAGCATACAAACTAATCGCAAACAATAAGGGAGTGGTAAAGTTTGCATTGAGAGGCGCAGGATCACCAGGCAAACAAACCTTTGGAGTAAGACATTTCATTTATTTTTCTGTATAATTTCAATTTCATCTTCTCTTTTTGTAGGCACCACTTGCTGATCCTTATGCTGAACCGAACCTTTCTTATTTGAGTGATATGGATGCATGTCTTCGCTTGGTGAGGATAATATTACTGTATAGAATCGAATTTTTGTTTATCTCTCTTTCACTAGTTGTCCGTGGTTCTTCTAAGAGGAGTTGAGGGAGGGTATGAGTTACGAAAGTTAGCTGAGCTGGAGAATAATGATCGATTGAACCTTGTAAAATCTGCTGCTTACTTAAGAGATCGAGTCGGAGTACCTCGAGATATGTCTTATCCCGCAGCAAGACAGTTAAGAGCTCATTTAAATTGGTTAATAGGTCTAATCAATAGTTAATAAACAAAGCAGTTCGTTTTATCTTTTTCTTTTTATACGCCACTCTTCATTCCGTTGTTTTGTTGTTTGAGGTTGCTGAAGCTAAAGGGGTAATTTCTCCAACATCTACCCGAAAGAATGAATCCAACATTGTTTCCACAACTCTCTTACTGTGCCCTTTTGACTATTTTGGTGGTTTTTATGTTGATAGTAGGAGTCATCTGTGAAGAGACGGGAGAAACTTTTTATGAGCAACCAATGTTTCTTGATCCTAACACAATATCAATTACCTCCATTACATATAACCCTTCTTCTCATACATCAGAATGGATTAGAAGAATGTTTGGTGAAGAAGCAATCTTTTACAATCGTACTTCAGAACTAAAGTCACCTAAACCTCTCACCGCAGAAGAAAAGAAACAAAGAACAAAAATCTTTCAAGACAGTTTCCATATGCCTTCTGATATGTTACTTCCATCATGTTCTATCGAAATGTTAGGATATGTTGTCGTGAATGAAGAAAGTCCTCTTTCCTTTGATGAAATGGCTTATCGCCCTTCCATAGGATTCGCTGATTTAGTCTTTTATGACCTCGAAGAGGATGCTTTTAATGAAAATCAAGTCATTCATACTGCACAAGAGAAGTGGCGATGTGTCTATCGTGCAAGTTATGATAATACAGCAATTATAACGAATCTTAAACTTCGACCACATCACTACTGGCCTGTCTTTCTTTACTGCCCAGCACCGAATCATGAAGTCTCCTGCCTCTCCATCGTTGATATGTATCGAAATCGATATAAACGATTATTAATTGACGAATTAAAAGCTAAAAATCAACATTTAAAAAAGAATTTTCCGAATATGAAATTTCCTGAGAAATCATCAGAAACCTGGAGAAAGAAGACACATAATCGAGGAAGGAAAACTACAGAAAAGCCCATTCATCCTATTACTGAAGACTTACATGAAGTGAAAGATAACACTGTTAGACGATCTTTACTTCCTTCAGTGAATAATCAAGGGAATGATGACGTAGAATTATATAAACGATTAGTGAGAAATATTAACTCCATTACGAATCTTAATATCCTTGGACTTCGTTCATTTTATGCGATTCCGTCTTATACAATCTCAAGAAAATACATTATCGAATCTTATTCGAATATTATAGGATCTGAAGTCAACCTACAATACCCCACTGAACCTACCTTCAACCAACCGAATGATCCTCGCATCTTCTTCCAATCTACTCAATCCAATGACAATCAAGGTGATCAATCGACAAAGAAGAAGAAATCTCTTCCAACCATTCACCTGACAGCAAAACTCTTCTTCCATCTGAATCAGACGACATGGGAACTACCAATAGAGATAGACCTCTTAAATTCTGTTCGAAAAACTCGTACAGAAGATCTTGCAGTTTGTTCTATTATCCCCTATGTCAGTAGTGATGATCGTAAAGCAGTGATTAATGGTGCAATGATCTATGAATATATTCGATATTATTCAAAATTAGGTTATAAAATTATGTTATTTGATCGTAATGGACGTCATTATGATTCAATCTTTCATTCATCTTATGCGCAACGATTTCATTCATCCTCAAATACATCAAAACCTTTCCATTATCGTCAATCCTTCCCAAATGTTCATTATTATAATTATACATTACTACAAATCTTGAAAGGATATCCGATTGATATACGATATGAAAACGATATCGGATTATCCCCGGCTGTCGTATATACGGACTATGACAAACGATACACTTACACACATTGTCGGTTTGCATTAAAACATTTATATGGGATAGAAAATATTGTTATCAATGATTTTGATGAATTTTTATATTGTCCGAAAGGTACATCAGATATTCATCAACAAAAGAAATATCAACAAGATTATTTTAATCATGTACGATTAAAAGGATATGAACAATTATTTATGAAACAAAGAGTATTAGTATCAAAAGAATTAGATATGAAAGAATGTATGTTCAATCAAATTCTTTCATCTTCAACAGCTAATCATAATGCTTCAATCTTTCATTGTTTATCAAGATTTAAATATTCAATTAAATCCTTTTTTGATAAAACATTACATTATGGTCATTATTGTCCTTATACACATTATCATTATTCATCTTATCTTCGTTTTTTTGATTGTTATGCGAATTCTTATCTGACTGCAACGAAGATGAAGAGGAATTATGATGTGGCGGGTTGTTCGATGATTCATATTACTACTAGACCTGCGACGTATAATAGAAGTTATACCTATCGTCGTGAGGATGTGATGACTGGCACTAATGAACTCTTCTATATTGCTAACTCGTAATTAGATAGAACTGAGCAGAGTGATGTTTGAAGAAGAAGAAGGAGAAGAGGATGAGATTTCCTCTTTTGGATTAGTTTTGTGGAATTAGGAAGAAGGTTTTTTTTTCTCTGGATTGATTTGCCCATCCTATTCGATGCCTTTGTGGTTGGGTAGATGAAATTTTACTTTCAGTTTTCCTTTGAGTCGATTTTTCTTCGTATCCATTGATGTGTAATTCATATAGAAAGTGACTAAATCAATCACATCATTTCTGATGTTCTCTTTAGAACTTAACATGATTCGTGTCACATAAGTGCTGACGCAAATCTTCAAAAGGGATTTTAAATACCAATGATTTAAGAAGAAAGAAAAGAACTGATAACTAATTGAACGATGATAACTTAAAATGCGTAGGACACAAACTAAACAAACTAAACTAACACCATCACTGAAGAAGAATGAATTATCTCTTGAAATTCGTTAGAATCCTTAATTTTCCTTTCTAACTCTTTTTCAATCCTTTGTAGATCTCTTTCGTTCACAGCGCGTGGTTCTTTCATGATCATACATGACTTTGAAACTTTTCCAAACCATTTCCTTTTCACTTCACATTTATGCAACTCTTGTATTGGTTGAGGAAAGTTTATTATCGCAACAAGTTTACTGATGGAGATTTCTTGGTTTTCTAATCTTTTAACTGCTATTAGTTCAAGTTCCCCTCTTTGAAGGGATTCTCGATTCCAGATAAGATGAACAGTCTTCTCCTTGAAGTTGAAGTCCACAAATTGTGGTGGCACATTTCCTAATAAGAATTCTCTGCTGTTATTCTTTACACTCTCGGTACTTCTATACCGAAATGAGTTGAGCTGAGGAGCTGAAAGCTGAAGATCCTGCTCAACTATGTTTACAATCCATGAAACCCCAGCAAATACAGAAACCATCTGAATGAAGAATAAGAAGATACACAAAACTACTCTCAAAGTATTCATTCTTATTGGTAAGTTCAATTAAATTATGTGTCACTTTCCATGTTTGGAAAAGAAACCGGAGAATTGGGAGTGAAAAGTTGGAGAATTGAGACTAAGGAGACTGAGGGGGGAACTTTGAAGCCTAGGAAAGAGGGAATCCGGTTTTTTGAACGTTCATTGACAATCCATTAACTTCTAACATTCATCCTTCTTCCTCTGATTCTATTAAAGTTATTCATCTAAAAAAGACAGGGAGAAAGTAAGAAATTGCATCATCCAATAAAATTCCGCCATAAGTCATGAATGATGCTGGTATTACTGATGCAATATTGAAACAGAAGCAAAGAAATTTATCAGGTCAACTAGGTAATATGATAGACACACCCCACCACTGAAGAAATTAATGATAATAAAACAACTCAACTTGTAGTTGATCGATTATTAACAATATCGTGCCGTAATGATGCGCAGTGAAGGCGAACAAGGGATTCGTTATTATTTATGCTTTTACGACTGCAATTACTAACATCATCGTTGATCTGCAATATGTCACTCACATCGAGAGAATGTGCGCCTCTGTCGCTTATTAGTGTGGTCTGTTATTTGGATTATATTACATGAAAGGTCGAACTGGTGATAAATCAAAAGGGTGGAATGAGAAGAAGATGCGAGGAATGCTACAATATTCTTCTTAGCTTATGAGACCTAAATACTGTGTTGATTAACAACTTGCCAATGCAGAGAGAAAGAGAAAATAAGATAAGAGAAAGTACGTTGAAATCAAGAAAGAACAAAACTTCTATTCATTGTAGGAAGATAAGATCCCTACACTCAAATACAATCATTCTCTCTGCAACAAAAAAAAAAAGAAAACAAAAGCAAAAACAAAAAAACAAAAAGAAACTTACAAAACATATGAAGCTCATGAGATAAAGATGTTATTAGTAAGGCTGTGCCTTCAGATATATTCACTTTTTTCTTTCGTTTTTCTTGGTTTCATTCTTTTATTTCAAGCTAATCGACTTCATCGCTCCCTTGTAATCACCCAGTTGAACAGCACAAATACCTGATAACTTCACACCACGATTATGATTTGGCCTTAGTGATAATAACGATTTACAATAATTTTGTGCTTTATAATATTGTTTTAATTCAATACCACATTGTGCGGAACCAACTAGACAAGGTACAACATATTTATCAATCTTTGCTGTGGTTAATTGATTCTCTGGATTACCAAAGTCTAATAGAGTTAAACATTCTTGATATTTATCTAATGCTAATTGATATTCTTTCTTTTGAAATAATTGATCACCTTCACTGATTAATGATTCAAAAACATTCTTTTGACCGAAGCAAGCACTAACAAGCCAAAGACGAGGCATGATTGATCTATAGTAGTTTATATATTGAGAGAATAATATAATAGGTGTTTCTTTTGAAAGTAAATGAATCTTAAGAATATTCTTAGATTGGAATTAATTTGTGAAAGGATCAGAAAGGTTATGAAGGATTACTCTAAACTAGTTCTCTCTGATTGGATTGGATTTTCTCCTATTTGTCGCTTCATTATTTGTGTTCAAATTTTTACTTCCCATCACCAAACCCAAGCCAAGTGAGCGCAACTGTCTCGAACATCAACAAACCCTCTCTCCTATTGTTTGAGTTGCCTTGTTTGTGTCGTGGTTGGCGTTGGTGTGAAGGTTTGTTGTCGAACTTTCAAAACAATTTCTTCATCAAAATTTGAGCAACAAAAAGTCCTGAAAAGTCGATTTTTCTACCGCTTTCAAAACTCATGAAATATAGTTGAAAACTACTGTATAAAAATCGAGTTTTGAGAGCTTTACCAGAAAAACGCTTTTTCAAAGTTTCACATGGAAATGTTACATAAACTATAACTATCGTTCTCCTTTCATATCTAAAATAATCAATGAACAAAAGAAAAACAAGTATCAAAAGAGGAAACTAATTGTAAAAAGATCAAAGAAAGAAAACCTAATTTCGTAGTTGCTTAATATTGCGGTGGATTTCGTTTTGCCATTTGCTGTGCCATTCTCATGGATAGTGGACGACCTCTTTCCGAAATCAAAGGCAAATCATCTGAATCTTTACCAGCGTCTGCGGTATTATGTTCAGCTATTGAATCACTTGAGAAAGCACTGTCAGAAGGAACATCGAAATTCCACTCAGGTCGCTTCTTCACTCCTTCGCCACCACCACTCGCCCCATAAAACCGCATGTTATTCCCACTTCCATTCCCATTCCCACTACTTCCACTACCTTCCGTTCGAATAGATTTCTTCTCTGCATTTCCACCATTAACTCCACCAGCCGAACGAGAATGTGTTGGCACTACCATATCATCAAAATCCACGACAGGTCTGTTATTCTGATGACCCGCTACACTATCACGAGACAAGCTTCTTCTCATTTCTGAAGGCGATGGCTCATCATCATATCCACTGCTTCCACCTGCACCACTACCGCCACCACCTCCACCTGCAACAGAAACAACACTCAAATTTTCTCCCAAACTTGCCTTCTTCCTCTCAGCCTTTAAAATTGCTGCTTTATGTAATGCTAATTGTTTCTTGACTCCAAATTTTTGAGCCATTGATAATTTTTCATCAGTTGTCTTTGCTGTTCGATCAATTTCAATTAATTGATTTAATCGATGAATTTCTTGCTGATGTTCTTCAATCTCTTTTTGAATTCTTCTTTCATTTTCTTCTTCAAAAGACTTTTTTTGAAGCATTAACATCATCTGCTGCCTTTTAGCATTATTATTGTTATTATTTGGATTTATACCAGTTTTTGTAATAATTTGATTCACTTTATGTTGTTCTTGTTCTTGTCGAAATTGTCGGGCTGCTTCTTGTCTTTGCTTCCTTTGTTGTGCTTCTAATTCTAACTGTTGCTTAGCATGAAGCATTTTCTCCTCTTTTTCTCGATCCGCGGAACTCATTTTACTGATTCCTACTTGAGGTCGATGGCTCCGAGAGACGCTAGAATTATCATTCGCACTGGAGTAAGTCTCATTGTCACTATCTGCCATAGTCGACTTCCCATGAGCATAGTTCGAGAGGTTACTGCCGTTGGACATTCTTCGATTTGGGGTCTTGTTGTTTGGTTGTGAGTGGGTATGAGAGTTACTGCGGGACCTGTCATTAACTTGATTGATACTGCTACTACTTCCTGACCTACTCGCACTAAGAGGTCTTTGAGGTGTAGCTGGTCGACGAGGCGTCGTTGGGCGAGCATTATTTTTCTGTGGAGTGCTGCTACTCATCGCAGATCCCTTTCCTTTAACTTCTTTATTAATAAAATGTTCAATCTCCTCCGTGGAGTAATGATGAACCTTTAACATAGCTCTAAGCTGCATCAGTAAGATTGATAAAGGTACAGAATCCTTTGCGATAAATATACATTCAAAGATTTTTTCAAAAGGGACACGAGAGTACTGACTGTTGGACTTGCCAGTAGATCCACCAACTGGTTTATGAGCAATCGATGGTTTGACATCACCGTGGTTTGAGGCAGAGCGAGGAGTAAGGTTTTCAAAATCATCTTCGTAAAGCGCAGCAAAGTCTTGATCGAGCGAATTTCTTGAGAAAGGCTGCTGTTGCTGCTTTTTCGAATGGGAGTGACCAAGGTCATCTTGAACTCCTTCATCTTCAGACGAATCATGCTCATTAATTTTCGTTTCATTTCGTTCCTCTTCAACAATCCTCTGCAATGATTCATAATCAGGGTTATTCACACTTCCACTATTTCCTGATGCTACTTGTAAACGAGCAAATTGCCTCTCTTCTTTCCCTAATCGTTCTCTTGATGTCTTTAATAATCGTTGAATACTTTCATCTAATGTCACAAATGATTTATTCTCTGATAAACGTCTCATCTTTCGCTTCATTTTATCAGTAATTTCAATTTCTTTATTTGCTGCTTTTGCTAATTTAGTTTCAACTTGATTTCCATTATTTGTTTTTAATTCATCTAATGCACCATTATTACTTTTCTTTTTCTCAAAATTTCTTTTAGCAATTCTTGCTATATTAATCTCCCCAATTTCTTCTGTAGTAATCTTACCACCTGTAACAAATCTCGTTTCTTTATCCCCACTACCACCCCCTTCTTCATTCTCTTGTCCGTGCATAATACAAGCATGACGAAGTGTGTTAAGGGAGTGTTCCGTGTCTTTACTCGCAGGTGATACAGTGGCTATCACAATTGTCCGCGCATGAGGGAGGTTAAAGCTGTTCTTCAATGCCATGGTGAGTTTAGATTTGCGGAAAACATGCTGATGAGATTGAGAAGTTCCCATTGCTTTCGCTCTAATACATTCCTTCAAAGCCATTAAGGAAGCATTGATATGACTGGTCTCTTTACGTCGTTCTTTTCCGTGATACCTAAAAGACATTGTAAAGAGAAGAAAGTCAAGGACAAAAAGGAACTTACATTGAGTCAATACGATGTTCTGATCCTGCTAGATCAACTAAGGTTAATGTTCCTTCAATTACATCGTTAGTCCCATTTTTATTGCGAAGGTCCGTTCTTTGAATATAAATCTTTAAGATGGCATGTGATCGAGAAGATGCATCATGTACTCCTGTCGCTGCAGTAGTTCGAATATTTAAACCATGCTGAACAACAGCTAATAACTCTTCTTTATTTGTAACTCTAGGTTCAGTAACTGGGAAGGCATGGACGCTTCCATCTCCCGCACTCCTTAACTGAGTCGGAGTAAAAGCATTTAGCAGATCGTGTACATTATCTCCAGCGATTTCAATGAAGGTGACGGTAACGATTGGTAAAGCATTCGAAAATCTTTCAACCTTTTTATGTAAAAAATGAAAAATTTCATCAGCAGCTTGTGAATACATGGAGGACATAGTGAAAGTCTATGATGAAGGAGTTCAAAGAAAGTCAAATAAAAGACAAATTTACGATCGAAAATCCTTACTTTGCCACTACCAGTTTGACCATAGACTAAGGCTGTACTAAATCCACCTTCGCATGCAATTTCGACAAGAGGTTTGGTAGAAATATCATAAACGCTTTGATTAGTCTCCCACTCATTAAAAACATAGTCAAACTGAAATTCATGATGATTAATGAATTGACGCTTCATGTCAGTATGCATTCTTGCATCATGTATGATTATTGTATCTTGATGGCATGTGATTACATCGTATTCATCACTCTCAATCTCATGAGAGAATATTGGTCTTTTCCTTGCGAAGACACGAATAGAATTGTCATCCCAGGTAGAAAAGTTTGGTTTGGCACTGGAATTCTTTGTTGGATGAGATTGGATGTAAGCTTTACGATACCGCTGAATAGCATTGATGAAATCATCTTTATACTCGCGTCTTGCCGTTCGCTTATCCATATTTCGGACTGGATTCGAAGACTCCGAATTCCCCATTTTGATTACCTCTTTTTGAAAATACTAAAGTCCAATACTATCTTCACAGCAACAACACAATCCCTCAAAAGATTCTTGTTCGCAGAAGTACAGGAAATGGTTGAGGCAAGTAAAGTAAAGTTTTTAACGTTAAATTTGAATTAAATTGAGGAATCAAGAGTTTTGAAAATTTCGATATTTCATTATTTCGATAATTTAAAAACTCGCAGGCGTTACATAATTTTTGCGGGAAATAACGGAACTTGTGAAGCAGTGAGGAATGGAGGAGTTGGAAATCAAACTTCAATGATGGCCACAACACAATTTAATTCAAATCAGGTGAGATCGACACACACACACCCAAAAATCCGCTGAAAAGATGAAGCTACCGTGAACGCTCATTTTTTATGGCATCTCGCCACTCCTCCTTCCAATGATACGCTTTGGGTATGATATTGTTGACCGGAAGAAGACCGCACTCACGAAATTCAATTCTGCTCATAACCACTTCGGATCAACCGCCAATAATACAATCATTTGGTAAAGTATTTCGCCTTTCACCGTCGCGTGTTCGAAACGCTTGTAGGAGTATACCATATAACATGGATGATCACTGTCGAATTCAAGAGTTCCGATGATTTTCTGATCACTAACCGCTCACATTTCAACTAACTTTTCACCAAGCCGCGCTCGACTCGTTTAATTCACTTTCATGCTCCTTTCCGTCCTCATCCTCGAAGAAGGTAGAAGGTACGTCTGATGTGACTGACATCTTCCGAAATAGGTGAAAAGCAGCTCTGGTTTCTGGTGTGATCGCAAAGGACTTATATATCATTCTCCGCTTTTCGCATATTTTCTATCACTCTCGTGGCTATTAGTTCGTTTCGATTATTTAGTGATTGGTTGCAGATTATTATCTCCCATCACCTTCCTATCACTATCACGTGTCTTTCGCCGTTTTTACTTTTCTGCGCACTCCATCAGCAGCCTGAATAATAATCCTTTGCTGCTTACCTCAACCTTTAAATCAAGGTATCTGTAATGATTAGCTGCTTAGTCTCACATTTTGTAGATTATCGACAACAGATCAGGAATAGGAGTAGGAAGATATTAGGCTCAATAATTGTGGTGATGTACTTCATTGTTATCTGCATTTGCTGGTCCATCGACCTCTTATCTTTACCTGATTGATGTTGATATTTTTTTGGTATTTAAGTAGGTCAAGTGGATATGTAGCTCACTGGATGTTTTTTTGTCTTGTGTTGTTTCTCTATCTTTGTTCTCGATCACGGCGAGGCTGACAGGAAAGAAAGGAAGAGCAAAGCGTGTGGACATAGAGGTGAGAACGTTGAAACGATGGTGAAAATCTTAAATTACGTAATTACGGCTTTGGAAAGTTTTCGGCCAAATTACCGCAAGGGATACGAATTCATAAAAAAAAAATTAGGAGTAATTAGCGGGTTACACTCATTAGTTTGTTTAGATCGCGGTAGAATTATGAATATTATTAGTTTAAGGAGTATTAGTTCCGAGATTGTTTATGTAATGTATAAGATTAAAAGACAGAATTTCAATCTTCTTTACCATTTTCCACCTCACTACCACTATCAACCTCCTTTTCAATGGTGAGCAACAGCCGTTTTTGTGAGACACGACGATCGGTAAAGTCAAGTCTCAGTATTTCTATATGATCGTCAGCCGAACCATCAACAGTTATGCACTTCCGCGCAAATTGACTTGAAGCACTGTATTTGAGGCTACCAGCACGAATGATTGCTTTCAACTGATTCTTCGTAAGAAAATTGTTGAGTTCGTGCAAATCAAATACAGTTGAAGCAGAATTCAGGATTCTGTCTTTCATATCTTCCGGCAATAGCAAGGAGTCAAATAACTCTTTCTTTTTCGTTTGAATTCCCCTAATAACACTGATTTTGGACCTGGAATATGGTTCTAAAGAAAGAGAGAGAAAGAGAGAGAAAGAGAGAGAGAGAGAGGGAAAAGATTACAACAAATCTCATCAGGACATTTGAT
>VFQN01007344.1_pt1 | contig 11934 bp, 12 predicted proteins | sample 3512371 | NCBI WGS metagenome assembly VFQN01 (sample SAMN10412370, study PRJNA504923) | tailings metagenome | isolation source: Replicate 2 from Balatoc abandoned mine | place: Philippines: Itogon, Benguet | collected 2017-08-28
AATTAATCACACAAATCCAGGGAGACAACTAATTAAATATGAACACAAGACAACACTCAAGTGGCTCCCAGCCAATCATAAACAAATGGCAAAGAAGTATCATGCAATGTATAATAGTGAAAAATGTCTATACTCCAACAACAAGTGAAGTCCCTTCGTAGCTTGGAGAAAACTGCATCTTTCGGTGGGGATTTTGATTCCACAGTTTGAGGTAAGGGGATTTCACTGCCTCTTATGGCAGAAGTTTGAACCATATTTAGCTGTCTCGAGGAAATTCGAAGTGGCATCCTGACTAATTCTCGATGATATCCTCGATTGTATCCTTTTCCAAAAAAAGAAGTTTGCAAACAAAGTAAAGCAAGAACACGGATCAGTATATTAACAATCATTGTTAAAGTAATTGATGATTTAGATAGAATGACGCAGCTCCTATAATACGACCGTTTCTCGAATCGTCTGGATTCTCCAAAACGGTCGAATCGAATTCTGAATTTGTTGGTGGATTTGCAATAAAAAGATGTCAATCATCAATAAAATATCAGAAAAGAAAGAAAAGAATGTGCTCTCTAATTTATTTGGGACTAATTCAAGTGATGAAGATTCTGACTCAGGGGATGACGCAACGAATATTGGCGAATCAAACATTGAAAATGACAAAATTGAATTGGATGAGAAGATTATCTTCAAAACAAGTGCTGCAGAGGATTTACAAATTGAATTAATTCAAAAAAAGCAATTGGGAATCGCTTTCCAGTTATGGCCAGCAGCAACATTACTTGCAGAGTATTTAATAAACCACCCTGAACTTTTACTACCCTCTACAGACTCTCCGACGCCTTCATTTCTCAATGCTATTGAATTAGGTGCTGGTTTAGGACTGACAGGGATGTATATTACGAAGTATTTTAATGAAAGAAGTGATAGCACAATCAAATTTAACAAGACTATCCTTACCGACTTGCCTGAAGTTATGGATATCTTAAATACGAACATTCTCAACAATCATCTAGAGCAGAATGTGGCATGCTGTCCTCTTGATTGGAACAATATTTCCAATGTTTCTGAAATCTTTAATGCCCATTTTACTGACATAACTTCACCTCCAATTGTTATTGCGGCCGACGTGGTTTACTGGGAATGTCTTTTCCTCCCACTGGTAAACATATTAGAGGAACTATGTATGCGAGGATGTAGGATTATTACGAGCCATATTCGAAGGTGGAAAAAAGATCAAAAATTTTTCCAATTATGTAAAAAGCGGCATTTGACTGTTGATACGATTCTGGAAAATGTTGAAATGGTTCCACACGAGCATACTAAAGAACCTACGAAGCAGATCAGTCGTATTTACCTGATTTATAAGACTGTCGCGTAATTCATAGAAAAGTTCGTCGCGAAAAAAAGACGAGTTTCTGAAATTTGGAGTTTCTTAATCCCTTGCTTCCTTGAGATATGATATGTCAATTGTTGATGAGGGAGAAGAAAGAAACAAGACATGGATACTTTAACAGATTTGTATAATTTAGTCTGTGCGGTTGGCAAGGAAGTTAAAAGGATCGAGAAATCCATCATCGAGCTTGCTTCTGCTGTCACAATATCTGAGAAATCATTGTTGCTACAATTGCAATCGCAGATGATATTCTTTCGGGAAGAGCAGAAGGGAGTTGTTCACTTCTTGTAAGAGTATATAGACTTTTGAAAGTAAAGCATACTGAAGTTCATTTCTGTTTTTACAGACTAGAATTGACTGAGGCTATCAAGATGCAAGTTAATTCAAGACCGACAATTGATGAATGTAAAATAATCTTAGCTGAGCAGGTGTGTCACATTTTCGTTGTGCTTTCCAACACACCGGTGATTTCTCTCTGCATAGCTCAAAGAGTATCACACGGATGAACTTTGTCAGGATTTAAGCAAGGTGTTAACTGAGGAGATTGGTATAATTTTATCATTTCTGACAATCACCTTAGCCGAACTGACTATGTTGGATGATGAAAAGCATCGAATCAACTTAATCCAGCAATTATTGTTGATCACTTCCTCTCACAAGAACAGAATTCATTTAATTTGCCAAAAGGTCTACCATAGTTATGTTTGCTACTATCAATTAATTTCTTCCACTTCCTTCAGTTTTATGTCTTCCCCCACAATGACGCGTCCAAGCAAGTGAAGAAGCAGCCTGATCCTTCACCGATCTTGCCCTCGAGTGGGTACACGAGAGCGAATTCAATCGGAAAGGAATTGAGCGAAAAATCTATGCAAAATATTTTAGAGCACAAAATTGTTAAGTATGAAATGAATCGAGGTCTAGGGCGAGAAAAAGAGGAAAAAGCTAAAAGCACCATAAAGAGTAAGAGAATGACTACGAAATATCCTTTCAAGCCCAAAAGTGCGAAAGAAGAACCTATCGATTTGACTAATAGCTGAAGCACAAGAAATTGCATTCATGTTTCATAAGCTAAATTTACCCAATACACGTAATCCACTTCAATGGATGCCACATGTTAATAATTTTTCAACAACAATGATAGCTGTTTGATCTTTCTCTCACAGTATTGACTGATCCATGGGCAAATTATCCTCCATAGTCCTGCTAAGGTTTCCTTCTTCTTTAAGGTGAACATTTCCTCTTCTTGATAAGTTTCAACTTCAACATAGAGATTAATGGTCGTCGGTTGAAGGAGGTAAGGCCAAAGGCGATGCCCACTTACAGAACTACGAAAGATCCAAACAACTTGCTTGAGGTAGTTCGAGACTTGTTCGAGGTTTTCAAAATCATTGTCCTTAATGATAAAAGTTATTGTGGAAGTTGCACTATTGTCTTCAAGATCCATCAATTCGGCATGGGAGAGAAAATAACGAATTAAATCCGGTTTGCCATTTTCTATGACGTAAGTAATTAAATTCCAATCACAGTGAAAGTCAATCCCTTCAGCCACGAGATCACTAGATCGAATCCACACTGGCCGTAATACAGCACCTGGAATTTCTGAATGATTGTCAACTGATCGACTTTGCAAAAGATGATCAATTCTTGAGTTCAGTTGATTTATCGAAGGTACTGACGAATCCGACGAAGAAATTTGATAGACAGATAGCATCTCCGCACCCCAGTTATCAAGAGAGCTGAGGGGAGAGCTATCATAGCCAAACCAAGAAAAGTTATTCAGAACTTCAGTATGCAGGTAGGAAGAGGAAAACGTGGCAGAGGAAGAAGAAGTGTTGGTTGTTGATTTTCTTGTGAGGATTCGAGAAAGCCACAGTAATCCGTATTTTTCCAACATAACTCGATCGAAACTCATACCTCCGTAACTAGCTCTGATGAAAAGACTAGCTATAATCGTCCTCCACGCTGGATTAGAAACTAAATCATACAGAGATTTTATTTCTGCTGTGCTTCCGGTTTCATTCGAAGGAACGCTTACATCTTGCTCTAACTTTGAAGATGAAGTACTACAATGCATTGATAAAAGTTGTATTTGCTCAATCATTTCCGGTATTGTGGCAGTGGGAGGATAGCAATCGCGATGTTCTGCTAAACATAAATCACTCATGAAAGCAACACAAATCAAAGCATGTAACTCATCAAACTTAAAATCTTTAGATACAGCAACCATTAACCAAACTAATATGGCGACAGCAGGATGCAGGAGAACGTCTTCTAAGCAGATAATGACCATCCTTCGTAACAACTCTGATGGGTTATCTGAAGCCAACTGACGAGTTAGATTCATCACTTTCTCGGCCATTCTTCGGCGAACACCTTTTTGGATCATAGATTTCATTAAGCTTATGTGAATGGTCGACTTTAATTCTTCTGGATTGACTTTTCCTGATTTTATCTCAGATGAGGAGGAAGAAGATAGATTCGTTAATAATGTCAACTGAACATCCCGATAACCAGTCGGAATTGCAAACCAACGGAAATTATTTAAGGCAACATCAGCTTTCCAGTAGTTTTCTTCTTCACCTTTGCGCAAGCAGTCTTGAATGATATGTGGTTCGATAATAAAATTAGGGAAGAGCTTGCCGTTTGATAATTCTAAGATGAATAGCGCACGCAATTTCTTATTCAACAATTTACTATTGTTTAAAAGAAGACTAAACGCATTTTTACAGGGATCAATTTGCGCCTCCTTCTTTGGAGTTATATCATGATTTGGTTCCTCCGCAGAATCTTCAATTACAATCGGACTGTTGGATCGTTTGGGAGATTTTGACGCGAAAAATTGATTAATAGTTTGTTGCTTTCTCTTCCCAGTTGCAGAATCCACTGATCGCGGTGTTCGCGGTGAGAATGGACTCAAACTAGAGACTTTTCCATTTCGCATAATCAAAAATTCAAACAAAAGCGTAATGTAACGTAAATTTATAGTATTAATAAGATTCCTTGTGTAGTGCTTATTAAAACAAAATCATTGTTCCGAATCAAATAAGGGTGCTTATCTGATGGAGGGATTTACTCGTCGTAGTATCAGTAAAAGTACAGAAAATTTAAAGCAAATCTTTTCTTTTCTTCAACCAGGAGGACATAACCATGAGAATCCGTCTGATCTCTCCCCATATGATATGAATATTGCTATGAACAGCAATCCCTCTTCTCGTTCAATCTCTTATGAGGGATCTTCTTCCTTCATCCAAAATCCATGGCGAACAGAAAATTCTTTGTTAAAGTCGCTATTACAAAGAGTATTAACTGAATTAGATGTTGAAACACGTCAAAATTATCAAACAGTTTTAAATTCTTCAGAAAAATTAATTTCTATCGATCAAATGCTTGAAATACAAGAATTAGTACTTAATAAAATTCAAAAATTAAAACAAAAGTCAAATCCATTTTCTATAAACTCTAATATTGAAGATGATGATGTTGATGATCATGATGATTATGGGCATCAAAGGAAAGGGATATCATTCCCTCAACATCGACATGATCATGATGAAGCACCACCAAATTTATTTAGTTTTGAATGGGAAAATTGTTTAGAAGTTCATGCGCCACCTCCTTTTGATTTAGATTCACCTGTTGTTCAGCATATCTTTGATACATGGACCACAGACAAGAACAAGGTAGACCTTATGACCCACCTCCTTTCACGATAGAAGAACTCCCTCTAATACTTTTTTATTCTGCTACTTTTTTATTTAGATTGACTTCTTAAAGAAATGGATATTAAATTTAAGTACAAATAATTATGATGCAACTCCTATAGGTATTCAGATCACGAATATCTCCAAAGTATTAAGGTGCGGTTATTCGATATCTGAAGAATAACAACCTCTTCAACTTACTAATCTGATATAGAGATGCTTTTGTGATGTTAATCATCCCGATTATGCGACGAAGATCCCTGGATCCCCTTGCGATAATGATTCGGGAAAGATTTCTTCATACTCTCCCTCCCAAAGATCCTGACCTAGTGCCAGCGACATCAGGCTCCCCTCGACTAATTGACTTTTCAGAAAGTAGCAGCAATCGATCGACTCAAAAGGCTCCAGTAAATGCCGATCCCTTCGTTTCTCCTGATAACTCAGTGTTTGATATTCGCATTAAGAGAGTTATTTCCAACCTCACTGTATCAGTCGATCAACAGTCACCCATTTCTAACCACACGAATCCAAATAGTTCAACTTCCAACCGAGGTGTCTCGTTTAGTGCTCAATTCCATGATATTAGTTCGATTAACTCCTCGAACAAGAAACTATCATCCTCCAGCCCGAGTCGACAATCCCATCAGCAAAATCAATTCGACGAATTAGAGGATGACCAGCCTGTTGAAATTAAGTTTAAAGACAAAGGTAAGGATCTTGATCGTAAATTGTACTCTCTTTGTTGAATGTGTCATGCAGATACTGAGATTACGGTACTTGGAGGTTCTCTCACTGCTTCGAGAGATGAACACTTCACTATAGATGACGACAACGAATCTGTTCATTCTCGAGAAGAATTTCCAATCTCCGATATGTTTCAATCATTGCATGTTGAGATGAGTGATGCAGCCAAGAATAGCTCGAAGAATAGCCCAAAATTAATGTCGAATGAAAATGTGGAAAGCAAGCGAGTTGTCTCTCCTAAGTCTCCCATAACGCAACCAACAGCACCAGCACCACCGAATAAAGCAGCGAATAAAATCGCATCTAAGTTAGATTCGATTCGAAAGAAATGAAGTTATAGAATATGTAGTAGTTTCGTGTGCTATCATATGCCGAAGATCGCACAAGGAAATAGTTAGAGAACAGCGAAATGATTCATTATAAACAGTCTAATGGAATGAAATCTGTTAGTCTTGAATTATTTCTTAAAATTAAATTATGCAAAAAGAAGAAAAAAAAAAGGAAAAAGATATAATCATGGTGATCTTCATTCTACATATCAGATCTAATGTATCTTTCACTTTACTTCAAAAACAAAACAACGATGATTCTCATATATATATATACTACTGCTGGATGATGAAAGATTCTTTTACGACTATGAATAGAGGTTAGGTGACTGGATTGATAGAGATCTTTCTTTAAGACGATCTATTGGATCTTTAATAATGCTTCTTTTATCTCTCTCTTGGCTTGATCAGGTGTTTCTCTTTGATTGAGAACATTCTGTAAGATTCCTTGAATTCCTTGAAATTTATTCCTCTGCTCTAAGTTTCCTGCAGCTAAAGCAAAGATTGCTCTACTCGCTGCATGAATTAGACTTCCATCGTTCGGATAACGTTGAACGATAGTTTTTACGACCTCACAAGCACCACTCTTAGAGAACATGGTCCTATTATGGGCATTTCCTTGAATATTTGCATCAATTGCAAGACATCCATGATAGAGAGCTGCTGGATTGTCTAATTGATTTTGTAAAGCATTTACGGTAGCCCTTGTTGATCGTTCCTCAGACCCGAGGATAACACGATGGTTTGGCTCCAATGAGAGGAACGTGAGAAGTTCAAAGACTTGTGTCATGAGAGGAGGATGAGTGAAATGTGTTTCTAATACAGTAATCGTTGTCTCATTCGCACCGGAAACACCTAAACGACCAATATTCTCTGCATTACCAGTACATAAACGATTAGCAGCAAAATAACATCGCTCCAGTACATTAGGATCTTGTAAAGACTTTTGTGCTGATTTAATAACAACATCACAACCACCTGTATTACTAAAACGATGACGATTATCCTTTGTAACAGCTAATGTACCAATCGCCCAACAACCATTATAAATCACATTAAAATTTTCAATATGACATCGGATTGTACGTGGTAATACATCACATCCTGTTAATATACCAAAGTTTTCAGCAATTTCAGGATGATTATCAGCCATATTCACGATAGCTAAACAACCTGCTTCCATAGATGGTGCATGTGATAAATTTCTTTGCATGAGTTTTAATATTGCTTCAGTAATACCAGCATCATTCATGACTTGTGGCATAATCTTATTGGATGATGCAACACGTGCAGCACATTGTAATGCATTTTCTGCTAATGTAGGATCTTCTGACGATTGACTTGATTTTCTTAATGCATAAACAACACTTTCAATGGTTAATGATTGATTAAAATCACGTACAGGTTGGTACCCAAGACCTAAATCACGCACTGCTAATGCTATCTGATCAGCATCAGATTCATGGATACCAATAGACATTAAAAACGTTGGTTGAGCATTCATAATTTTAGCTAATGTGAAGACATTATTAATCCCTGATTTCACTAACGATGTACAGTAGATCATTCTTTTACTTTCATCAATATTCGTTGATCTTGCTAACCATTGAAAGAATTGTTGTTCTTCTTTCGTTTTATTGACAACACTTAACATACTTGTATGTTTTAATGATTCTGTTGCACCATTATTATTTAATGCTGTTTCACCTAAACGTGAAATTTTAATAATTCTTTGATATAAACTATCAATCTTTGCTTCAAATTGATCATCGTTAACAAAGTTTTCGGGTGCGAATGTACCTAATGCTAAACCAATATTACCCGGCCAATTCGCTGGATTTCCTACGGTTTCATCTAATATCACAGGAATCATATAGTTTGGATGTTTTTTAGAAAGAGTATAATTGAAAGCAATGTGGCAAGCATCAGTAGGATAGTTTCCAATTACTTTATCAAAGTATGACCGAGTAAAGAAACAAATTAAACTTCTTGATCGATTAATACCATTGGTAATGTGACCTACCATTTCAGTAGGTGGTGGAAAACTCTCATCGTACCATGTAATCAAACCTTTTGCCTTGAGAGCTTGGTGGATACGATTCACTCTCCCCCGAATATCACGACCATGGGCATCAACTCCAACATCAAATGATAAGAAACAATCTCGCATATGTGATAATTCAATTAATCGATCACGTGTCATTAACCCATTCTTCGAATTTGCATCAAAGATTGCATCATTAATTGTACCTCCAGAAAGTTTTCGAAAAGTTTCTTTATCAATGTGCATAGGAATCGTTGATGCTGCTGCCCCCATATTTATAATCTCTTTGTTTTTTTAAACGAAAATGCACAGTAAAGACAAGGTGATCTCTCTTGGTATTGTTAATCCTTGGTTCTCTAAATGCTTTCAGTTATTTTGATAATTTTTAAACTGAAAATGAAACGTTTTATAAGATTTCGAGTTTCTGTTTTTTCGGGAGACTTCATCTCCCAAATTTCTCGAAAATCTACGTTGCAGGGAAACCTCCTTGACTGTTCACCCCCAGATTTCAGCTTTATCGCGCTCCATTGACCATGATGACTCGTTTATCAAGCCAAACAATATTCCTCCTGTTGGAAAAGAATCTTTTGATGAGGCAAGGCAACTAAACATAAGAAAACACGCTGCGAATAGCTTAATTGGGGAGACACATCACAAGACATGGATATTGACTCCACTTTTATTGTGTTACTTCTCGTTTTTGGGACGATTGCCATCTTTGGGAGCTTGATTGTAATAGGAGTCTTTCTGCGGACTCATATCCTCAAGGAGGTGGCATCTCAACTGATTTTACTCGTGCATCTTTCTTGCACAGGACAAATGATCGCGACACTTCCAAAAATATACGAAAATAACTGGTTTATTTGTGGGTTTATGGGATGGTTCCACTATTACTGTGGTTTAGTAAATATAATCTCCATTGTCTTATTAACCCTAGGTTATTATAATCTTGTTACAAAGAACTCTCTACAATTCATAGAAAGATTAGATTATTATGGACTAAAAATTGCCTTTTTATTTCCAATTATAACATTTCTCCCTTTCTCAACGGGAAGTTACAAGGCAGTGAATGATTGGTGCACATTAGAAGCGACTAGGCGAGGTGATTTATGGGCATTGTTTATATTCTATATTTGGATTACGTTAGGTGCGATCTTCTGTTTAGTAGGGTTTATTTACGTCATATATCGCACTTCAAAATTTGAGATTGGAGTAGGAGTCAGAGAGAAGTTATTTGCCTCGATTGGTGCTTATATTGTGATTACTGTGATTTGTTTGGTTCCTCAAATTATACCAAGATTCTTTACTCTCGTCTTTGCTCGTACACAAAGTGACGACGACACTCCATATAAAGATAATATAGAGTTTGCCGTACAATTTCCATTGTATTTGGCCGGGATGGCATATAGCGTATGCTACGTACTCAATCGAAGCACTCTCATACTCTACGAGACAAGAAAAGAACAGGCCGGATCCAATGTATTGAGAATTGATACCAAAGATCTCGAAGAAATCTATAATATAGCTCAAATGGCATCGATTCAAAGAACTACAACGACGGGAACTGATTTCCCTCAGAGATTAAAATTCGTTCAAGAATTAAAAGATAAAGACCTTCCGACAGATTTTTAGAGTATATTCGAATTTTCATCACCAGACATCAGTCTCTTTCATTATTCAGCCATAGTGACTGGATTTTTTGTGAACCTGTTATTCTAATAGACTTTTTCTTGTAACCTTGATGGCAATAATTTCTGTTTTGTGATGAATGTAGACAATTAACCTTTTTAATATAAGTCTTCTCGACATTTTCCTTCGTAATTTTACTTCGTTAAATTACATCTGTTGAATCTGGAATATCACAAAAGAAACAAAGATGGATATTGACTCCACTTTTATTGTGTTACTTCTCGTTTTTGGGACGATTGCCATCTTTGGGAACTTAATTGTCATAGGTGTCTTCTTTCGTACTCATATCCTCAAGGAATTGACTTCACGACTTATTTTAATTGTTCATATCTCATGTACAGGACAAATGATCGCAACATTGCCAAAAATCTATAACAATAACTGGTTTATCTGTGGGTTTATGGGATGGTTTCACTATTACTGTGGTTTAGTAAATATTATCTCAATTATGTTACTAACGCTGTGTTATTCCAATCTTGTAACAAAGAATTCTCATCAATTCATACAAAGATTAGATTTTTATGGTTTAAAAATTGCCTTTTTGTTTCCGATCATTACTTTTTTCCCTTTCTCTACAGGCAGTTTCCGAGCAACAAACGACTGGTGCACGTTAGAAGCGACAAATCAAGGGGATTTATGGGCGGTGTTTATCTTCTATATTTGGATTATGATTGGTGCGATCTTCTGTTTAGTCGGGTTCATATACATAATATATCGTGCATCAAAGTTTAAGATTGGAGTAGGTGTAAGAAGGAAATTATTCGCTTCGATTGGTGCTTATATTATGATTACTGTGGTTTGTTTAATCCCCCAAACAATACCACGATTCTTGACTTTGACCTTAGCACCAGGCAGACAGAGCAATGATGATTCACCATTCAAAAATAATGTTGAGTTTGCTATACAATTTCCCTTGTATATTGCCGGGATTGCTTACACAATTTGCTATGCCTTCAATCGAAGTACTTTTTTACTCTATGAGACAAGACGTGAAGAGACGGAATCTAGTGAAATTACCATTTCTATCACTGATTTCGAAGAAATTTTGAATGTTACTCAAATGACATCAGTTCAAAGTACTGCACCGACAGCAGATTCCTCTAGGAGGTTACAATTCGTCCAAGAATTGAAAGATACAGAACTTCCATCAGACTTTTAGTAATAGTTGAAGTTTTGGAAACGTTTCATTTTAAGTATTATAGGTCTAACAGCAATTTCTTTTCTTAATTACTTTCTGCAATCTAATAAGTATTGCAGTTTGTCAGATTTTGTTATTTGAATAGAGTGAAAGTAGAAATCGTCCTCATTGTTGTATGTGGTGTATTGTAAAGAAAAGGCGTATTTTCTCGAATTGTAAATTTACTAACGTTATATTACTGCTGCCGATCTAAAAAGATCTCCGATAAGATGAATGCTTCTTCACCTTATATTATAACAGTCTTTGTCTTTGCAAGTATTGCCATATTCAGTAATATCATAGTATTATGCTTTTTCTTTCGATTTTATAAAATTTCAACTTTCTCAACCTCATTAATCTTTTGGATTCATGCATCAACGTTAGGTCAAATGATCTCCACGTTACCTATCATTTATAGTGGTAATTGGTTTATCTGTGATTTTATGGCATTTTTTCATTATTATTGGGGATTAATTAATGTTGGTATTACAGTATTATTAACATTAACCTATTATAATATTATTAAAGGAGAAAATACATTAAAATATATGAATAGTCATAACATTCATCGATATGGCATACCATTCATCTTTCTCTTCTCATTAATATGTCTATTACCGAATATAACTGATAGTTACTCATCTATTAATGGTTGGTGTACATTAAATGTTGGTAATCCTGCGAATATATGGGCAATATGCATATTCTATATATGGATCGTAATAGCTTTATTCTTTTGTATTGGATTATTTCTATATATTATCTATCATACTTTTCAATTGAACATTAATGATAATAGTAGAAATAGTAATAATAATCATCATTCAATACGTTATACATTATTTCGTTCTGTTGGTCTT